>Ga0208055_1000091_pt1 | contig 21349 bp, 19 predicted proteins | sample DeeseametaMP2159_FD_184174 | JGI IMG/M metagenome (GOLD analysis project Ga0208055, IMG submission 184174) | Marine microbial communities from the Deep Pacific Ocean - MP2159 (SPAdes) | ecosystem: Environmental > Aquatic > Marine > Oceanic | place: Southwest of Acapulco, Mexico, North Pacific...
CGGACAGAGACTGCAGGGGACACCATGGGGGAAAATTCGCTCTTGATTAATGCTTAACATCCCGCAATAGCGGGCATCATTTCAGTTGGCTGTCCTTATTCCCACTTCGATTGTAATAACTGATCGCGGTCTGCTTTTTTTCTAATTCTTCCTGACATTGAATGCATAGTCGTACACCCGGTACTGCTTTCCGCCGGGCAGCCGGAATTTCGATTTCGCATTCCTCACATTTGATAAAACTTTCCCCTTCTGGTAAGCGACTTCGTGCTAATTGAACAGCATCTTCAACTGTAGCCTCAATTTGCTCCTGTACCGCCCCTTCACGGGCCCATCCTACAGCCATTTTGACCTAAAATAATAATCCCGAAAATATGTTAATTCACCAAGAATTAAGTCCTGTTTATCAGTTAATAATTTTTCAACAGTTGATGAATAATATGCACGACTCAATTGGTTCCTTCTTTTTTCAATGATAATTAAATATTATAAACAGGCATAATTGTTCTACGAATATTTTTTCTGATCAATACACAAAATAATCAGAGGGTACTAGACAGTTTATCAAATACAATATCAATCAATCAGCGTATTATCACACAAACTCGATGTTAACACAAAATTCCAAGAAAACTTTGCCTGCGTCATTTGCAATACTTCTTTAATGCGAAAAGGACGTATAGTGATTATTAAATAGGGTCAGAGTATAATTATATCTATAAATAATTCAGTCAAATGTTTAGTTAAATTAATAGTAATAACAACTCCTCTACGGAAAGGGGTTGAGTGTCGAATCTGACTCAGATAGAATATCCTGCACGAAGAGAAATCAATCAAGTTTGAAAAAGATTTAAATGCCGGAACTACCTGAAGTCGAAACTGTCGTTCGAGAATTACGTGAAGAAATATGTGGAGACATTATTTCATCAGTTGAAATATTCCGCAGTAATCCAATTGTGCAGGGAGACCTGGATATGTTCCAGGAACAATTGTGTGGAAGAAAATTTATGGATGTTAGGCGTCGGGCCAAATACCTGATTTTTAATTTAGAACCAAAAAGATATTTAGTTGCTCATTTACGGATGACTGGGAAATTCATAGTCAGTGATCCTCTACCGGAACCGACAAAATATAATCGTGTCTGGTTTAACTTAGAAAGTGGACGGCAGATGATATTTGATGATATTCGCTGCTTTGGAACTCTGGAAGTATATGATGATTTAGCTGACTCAAAGTCCTTGCAAAAACTGGGAATTGAACCTCTTTCGAAAGCTATGACTCTAGGTTATTTCAAAAAGAATCTTGGATCCTCCAAGCGGGAAATTAAATCAGTACTGCTGGATCAAAAAATAATTGCCGGACTGGGCAACATTTATGTTTCAGAAATATTGTTCCGCTCCAGGATACACCCTCAGCGAAGTGCGGGCAGCATCAATAAAAGAGAATGGTCGTTGATTATAAAATACACAAAATATATCCTGCAAGAAGCGATAAAGAATAATGGGACAACTATTTCTGATTTCCGCAGAGTTGATGATAAAACTGGGGCATTTCAACAATTTCTGCAGGTTTATGATAAAAAGGAACAGCCCTGCACAGAATGTGGAACGCCTATTCAACGAATAGTGCAGCAGCAAAGGAGCACTTTTTTTTGTCCGGAATGCCAACGGTGAAAAATATTTTATATGAAGCTATTCTTAAAAATATTTATTCTAATTTTGTTGCTCTGTTCCAGTTCAGTGACTTTGTGGGGCCAGCAGCAAAATATAATTCTTACCGGTAGTCAAAATACTGGATCATATATTTTTGCTAATGAGCTGGCGCGTATTTGGAGTTCATCCAAAACCAGTCGCAAAATAGAATTCGTGATACATCCTGAAATTTCGCCCGAGAGCCGTCTGACACAATTAGAGAATAACAGGGTTACACTGGCGATTATTGATGCTGCAATCGCACACAAAGAATTAAAAAAACACCCAGGTTTGCGTGTTCTTACAGTTCTTTGGCAAAACTGGTTGTATGTCATGGGTACAGTTCCCGGACCTCTACTCTCACTTGAAAGCACCCAAACTTTGCTTGTACATGATAATTCGTTTTATTTCGCGCAAGTCTGGAAGAATTTAGCACCGCAAACAAAAATTAACTGGTTCAATACTGAGAGCATTCCAAATTTTTCAGAAGGGTTTTCTGAAGAAGTGCTTGCTTTCACCGGTCCTGCTCCATTGAAAGAAGTCAACGACTGGCTGGAACAGTTTCCGGGAATCCGGCTTTTATCATTAAATCAGCAGTTGATTCAGGCTTTGCGGTTAAAATTCTCCTGGCTGATTACACAAAAACTTCCTGCCAATAAATATCATTATCAAACAGAAGAATTGGAGGGAGTGGCTTGGTATCCTGTTTTGGTGGTACGCAGGGATTTTTCTCAAGAACACGCAAAAACATTGCTGAACCTGATTTTTGCACAAAGCAAAGCTCTTAACCCGAATGTACTTTTTCAAAGTTTACTCCGTACAAACAACATAGCTTTTAAAAAGATTTACGCTTATCATGCTGCAGCAAAAAAAATGTTACGCTTTAAATGAAAATGCAGTTTGAACATATTTCAGTTTTAACACAAGAAGTGGTTGATTTTGCCCCGGAATCAACACAAACAATTCTGGATTGTACTCTTGGCGGCGGGGGACACAGCAGGTGCTTGTTGGAAAATTTCCCGGACGCAAAGCTGTACGGAATTGATAGAGATGCGCTTGCTGTAAAAGCTGCAGCGGAAAGATTGAAGACATACGAAAAGCAAACCAAACTGGGTCAGGCCAGTTTTTCTGAACTTCCTGAATTTTTTGCCGAGTGCGGTGAGCCTGTTTTTGATTATATTTTGGCTGATTTAGGCCTGTCAAGTGAGCAGCTGGTACGTGCTGAGAGGGGATTTTCTTTTTTGCGGGAAGGACCTCTTGACATGCGAATGGATCCGGATCGTCAGCAGATCACTGCTGCACATTTGGTCAATAATTCCAGTGAACAAGAATTGCTCAAGATTTTGCGAAATTTTGGTGAAGAACGTTTTGCCAGGAAAATAGTGGGCAAGATACTGGAATTCAGAGGAAAAAACCCATTGAAAACAACAAAGGAGCTTGCTCAACTTGTTAGCAGTGTCATCCCAAGGCGGTTGCAAAAACAGGGGTTTAATCCTGCAACTTTGACTTTTCAGGCCCTGAGAATTGCTGTTAACGACGAACTGCAAGAACTTGAAGTGTTGTTGAAGCAGATTCCATCACTATTAAAAAAGGACGGTCGTGTGGCCTTAATCTCATTTCATTCTCTGGAGGACCGCATTGTCAAACACCAGTTCAGGAAATGGGAAAATCCCTGCGTTTGTCCAACCGATCTGCCATACTGCATTTGCGGTGAAAAACCACGGGGACAAGTCCTGACCAGAAGGCCGGTAAATGCTACTAAAAAAGAGGTTTCCGATAATCCCAGAAGCCGGAGTGCCCACTTGCGAGTTTTTGCATTTGAAAAAACAGTCCTATGATTGAAATTCGCTGTGATGAAAAATGGGAAAACTTGATTAACAAATCCGAACTTCAGAAAATACTAACAATTTTTCTAAAATATTTGTATGCAGGAGAACGTGGAATTTCTTTATATATCGCAAATGATGCAGTAATTCAAAAACTGAACAGGGAATTCCGTGGAAAAGATTGTCCCACAGATATTTTGTCATGGGCTTATGATGAAGATGATCCGGGAATGTTTGAAGCCCAAATGAGTGAGGCTGAATTGGAAAACTCAGAAAGTACAGGGGTAGCCGGGGAACTGGTTCTTTCTGGAGAACGTGTCAGTCAGCAGGCTACTGAAAATGGATGGGATTTTGAGACGGAACTTTTCCGCTTGCTGGCGCATGGCTGTGCTCACCTGGCAGGATGGAATCACGAACGATCTTCGGAGGAAGCAAGTGAAATGCTGGAACTGGAAACTGAGTTATTGAAAAAAGTTGGACTGACAAACATATATTAATCTGACTATTTTAGTAACAGTCAGAATTTAATCAGTCTCGAATGTAGTGCAGTTTTTGAAATGCTTTCCGGAATTCAATTACTTCAGATTTCAGCTTTTCCGGTTTTTCCTGTTTCAGCAGCAGGCGGCAAAAAAAGTCGGCAATCGTTTCCATATTTTCCGGGCGCATTCCCCAACGTGTAATTTCCTGGGTCCTCAGACGCATCGCGTTAAAGTCTCCCGGAACAGGAGGCAGGGGCAAACCAATTCCACTGGTGAATAGATTGGATTTTTCCAAAAGCTTTGAGGCAGTATCTCCTCCACCATAAGTTGCTGCAGGCAGAGCCACATGCTGGGAATTCGTGAAGCCTTTTCCACTTACATGAAACACTTCACATCCTTCAGTGTGAAGTGTTTCTGCAAGTGCTTTGGCGTTGGCAATACACATTTTCGCATATTCTCTTCCATGTGTCAGCAAATCCAAAAAGGCTATGACCATTGCTGCAGCACGACTGAGATCAAAATTTGCCGTAAGTCCGGGGAAAGCAATTTTGTCAAGACGCGCACCCAGTTCTGCTGAATTCGTAAAAACCATTCCGGAGGGAGGACCTCCAAAACTTTTGTATGTTGAGCCGGTCATTAAATCCGCACCTTCTTTGAGAGGCCGCTGAAATTCTCCACCTGCAATCAAACCACCCATGTGGGCTGCATCATAAAGAATCCACGCCCCAACTTCATCAGCTACCTTACGGGCTTCCTGCAGCGAGTAGGGAAATAAGCACATGCTTCCAGCAATAATGATCAGCTTAGGTTGCACTTTTTTCGCTGCGATCATTAAGGCTTCCGGATCAACATCCATTTGCGCAAAATCAAAAGGGACTTCGTGAATTTCCAATCCATAAAGTCCGGCAGCGCCTTCCGCATGATGGGTCACATGCCCTGCTGCCGCATCCGAAAAAGACATGATTTTGTCACCCGGTTTAGTTGTTGCCATGTACGCATAGAGGTTTGCAATCGAACCGCTTGGCACTCTGTACTCCACATATTTGGCCTGAAACAATTGACGCATGAGTGACATGAGCATAATTTCCAACTGATCAGCGTGCTCCATGCCTTTATTATACTTTGCTCCGGGATACCCCAGACTGGCTCTGTTACCTATACTTGAAGAAAGCATTTTTGCAGCTTTAGGATTGATTACATTCGTACCCGCATAGAGTACAATGCTTTGCTGATCCATCAACTTTTCATGCGCTTCAATAAGACTAAATGCTTTTGATTCAAGTTCATCAAAAGACATTGACTGATAACGTGTTGCATGCTTCTGAATAAAACTCTCCGCTTCTTCCGGAACCCATGGGCGCAAATCATCTCTAATGTTAATCATATGCTAATTTGAAAAGTAAAAATATTTTTGAGATAATCAAAGTCTTATGCTTATCCTTATTGAGCAGTTTTAACACATTATTTGAGGAGCACTGTCATGTAGACCGGTTTTTTATACCATAAATTTGCTATCAACGGCTATCAATATGTCCGTTCAGAGTATCAAAAAGATTCATCCGGTTTTTTGTACTTTTTTCAAATGTAAAAAATACAAACAAAACTCCTGCAATTCTTTTTTCATTTGTAGACCGAAAAAGCATTTCCAAAAAATGGTTGACATTCTTGACAAATTGATTGATAATCAACGTTATTCAACGGAAAAGGTGACACTTTAATTGTACAAAAATTTTATCTCAATATATTGAAAAATAAGAGTTTTTGAATAAATTGAGTGAAAAACATTTTCCTGTATAAAAGTAAAGAATTAACAAAAAAGTAAAATGGAATTTGATGAACAAATGGCTCAATGGCGGGAAACCTCTGGTTTGACTCGCAAAGAATTTGCCAGAAAACTCAGTGTTTCGCTGACTGCTGTAAAGAATTGGGAAACTGGACACTCTACGCCCAAACTGACTAAATATAGTGAAATTGCCAAAGTTTTAGCAATTGATGTGCGGGAGATGGGTTTGGATAATGACCTTGATCTTGACAGAATAGGTGATCGCATCAAATATGCCCGCTTGCTGAGAGGCATGTCGATTGAGGCATTTGCCTATGAACATGGTTTTGCAATTCAAACTGTAAAAAGCTGGGAATCCCATGCAGCTGAAGTTACAGAAGCCTCTCTTGAGCGTATTTCACGTGCATTGGAAATTCCATCCCCATTCTTTGATATGAAGAATGATCCCCATCAGGAATTGGCGGACCTAAAATAAACCAACTGGAAATCCACATTTTTAGAGCACACAGTTTAGTTTCGTGTTCGTTTTACTGCATCTTTAAAATCTTGATTACTTGTTTCTCGTTTCAAAGCGAGTTCATAGTGATTCCTCGCTTGTGGAATTTCTCCACTGGCCTCAAAAGCTAGACCAAGGTTGTATTCGTCTTTTGCAGTAAGCTCCTCCAAACCCTGAAGATAGGCAACAGCTTCCTGGTAGGCATTTCCCCTGATCAGTGTCGATGCAACTGTATTCCCATCTTGAACCAGTAAATCTGCAGTTTCATGAAAAGGACTGATTTGTTTGACATATGTTTGGGCCACTTGACGTCCCAATTTGATCTTCAAATCCAAAGAGGTTTGTGGAACCTGGACATTCTGTTTCAGGTTGAATCCTCTTGCAAAATATTCAGTAGGGTTTGTAAAGGACAAACCAGCACGGTCAATTCTTGAAAGAAAAGACTCAGAATTATCTTCATCCTGTTCAAATCCTTCTATAATTGCTGTCTTTATATTTCTCGGTAAATGTGAGGTTTCGGGAGCACCACCCCACTTCCGCACATAGTAAGTGCGAATTATTTGAGGGGGAACTACATCGCTTCCATCACTTTTATTTATTAAAGTAAATTCAACTTCAAGCGCGGCTAATTGTTCCACATAAGGAGTCGGAATCAAAAATCCTGCTCCAGAAGATTCTGCTCCCATTGAAACTGCACTTGCCAGTAAAGATTGCTCAAGGGTGGCACCCTTGTTTTTGATATTTGTAAAATAAGAAAGAGCCTCTTCGGATTCAATTATCCGCTCAAAATATTTAACTTTTCCTTGCAGGATTGCAACTTCTGCCGCATCCGGAAGTACACCGCTAAATCCGGTTTCCTTTCCGGTTGTGTTGATCAACTGATACGGCGAATGAAGAGAAAGGTTGTGAACAAGAGCAGCCCTTAGCAAGTCTGCAATTTGAGACGCCTGTTCTTTGTTTGAATTGAACTTGGAGATGGTTGGTTTTAACAATTTATCAGTGCTTGAAAAACTCTGGGTTGATCCGGATTCTACCGAACTTGGCAACTTGATTTGTCCGGATACAATTTTAAATTTACCAATTTCAATGTAGTTAATGTTTTCAACACGTTGAGCTGCTGGACGTTCGATTTGGAAACTTACTTTTGGTGCACATCCCGTGAGTAAAAATACACAAATGCTCAAAAGCACTGAAGTCCTTATGTAAGTAGTCTCAATGTCTTCCCGCATTGCAAAATTAAAGAAGCGAATCATTTGAAAAGATATGAGTTTCATAACATAAGAGCAGTTGTAGATTGTTCCCTAATCATTAACGTGATTCGAGTTGTCTTAGCAGTTGCGGGTTTTCACGCTGAAGTCTTTCGATGCGTCCCATTCCCTGCGCAAAAAGCAGGTTTTCCGGTTCAGCACTCCACGCCTCTCTGTAACTTGTCTGAGCGAGTCCATAATCTCCAACTGCTTCGAAGCAAAGTCCCAGGTTATAAAGATCATTTGGATCCGGATTTTCAGCAGTAGCTTGTTGTAACTGTTCAATTGCCAAATCGTAAGCACCGGCCTCTATCAAAATTTTAGAGTTTGGAAACTTACCATCAGCAATTGGGTAGCTGACAGTTTTGTCAGTGACTGCAACTCTACGTACAAATCCGCTGGCTATGGAAAGTGCCAGGTCCGCAATTATTTGCTCAAAGGAAGGAAGAACGTCTGCAGATTTTTCAATGGATTCAGTCTCGGTGGTTTTTGAAGTTGGCAGAACGGATGTTAAACTTTCTGCAATTTGCTGAAAACTTTCTGTGCTTCTTCCACCTATCCTTTGTGAGTAAGTACGAGTCTCAAAAGTAGTTGCCACAACTTCTGCAGGTACCAGACGAGTCATTTTTATTTCAAGTCCCAATGTCCCGCGTGTTGATTTGTAGGGCCACCAAACAACTTGATCGACTGTTAAATTCAAGCCGAGGCTACGTCGTGAACGTGGTGGCCGGAAATATTCCAGGCCTTCTTTACTCAGGTCAACTCCATCAGTTCGTTCAATTTCGAGCCAAAGTTTTCCGCTGATAACTGCATCAACATTTTGAGTTTTGTATCCCCGTACTGAAACTAATTGCTGCAGTGCCGTATCATTTTCCAGCTTTTCAAATTCATCTGAAAAAACAACTTTGAAGTACGGAGTAGCGGTTAAGAGATTTATTACCCGCGCCCTGACAGAACGGCTGATGGATTTTTGTTGGGCCTCATTCAGCAAAACAGGATGGGTTTGCCAAATGCCATTCCGCTCAGTTTTATATTTCAGAGAAATCTGCCCAATCTCAAATTTGCCCACGGCTATATTTCTGATGTCTCTTGTGTTGATCTCCGCAGGTGAGCGCACCGTAAGCGTAGCTTTAGCGCAACTCGTCAACAGAAAAGCGCCTATCAACAAAATGTACAAAGTTTGATCAAATATATAGTTATTCATAAATTAAATTCTTGCTTTAATCTTGAATTTGTTTGGCCAATCTTCTTTTTTCAGCAAGATAAAGACGTGTGCGTCCAACACCTTGTGCGTAAAGTTTTGTCCCCGGACTATTTTCAAGGGCAGTAATATAAAACCGTCGTGCATCTTCATAATCTTCCGGACTAACAGCACTGGCTTCATATGCTAAACCCAAATTATACCAATCTTGCGAATCGCGTTTTCCTTCCGGAATTGCTTCAATTATCTTTCGGGCTTGTTTGGATTTTCCCTCTTTGAGTAAATCTCCGGCTTTTGCTTTGCCTCCGGAAGCGACCTCTGCATCAACCATGACCTTGTATGGAGAAATTGTACGGATGAATGACTGCAGTGTCAGCATCACCAATTTCTGAATTACCTTCTTCTTTTCTTTGGGAGGCAAGTCGTAAATGCTTGGAACCGGCAAGGGTTTTTGGCCATAGAATATCTGTTTGGGATTGCTGCGGCTCGCCAAGGCAACTTCACGAATTGGAATTGGGAAAATTGGGATTCTGGTGTAACTGATCAGGCTACCTAAAGTCAGGGAAATCAGGTGACTTTCTTTGACGTTGCGATAGGAATCCTTTTCCGTAATACTGCGCCCAAAGCTGGATGAATCCGCACGAATCGCCAGCGTTTCCCTCTTCAGGCCTATTACAGTAAAACTGAAATTTGCCTGTGCGAAAAGGGAAATATTCTTGTATTTGTATGTCCTAACAACCTGGTTTTTAGGCGGAATAACTTCATTTAAACCCGCCAGCGCGAATGCCGATGAAAGTGCCATTTCTGCTACATTACTGGCAAAAGCTCCCCTCCGACAAACATAACCTCTCCAACTATCCAAAGTAATTGTTTCATCTGAAATTGCTGCAGCACCAGCTGAAGACAGTCTACCGCCAAGTCCTCCTGTGCAAGTGGCGAGGTCAGTAAATTGTCCTCGGTCCACTTCACCTCCGCTGATGACTTCCCCCTGAATTATGGCAATAGTTTCCTTTTCCGAATCAATATTGGCCTCGTCTAAAGTGTTTACTACACTGACATTAAAGCGCTCGAAACGATTGAGTTCCTGGGCCAGTTGTTGAAGTACTTTAGATTTAATGCCAAGTTTATCATTTGTTTCGTCCACCAAATCTGCACGAATAAATACTTTTTTTACTTCCCGCGGCACTGTAATCCTTGAAGGTCTTTGCACTTCAAATTGAGAAAGTTTCGGTGCGGCACAAGATGAGATGAGGACCAAGGTAGAGAGGCACAATAGTAAAAATAATTTTTGCTGTATTGACATTGTTTTTTTCATATCTGTACTTAGTCTTCTAACAGTCGAGGCAGCTCGCATCTAACACAGCCCTGATGGAAATTGCGGCAAAAATCATGTTGAATTTGAATCAAACCCTGCCGATTCCCGAATGTGTTCATTTCCAGTTTAGTGGATTTAGACAATTCTGGAAACCATAAACGTTTTTCCATGAAACGGGTTTTGCTGTTTGAAGCTTCTGCAGGTAAAATCATGAACAATTGATAAAGAAGTTTTTCCAGCTCCGGTTCATTCTCATGACGTGCAAGGGCCAGGAAAAACGGCAAAACTGCATTTGCCCAAATTACAGTTTGACGGTCTTTTCCAACAAGTTGTGCGGTATTAATCTGTTTCGATTTACCCAAAACAAGGTGTTTCCGCCAAATTTCCCAGTCCGGAGTAGAAAATAGCAGTTCTGTTTCCGTCAGAGCTTGCCGCAGCAACTCTTTTTCTTCAGAAAAAACACTCAAGTTTCGGAACACTACCAACCAGCGTTTGAGTAAACCGTCATTTGCTATGCGGTACAAATGGTGGAACATGCCCAATAAACGTCGCTCTGGGGAATTTTGGGGGCGATGTGCCTGTGAAATTTTCCCAGAAACTTGTGGATGTTCTGGAAGTTCCTGCCAGGCAGCTTTCCACTGCTGAAATTCATGACGTACTGTAGGGTCGGCAATGGTCATTTTTTTGGAAAACAGACCGCAGGCTCCAAACCAGCGTGAAAGCACCAGAGTACGCGTTGTGCGCTGAGACTGACGAAACAAAGGGCGTAGTTCTCGAAATTGATATTGCTTAGCCAACTCCTCGAAAACCTGTGCATACGGAGAATATCCAAGTGATTTGAAAAGCAACTGAAACAGCAGTTCCTCCGGATCCTGTTCATCCCATCGTTTAAGCAGCACTTCTGTTTTTTCTTGAATACGTTGTTCTGCAGCATGGCCAAGAATTTTCTTGAGTGTTTCTGTCCCACGCTCTAAAGCAGCAATTCCACAACGCCCCGGTAATTCACTTAATTTTTTTAAGTGATTTTTCGCTTCAGTTTCGGATGTAGAAGGTTCTTTACTCAATAAAGGGGCAAGTTCCAGCTCAGGAACTATTCGCCCGTCCTGGCGTTTAATTTCCCTCTGTCCATTGTGGTAAAGGACGACGTGCAAGACAACCTCATTGTAATCCGGATTTCCTTCGTGATGATGTGAATACCATCCGGAAGAATTAACATGAATTTCCACCGCTCCAAGAAGATATTGCTTTCCGATTTTCAAACGTGCTTCCCGGAAGTCTGGACCGCTTGCGGAATTATACCAACCCGCGAACTCAATTTTGACCTGCTGCCCGCAGATCGTCTTCAGAGTCACCTGATCAAAGTCCTGTTCCAGCCAAATCTGCTGGATAGCCATCTCAGGAAAGGAGTTGTTTTTAATCATGAAAGGCTAATTGACAAGTAAAGAAAATGTACGTAAAATTTATCTTTGGATCATAAAACAGAAAATTGAAAGATACAATATCATCTCTATGCCAACCCAAACCATTTCACCGGATATTTCCGGATATTATGGCGATTACGGGGGAATGTTTATTCCCGAAATTTTGCGGACCACGTTTGAGGAACTCATTTCAGCTTTTAAAGAAGCAAAGGCTGACCCTGAGTTTTGGCAAAGTTACGTGAACGTTATGCAAAACTACTCATGTCGTCCAACTCCAGTAACTCCGCTGGAAAATTTTGCAAAATCATTGGGCGACAGGTTTCAGGTTTTTTGCAAACGGGAGGACTTGAACCATACCGGTGCGCATAAAGCGAATAATGTGATGGGGCAAGGTTTGCTAGTTCAACGAATGGGAAAACAACGAGTGATTGCAGAAACGGGGGCGGGACAGCACGGCGTCGCTACCGCAACCATGGCAGCAAAAATGGGATTTGAATGCACGATCTACATGGGTTCTGTTGACGTGGAACGCCAGCGTCCGAATGTATTTTGGATGGAACAGCTTGGAGCAGAAGTTATTTCAGTAACTGAAGGTACTGCCACATTAAAAGACGCGATCAATGCAGCCATGCGGGACTGGGCCGAAAGCATGGAAACTACGCATTATGTTTTGGGAACAACTTGCGGGCCGCATCCATTTCCGGAAATGGTGTCCTGGTTTCAGTCAATTATTGGTCATGAATCACGTGAGCAAATGCTTAAATTAAACTCTAAACTCCCAGACAGAATTTATGCCTGCGTTGGAGGTGGATCCAACGCCAGCGGAATATTTCTGCCGTTTCTTGAGGACCAATCAGTCGAATTGGTTGGGGTAGAAGCCGGAGGTCATGGTATCGATTCCGGAAAGCATGCAGCCCGTTTTTCCGGTGGGACTGTTGGAATCGCACAAGGTTACAAAACGTATTTCTTTCAGGATGATGAAGGGCAGATGCTGCACACGCATTCAATTGCCGCTGGTCTGGACTACATTGGAGTCAGTCCTATTCTGAGTCATCTGCACGATAAGAAGCGCATTCGCTTTACTTCTGCCACTGATGAAGAGGTTATTTCTGCAACAAAACTTCTCATTCGTACCGAAGGGATAATTCCAGCTTTGGAGAGTGCTCACGCCTTTGCCTCAGTGATTGAGGAAGCTCGAGACATTCCGGATGGAGCGCAAGTTCTGATTAATCTTTCCGGTCGTGGAGACAAAGACATTTTCAATATTGCAGAAGCAATTGGCGACCATAAATGGCAGGAATTTTTAGAAAAAAAGGCACTGAAGAGCTGAGGCACTAAGGCACCGAAAAGCAGAGCATCTGTGGTGTTGTAATTCGTAATCCATAAATTAAATGAATCTGACCGAATATCTAAATAATCGATTAAAAAAACATAAAATTTTGCTAATGACCCACGCCGTAGTAGGCTATCCTTCGCTGGAGGAGAATTGGAAAATGCTGGAAGCGATGGGTGAGGCAGATGTGGATTTGGTGGAACTGCAGATGCCGTTTAGTGAGCCAAGTGCGGATGGACCTCTTTTTGTAAAAGCAAATCAGGATGCATTAAGAAACGGTGTTCGCTGGAAAGATTATTTCGATTTGATGAAGAGTGCAAGCGAAAGATTTAATTTTCCGGTTTTGATGATGAATTATTGTAACACGGCTTTCAGTATGGGGTTTGAGGCATACTGTTCCAATATTAGGATACACGGTGGTGAAGGTTTCATTATTCCGGATTTACCTTTTGAAGAATTTGGAGAATTGTTTGAACTGAGCCGTGATCAGGAACTTGATCCGATCATGCTTTGTACTCCAACAAATACCGAGAAACGATTACAAAATATCTGTGAGAAGGGCAGTGGTTTTATTTATTGTGTAGCACGTAAAGGAGTAACTGGACAAAATACGGAGTTGGACCGGCATGCAGATGATTTTTTGCGTCAGTGTCGGAAATACTCTAATTTGCCATTAGCTCTGGGATTTGGTTTGTCAAAGCCTGAAGATTTGTGCCAACTGCACGGAAAGGCCGAAATTGCTATTATCGGCTCTGCCTTGTTGAAAACGTGGGAAGCTGAAGGTGAACCAGGCTACCGCAAACATTTGATGTCACTGGCGGATGCCAGGGATTAAATAAATTATGCCTGTATCCATCAGTGAAACCGATATTGAAAATTACGCGAAAGATGGAGCACTGCTGATTAAAAACCTGTTTACTCCAGATGAAGTGTCAGATTTGCGGGAAGGAATTGATGCAAACATCTCGCATCCCAGTTCACGTGCAAAGGTTGCCAGCAATGAAAGTGACCCTGGCTGGTTCTTTGAGGATTTTTGTAATTGGCAGGAAAATTCGGCTTTCCAAAGAATAATTTTTGAGAGTGATATTTCGGAAGTTGCTGCAAAACTTATGTGTTCTGAGCAGGTTCGTTTGTTTCACGACCATATGCTGGTTAAAAAAACAGGAACGAAACAAAGGACCCCATGGCATCAAGATCAACCGTACTATAATATTGAAGGAATGCAAAATATCAGTTTTTGGATTCCGGTTGATCCAGTACCGCTTGAATGGACACTTGAATTCATAGCCGGATCTCATCAGGAAAACTGGTATTTGCCAAGGACTTTCCTCAAAAAAGAGGCAAAGTGGTTTCCGGAAGGAAGCCTTTCGGATCCTCCAAATATCGAAGAAAATCCGGAAAAATATCGTGTTCTCAGCTGGGAGCTTGAGCCGGGAGACGCTGTGGCCTTTCACATGCTTACATTGCATGCCGGAGCGGGATCAGGTGCGCTGCGCCGCGTTTTTTCAGTACGCTTGATAGGAGATGATATTCGACATGCTCCCCGTGACTGGGAAACTTCTCCTGAGTTTCCGGGACTTTCAGATCAATTGCCTGCCGGAGTTCCAATGGATCACGAATTATTTCCAGTAATCTGGCCTGCAAGCAAGGCTTAAATGATACTTTTCTACCTCTAAATTCAAACCCATGTCAGTTCCTCAAGCAGAAACTCCGATGATGCGTCAGTTTAACGCCATCAAGCGGGAGCACCCGGATAAGCTTTTGTTTTACCGTATGGGAGACTTTTATGAAATGTTTGGAGATGACGCGATTGTGGGCGCAAAAGTTTTGCAAATTGCGCTTACCTCACGTGACAAAAAAAAGAAAAAATCATTGCCAATGTGCGGAGTACCATATAAGGCTTATGAGCAATATTTAAATAAGTTGACTGCGGCAGGTTATAAGGTGGCCATTTGTGAGCAAATGGAAGATCCTGCAAAAGCACAGGGGCTTGTTGCACGGGATGTTGTGCGAGTTGTAACTCCCGGAACTACTGTTTCTCCGCAGTTGATAGATCCAAACAGAAACCACTTTTTACTGGCAATCAATGTTGTTTTGCGTGCCCAGTGTTTAGGAATTGCCTTTGTTGATCTTTCAACAGGTGAGTTTGAGGTGGCAGAATTTCATTTAAATGAAACTCATAGGTTCTATGATTTTCTTGCACAACTTACTCCACAGGAAATTCTGTTAACGCAAAGCCGTTCTGAAATAGAATCCACGTTTTTGGAAGAATTGGTGCAGCGGATGACACAATTACTGGATAAGATAAATTCTGCCGATGCCAGATCCGTGACTTCTTCGGAACAGATCTCAGGGCTACAGAATGCTCAGGTTTTTCCTTCGACAGGACGTTTTAATTTCATTGATCCATATCATTTTGATCCGGAAGCAACACAACGGAATTTGAACAATCATTTTGAAACGCTGAATCTTACCGGATTTGGGGTTGATGATTTGCCGCATGGAATTGCTGCTGCAGGGGCATTATTACGCTATTTGGAGGAAACTCAAAAATGTGATTTGAGCCATCTTACAGCTTTGAGGCGCTATGCTTTTGATAAAACTATGCTCCTCGACGAAGCAACAGTGGCCAATCTGGAATTGTTTGAGAGTCAGTCCGGAGCGAGGAAACACACGCTTTACCATATTCTAAATCATACTAAGACTCCAATGGGTGCAAGGCTTTTCAGGCAGTGGTTACGTCAGCCGCTGCTGGATGTGGAAGCAATTAATGAACGTTTTGACTGTATTGAAGAGTTCCGGAATAATTTTATGCTTTGTGAAGAGTTCCGTGAATGCCTGGAAAATATCCAGGATTTGCCGCGCATTATTGGACGCATTACTTTACCCGTGGTTGGTGTGAACGATCTTGTGGCTTTACGAGAATCACTGGAACCAGTGCAGAAACTGCCTACCTATTTGGCAGAGTTACAAGCGCCGTTGTTAAAAAAAATTAGAGAAGATTTTGATCCGCTCACCGATTTGTTAGACCTGCTGTATCAGCGACTACTGGAGGCACCTTCAGTTAAACTTCGAGAAGGTGGTTTTATGGCCGCAGGTGTTTCTGAAGAATTGGACGAGTTACGTGAAATATCAAGAAATTCCAAACAATTTCTTAACGAAATGCTGCTGCATGAAAGAGAGATTACCGGAATTAGCTCTTTAAAAATCAGTTACAACAAAGTTTTTGGTTACTACCTTGAAGTCAGTAATGTCCATAAATCTTCTGTCCCGGAACATTACATTCGTAAACAAACCCTGGTCAATGCTGAACGTTACATAACTGCTGAACTCAAAGAATTTGAAGAAAAAATACTTAATGCAGAAGAACGAATAGGTGAATTGGAGTATGAACTATTTCAACAGCTAAAAACTGAAATCAACTCAAACGCCAGACGAGTGCAGCAGACTGCAAATGACATTGCTTTAGCGGATACGCTGACGGGACTGGCATTTGTCGCAGAAAACAATCACTATGTCCGACCCAGTCTACATCCTCTTGAAGCTCCTAGAAAATTGTTTTTGAAAGACAGTCGACATCCTGTTATTGAACAAATAGATCTGGGCGAAGTGTTTGTGCCTAATGATTTGGATTTGGAAGAATCAAAGTGTCGGATCATGTTAATCACAGGGCCGAATATGGCAGGCAAATCAACCTACATGAGACAAGTTGCGCTAATTGTCCTGATGGCTCAATGTGGAAGTTTTGTGCCTGTTTCGAACTCAGAATTTTCTGTGGTGGATAGAATTTTTACACGTGTTGGTGCATCAGATAATCTTACACTTGGTCAAAGTACTTTTATGCTGGAAATGAACGAAGCTGCTGCAATTTTGAACAATGCGACTGAAAGAAGTTTGATTATTCTGGATGAAATCGGACGTGGAACGAGTACTTTCGACGGTATTAGTATTGCTTGGGCAATTGTAGAGTATATCCAAAAATTGAGTGCCCTGACGCTTTGTGCTACTCATTACCATGAATTGACTGCAATTGCACAAGAACTGGATTCAGTAAAAAATTTCAGCATTCGTGTTGAGGAAGAAGGAGAGAAAATTGTTTTTTTGCGTAAAATTGTTTCAGGAGAAGCCGACAAAAGTTACGGAGTACAAGTAGCCAGGCTGGCTGGACTGCCAAAAAGCGTGGTAAATCGTGCTCTTGAGGTTATGGAACAATTGGAAGAAACGTCAATGGTCCACCATTTGCCTGTACTTATAGATGAGACACAGCAGAAACAAAAAAATTCTGCAGAGGTTAGTGAAAATTCTGGAAGTTCTTGGGTAAATTCTGTAAATGAGGATCAACAGTTGTCCTTGTTTCCAGAGGAATCACTCTACCTTGATGAGTTGCGCAAACTGAATTTGAATGATATGACCCCGTTGCAGGCACTAAACTATCTTCATGAATTAACTGACAAACTGCGGCAATAGCAAGAAAAGCCGGTAGTATCAAAATCTTAAACTTGAATCCTAAAATGCGAATTGCTGTTTACCCGACAAGTGCAAATCCTCCAACTTATGGTCATGCAGATATATTGGTGAGAACGACCAAACAGTTTGATCATGTTTTTTGGTCGGCTGCTATGAATTCGGAAAAACACTATATGTTTAACGAAGAAGTACGTCTGCGGATGATGAATGAATACGTGCAGCATTTTGACCTGAAAAATGTAACAGTTGAAGCTTTCACAGGTTCTACTATTCGCTACGTGCAAAAACGAAAAGCTCAGGTAATAGTGAAAGGATTGCGTAGTTTAGACGATTTTCAGGGTGAATTTCAGCAAGCAGTCGGAAACAAAGGCATTGATCCTGAAATTGAAACCTTTTGCTTATTTGGAAAACCGGATCTTTTTGCCATCAACTCGACCCTGGTTCGTGAATTAGCATTTCTGGGAGAGTCAATCGAAGCTTATGTTTTACCTTCTGTGGCAAAAATTGTGGCTGATGCAATAAAAAAATCATGATTCGGAAACATCAGAGAGTAAAAAACCATGAGTGACATCAAACTACGAATCTACTATTTGTTTTTCGGAGGAATAGGCGTAGCCCTATTCTTGTCTATACTGTCTGCAGATTTCCAGGATCCGACTGTTTTTAATCAGTTGTATCCTTCAGAAGGAGTGCAGAACTGGGCAGGTTTGATCGGAGCACTAATCGGTGGTTCTTTGCTGGAAATTTTTGGACCTTCGGCTTTGCTCCTTCCGTGGCTTTTTGTCCGGGCTGCTTTGCATCAACCACGTCAGATTTCCGGATTGATATGTACTTATTATGCATTTGTACTTGTGTTTTTACTTTCAATAATACATGAACTTGCACTACATTCCGGTCTTATAAAAACAGAAGCCTTAGAGTTCTACTTACAAAATGGGTATGCAGCAAAATTAGCTCTAATTTGGTTAGAGAAATCGACTAATCTTGCCATAAGTTTAACTGTTTTGGCTGCGATGTTTATTTTTTCTTTAGTCAGAATGTCTCAAATAATTTCGCCGCTCCCTTTTATTTCTGGAGTATTTTCTGGAGTACAAATCCTTCTCTCGATGCTTGCCAGAAAAATTAGCCCGCCTCCACCTGCAGATAATTATTCAACAACACAACTGCCCAACTTCAAGTAACTTTACTTTTAAATGACGTTGCTTTTGGATTTGTGATTCATTATCTGATTAAAAATAATTGTAAATTAATTTATTTTTGATCGTCCAGGTCTTGATTTTTACTTAGAATCCAGTCAATCTTAAACCGTAAAACTGATGCAGTCAAAGTTCTTTGTGGCAATAATAAATTAAAAACTTTTTAATGATAAACAGAAATATGAATATAAAAATATACTACTGTGTAGTCTGAAACTACAAGCCCAGCGCTGTCAGTTTGGCTGCGGAATTGAAAGCATCCTTTGGTGTGAATTCCGAACTTCTTTCGGGTGAGAAGGGTGACTTTGAAGTAGTTGTGGATGGTAAAACAGTTTTCTCCAAGAAAAATCTGTCAAGGTTCCCTGAGCCCGGAGAAGTAACAGAGACACTCAGGAAATGAATATTTAAATAACAGCTATGTCATCAAACGACTATTAAACTTCAATGTCTCTTATATCCTCACAAAAACCAGCAGTTTGTACCTGCTAATCTGTAAGAGACAATTTGCTAATATCAGCTAAGAATCGTCAGGGAAAAAAGGTTGGAGGGTTTACCTGAAAATGGGGCCTTATTTTAGTACAGAATAATCTTAGAAATCAGCCTTAAGAGCCGCACGGATTTCACGTTTCAGATCTTTGTTACGCTGTTTTGCTGCAGCTTCACGCTTGAGACGTTTTGCCAAAGACGGTTTGCAGTGAAATTTTCGTTTCTTGATTTCCTTAAAAAGTCCTTCTCTGATCAAGGTGCGCTTCAGTTGCATCATTGATCTGCCGACGTTGCCGTCGCGAACTTCAACTTTTATTGGCATGAACTACCTTTTAATGCATTTAGAAATGAAATGTTATGATTTTAACTCCTAATTATCACGCATTAATTTAACAAATGCAATATTTTTATTCTTTTTTATCAGATTTTTCATCAGGAGCAGGAAGCGCAGCCCGTTTTTTCAATTCAAGTAATTCCAATTCCATATCAGAGGAATCATGTTCCAATTCCTCAAATTTACTTTCCAAACTGTCTTTGTCAGATTCCATGCTGATTTCCTGATAAGCTTCAGCTCTAGTCTGCATGTTTTCCACCTTTTCTTCAATTCGTGCAATCGTTTCCATTGTACCGGAAGTGTCTCCTAGACCTTCCATCGTTTGATAAATATTTTCCTGAGCTTCTGCCTGTTTTTGTTTTACAGATAAGATTCCCTTCTTGCGTTTAATCTCATCTATTTTATCTTCCAAAGTTTGGTAGCTGCTCCGGAGGGCATCCGCATTGTTCCGGTGCATTTCAAGTTGTTTTTCATAATCAGCGGCTCGGATAGTAAATTCTTTTTTCCGTGTCAGGGCCTCTTTAGCCATATCATCTTTTTCATTTTGGACAGCAAGGATAGCCTTTTGCTCCCATTTATCCGCTTCTTTATGTTCTTTTTCTGTGTCGCGTTCCAAACGTTTCTGTAAAGCTAAAGCTTCAGTCATTTGCTTTTTAGCTTTCTGTTTTTGCACTTCCAAATCAGAAAGCATTTGCTTAAGCATTTTTTCTGGATCTTCCGCTTTATCCAGCATGTCATTAGCATTTGCTCGAAATAGATTAAATAGTCGAGAGATGATTCCCATAATTTTTTCTGAATGAAGGTTCTAGAAAAGTTGTTTACGTTTGTTTGAAGGAAGGATGTTGAGGGCTTCTCTATATTTTGCTACAGTTCTACGAGCAACTTTAATTCCACTTTTACGCTCCAGAATATCTGCGATCTGCAAATCTGTATAAGGTGATTTAAGATTTTCTTTTTGCACCATTTGCATGATCATATCTTTTATCCGTTTTGAAGAAACTGCTTCTCCTTTACCTTGATCAATACCACTTGTGAAGAAATATTTTAATTCAAAGATTCCTTGAGGAGTGTGAACATATTTATTGGTGGTGATCCGGCTGACCGTCGACTCGTGTACGTCAATATCTTCAGCAACATCTTTCAGCACAAGCGGTCGCAAAAAGTGGATACCTTTTTCAAAGAATTTCTTTTGAAAGCGGAGTATGCTTTTAGTCACACGGTAAATAGTTTTTTGTCTCTGCTCTATACTTTTTAGCAGCCATTGACCCGCTTTAACTTTTTCTAAAATATAATCTTTTGTGAGGCTACCGTCATCCTCCATAGTGTTGCTCAAATCTTTATAATAATTACTGATACGGAGACGTGGCATACCCGCGGAGTTGAGCGCAACTTTATATTCGTCATCTTTTTGATAGATATAGACATCAGGAATTATGTAATGATGTGATGGATTGGAAATAAACTCTCTTCCAGGTTTTGGTTCGAGAGTCATTATCAAACGGTAAGCCTCAATCACTTGTTCGATATCCTGTTTTTGTCTGCGGGAAATTTTTTTAAGATCTTTTGATTCCAGTAGCGGCATGTCATTTTTGACTATGCGGGTACTCAAACTGTCATTTTCGCCCAAAATATCCAACTGAATTAACAGACACTCCTGTAAACTTCTGGCGCCAACCCCGTTCGGATTGAATTGTTGTATTTTACCCAATACATATTCTACGAAGGCACCGACTGCCGGTGGAACTTCAAGCTTTTTTGGTTCTTCTTCCGGAATAATTTCTTCTTCATCAAAGCTAGAAAGTTCTTCTTTTTTCTTTTTTTTCTTTTGTGTTGATTTCCCAGATTTAAATTTCAGGTCTAACAAATCAGGATCAACTTCTGGTAGTTCAGGTAATTCACCACTTTTATGTTGTGCAATAATCAGTTCGTACAAATCATACTGTGATTCTAACAGTTCTCGGATACTGGTTACCAGAAAACCATCATCATCTATGTTACCAATCAAGTATGCACCTGTTTTATATTCAAGGGGAGAAAGTTCAAGCATGTCTAACTGCCATACCAGGTGATCTGCTAA
>Ga0208055_1000099_pt1 | contig 20469 bp, 18 predicted proteins | sample DeeseametaMP2159_FD_184174 | JGI IMG/M metagenome (GOLD analysis project Ga0208055, IMG submission 184174) | Marine microbial communities from the Deep Pacific Ocean - MP2159 (SPAdes) | ecosystem: Environmental > Aquatic > Marine > Oceanic | place: Southwest of Acapulco, Mexico, North Pacific...
TTAAGGATTTTCAGTCTGGCGCGACCTTATTTGCAGGCATAGACCATACAAATTACAACGTCAGAACACAAGAAATTCAGAAGGCAACATCTGATTCACTTAACCAAGATTTAGTTTAAATCCTAATAAATGAGAGTAAAAAAACTAACCAAACTAGCAGATGACAAACAGCTAAAGCAGGAAGAAGGTATTGGTGATACAGACACGTGGAATGGCTATCATGGCAGACAGAAGCAAGTTAGACTGAGAAGGAAGTTATATTTTAAAATCCATGAGGAGATTTTTGATTAGAGGATTGAACGCACATTACAAATGAGAGATAGATGTTCAGAATGTCATAAACCTATTGCTGAAGAGTATGCTAAATATCGTACCGTAGACAAGAATAACGTATTCTGTAATGGTTTCTGTAAATATGCGTGGGATACAAGAAAGGCAGTAAGAAAGAGGCTGGAAGAAGAAGAAAAATCTTAAATGTCAGTGTCGCTTGATTTGAATTATGAATAAAGAGGCAATAAAAAAGGGACATTGTCTTCCAATAGTTGTTAACTAATTCTCTACTGTGCCTCCTTAGCTCAGTTTGGTAGAGCAGAAGACTCTTAATCTTTTGGTCGTAGGTTCGAATCCTACAGGGGGCACCAAGTTTTTAAAGGCTTTCAAGATTGAATCGGCAGGGTAAAGTTCCAGCAACCTTGCGTCTATTCGTAGAGTTATTAGTCTTCGAAATCCCCTTTTTGAGTTTGATGTACTCCTCCATAATTAGCAGGAGAATAGTGTTGACTTTTCACAACCCATTTGTCGTCTTCTTTAACCCAATTCATAGTCACTCTAGTACGGTAATCTGATGCTTGGCCTCCTGCTTCAACTACCCCTTCAAAATAAAATCTAGCAAACACGACATTTTCTGAGAGCTGTATAGCTTGAGGATAGAAAACATTTGTAACACCGCCTTGATTACTTCTCTTCCAAGATTCTACAGAAGTAATTTGTTTGGGTTTGTGGAAGCTTCCATCTGAGTTTGTATTATAGGTACCTGTTCTGCTCTCTAAAGAGATAACAGTTCTATAATCTTGCTTATTTCTAGCATCAAAATATTTTTCTAAAGAATTAAGCACTTCCTTTTCACCACTTAAATGACCGTCTGCGTATAGAGTTGTAGCCATTAACAGACCAATAAATATTGTTATTTTTTTCATATTAACTTCCTTTTTATTAAACATAATTTTTTACGCCTTATATTTAATCATCTATCAGATAGCGTGTCTTGATACCTCTTAATTACTTGGTCGTAGGTTCGAATCCCACAGGGGGCACCATTTATTCTTTTATTATTTTCATAACTGCATCAAAGGCACTTTAATCCAAAAAATAAACTTAATATCTAACGCCTTGATTGGCAGAATTTTTCTTTGGCCTTTTTTTGTGCCAAACAGCCTTGCCTCTCGAAGGCCTTGCCTTTCGTGAGCTTTTGAAACCTCTCTGGGGCCTGCCTTTACCTTTGTTACCCGCTTTAGGCCTTGGAGGAGCAGATCTTAAATTTTGAGTTGGCTCAAAACCTTGGATGACCTTGCGTGGAATCTCATGTTTCAATAGCTTTTCAATATCGAACAATAATTTATGCTCATCAGCACTTACTAGAGAAACCGCTTTCCCTTCTTGGCCGGCTCTGGCGGTTCTTCCTATACGATGAATGTAATCTTCCGGTACATACGGAAGGTCAAAATTAACAACTTGGGGTAATAAATTAATATCTATACCTCTGGAGGCAATATCAGTAGCTACTAATACCTGTGTCTTGGCATCTTTAAAATCTTCTAAAGCTCTTGTTCTCTGAGCTTGAGATTTGTTTCCATGAAAAGCATCTGCGTCTATACCTTCTTTGTTTAATTGAACTGCCAGTTTGTTCGCACCATGTTTTGTCCTCGAAAAAACCAAAACTTGAAACCAGTTTTCTTCTTTTATGCAATAAGCCAGCAACTCCCTTTTCCTAGCTTTATCTACCGGATAAACCACTTGTGTGACTTTATCTACTGTAGAATTATTTGAAGCAACTTCAATCCTTTTTGGAGAATTCAGCAAACTATCTGCCAATGCCTTTATTTCTTTTGGAAAGGTAGCAGAGAAAAGGAGGTTTTGTTTTTTCTTTGGAAGGTAAGTCAAAATTTTCTTTATGTCTCTTATAAAGCCCATGTCCAGCATTCGGTCTGCTTCATCTAAAACAAACACCTCCAGTTCAGAAAGACCTAAGGTCCTTCGATCTAGATGATCTAAAAGCCTACCGGGAGTTGCCACAACAATATCCACTCCTTTTCTAAGCTTATCAATTTGAGTGTTTATGCTTACCCCGCCATATATAGTAGAGGTTCTGAACCTTAAATTATTACCATAACTTCTAAAACTATCACCTACCTGGGAAGCCAATTCTCGGGTTGGGACTAAGACCAAAGCTCTCACTCTTCTTCTTTTAGATTCGTCTTTCTGAAATTTCTGCAAAATAGGTAGAGCAAATGCCGCTGTTTTACCTGTACCAGTTTGCGCGCGGGCCATAATGTCATCACCTTTTATAATTGAAGGAATAGCTTGTAGTTGGATATCAGAAGGATAGATGTAACCCTTATCTTCAATAGCTTTTTTAAGCTCTGAAGAAAGACCCAAGGTGTTAAATGACATATTAATATTCTTACTGACAACTAAGATAGATAGTTATCTGATTGTTGGTTTATTTGAGATTAAATGATTTGGCTTATTAGAATTTGGCGCGCAGTATACCCTTTAAATTTCCATGTCTATAATTTTAAATTAAATTAAATCAATACTTCCTCTTCTACTTACTATGAGTGTAATCTATAAAAATGACTCTAAAAGATTACCAAATTGTGAATAGAGAAGCGTGGCAAAAATTTGCAGAGGAATATATAGAGCCAGCTGAAAGAGGTTGGAAATCAGGCGATCCTCATTGGGGAATTTGGCAAATACCTGAAGCAAAACTAGAACTTTTACCAAGTGATCTGAAAGGAAAGAAATGCATTGAAATAGGCTGCGGAGCTGGATATGTTTCCTCTTGGATGGCCAGAAGAGGTGCTGAAGTCGTTGGCATTGATCCAACTCCAAACCAGCTTAAAACGGCAAGACGTTTAGAAAAACAATATCATTTAGGAATTGAATTTGTTGAAGGTTTTGGTGAGAAACTTCCATTTCCTGATTCTTGCTTTGATTTCGCTATATCTGAATATGGGGCATCTTTATGGGCAAACCCTTACGAATGGATCCCTGAGGCAGCAAGAGTGTTAAAACTAGAATCTCAATTAGTATTCATGACAAATCATGCTTTTGCTTTCTGTTGTTTGCCTGATGAAGAGGATGAGAATGCACCTCTATCAGAGCAATTACAGCGACCTTACCTAGGGCTTTTTAAAAATAAATGGGAATTTTCTTTAGATGAAGTTGAGTTCCATTTGCCCCATGGGGACTGGATCAAACTTCTTCGTGATAATGGATTTGTCATTGAGCGTCTCTTAGAACTCGGTGCCTCTCCAGAATCTAGATCTAGTTCCAAAGCAATTGAAGCAGCAGAAACTATTACACAAAGCACTCCAAGTTCTAGGTATGGTTGGGCAGATGCGGAATGGGCTAGTAAATGGCCGACTGAAGAAGTTTGGTGTGTTCGTCTTTGTAACTGATCAAATTATTCTATTGTGACGGAGTTAGCCCAACATGTGGTTTTATTGATACTAGTGGTTTTCTCCACTTTTATGTCTCACTCCAGACTAATAATTTAATGACTACTCCCTATTCTGATTATCAAACATTTCTCTTTGAAAAGATAACTGGACTTAAAGAGTTGGGTCTTGGATACCGAAAAATATAGAACCTGTTAAATGAAGAAGGGCATAAAGCTTGTAGAGGGAAAAAATTAAAATTAATATTATTTAAAAATTGTGTCAGAGTGAAGCACATCAGCATACTTGGCCTGCAAGTCAAATAAATTAGCTTGGTGGGCATTCAAATCTCTATCGCCAACACAATCTTCTGCCACTATCGTAAGAAAATTATTTTGCAAAGAATCTAGTGCTGTAGCTCGAACACAGCCACTTGTTGTAACCCCAGAAACAATCACTGAATCTACTTGTATTTGATTAAGGTGGTTGGCTAAACTAGTCTCAAAAAAAGCACTCGCAAATTTCTTTTCAATCAGCTTTTCATCTTTATTGGGTGATAGAGTTTCCAAGAAGGATATTTCTTCAGATCCGGGTTTTAAAATATTTAAATCAGGAAGTCTAGACCTGAAAACACTTGCTTCAAATTCATCTCGATAAAGCGTGGTTGTGAAAATTACGGGTAAATTCTTTTCTCGAAATTTACTGACCAGTCGAATATTCGCTTCAATTAATTCGTCGCATTCAAAGCCAAGAGGTGATGATGGGTCAATAAAGCCTCGGCACATATCAACAACCACTAAGGCAGGAGAGTTGCCAATTCCAGTAGGATGTGATTTGAGCTTGCTCAATTGTTATTGATTCAGAAAAGTTGGAGATACCGGAGGCTCTAGGTGAGTCTCTTCTAGGCACCTGGCTTTGATTTCTTCAATGGTTCCCCCAAAATTAAACATCTCATCTTGAACAGTGTCTTTAGACATTTTAGCTCTTAAGGCATCCGTCTTGGATTGATCCAGTGACAGGTCCTCATTAATCACGACGCCGTATCTTTTTGCCCCCTCAATTGATACCAGTTTTTTTGCAACGTCTGAGACAACAATAGTCGGATCGCGCTGAAGCGGGTCTCCCCAGCCCCCTCCGCCCCAAGTGTTAAAATAAAGGAGGTCGCCTTTATGCACTTTAACGCCTTCACATTTAGCTGGAATATATTCTTCGCTTCCATCCACTCTTACAAGTAATTTAGTAGATCGTTTGCCTGGCTTGCCTCCATTCACTCCCCATGGATAGGTAAGCCACCTGTCATCATGAATTCCAATATGACCATCTACCAAAAATCTGTAAGCAACAGAAAGACCATTGCCTCCTCTATGCAGACCTGCTCCGCCAGAGTCAACAATAAATTCATAGGTTTCTACTCTAAGGGGAAAATATGCCTCAACAAACTCATTTGGTACATTCGTAAAGGATGGCCATAATGAATGCCCATCAGGTCCATCTCCGATAGGTCTTCCGGGAACTCCACCGAAGCCTATTTGGAATAACTGAAACCAATCTCCCTTATCATCGTAGCCAGAGAAAAATAAGTGCGGAGAGTCAGAAAATCCAGCTGCATTAAGCATCTCGTTTGGAGCTCCCATGCCTAATAAAGCACCTAAAACATCAAAAATTCTGCCTAGTGCATGAGTCCTCCCGGAAAGAGCTGCCGGATAGTTAGGCTTTAAGAGAGTTCCCTGAGGGATTCTAACGTCTACTAAATCATAGAAACCATCATTAAAAGCAATTTGCGGATCTACAACATTAATCGTAAAGGACCCAAAGAACATTTTGAACATGTCTTCATTAAGATAAAAGTTTACTGAGCTTTGCGCTTGAGGGTCTGTGCCTTCAAAATCAAAAATAGCTTTGTCCCCCTCACGCCACATTTTACAATGTATTTTATAAGGGCCCATACCCATGCCGTCATCGCAAATATAATCAGAGAACTCTCTGGGTTCTTCAGGAATAAACATAGAAATAATATGCTTCATGGCATCATAATTTCTTTGCAGCATAATTTTCATCGTGGAACAAAAAACATCATCACCAAAACGATCTGCTATTTCATTGCACCTTTTAGCGGCTGTATTACAAGCAGCAACAAGAGCATTTAGATCAAAGCGATTCCATTGAGAAGTTCTAACATTGTGTAAAATAAGCTCTAATACATCAGACTGAAGCTCGCCTTTTTTGTAAAGTTTGATGGGCGGAATTCTTATTCCTTCTTGAAAAATTGTAGTTGCTTCTGTTGGTATAGACCCAGGGACCATGCCGCCATTATCAGACATATGCCCAAACATTGCAGACCATGCAATATGCCTACCATCTCTAAAAACTGGTTTCAATACTATCCAATCTGGTAAATGAGATACGGCTGCATTACACATATACGGGTCATTGGTAAGAATAATATCTCCCTCTTCAATCTCTTCATCATAAGCCTCAGTAAAGCCATGAATAAATGATCCAAATTGACCAACCACCATCTTTCCATCTCTATTGGCGATCATTGGAAAGCAGTCGCCTTGCTCTCTAATCCCTGGAGATAGTGCTGTTCGACTTACTAATGTGTCCATCTCTTCTCGAGCATTCTTTAGAGCATTCTCTATAAGATCAACGGTTATACCGTCTACATCAATTATGTTTAATGGAGAATCGTTTGTTTCAATAATTCGTGCTGACATATTATTTTTTGGGATTGATAATTAAATTGCCTACCTGATCAACGGCAGCTTCATAATCAGGCAAGATAACGCTGGTTGAATCCATTTCAGAAACAATAGCAGGTCCAGGAATAACCAAATTGGCATGTAGTTTTGTTCGGTCATAGATTTTTGCATCGTGCCATTGTGCTTCATGATAAAAACGTGTGTCCTGAATGACTGCATCTTCAAGTGAGCCAGAAAAATTCTCATTTTCTAAAGATTTAATTTTAGACTGTTGAACTTTAACAATAGCTCGAATCATCAAAATTTCATGACCATCACTTAATTTAAATGTAAATAATTGATAGTGCTCATCATCAAATGTATCAGTAATTAATTGAACACCTTTGGTCTTATATTCCTTCTCATCAAACTCAACTGTAATTTGAAATGCTTGACCTGCATATCTAACATCAGCTTGATAGATAACTTCTAAATTAGAGTCGCTCACACCATCTTTAAGAAGTGATTCAGATGCTTTATTCTTAAGATCACTTAAGTCACTCAAGAATTTATCTGTAGCAATGTCTTGAGCCATGGCTAGATAAGATCTTGATGACTCATCTTGAATTTGAGTTGTAGCCTCTCCATAAGCACACAAAACACCCGGTCCTGGAGGAATAATTACAGGAAAGGAGTTTAAGAGAATGCCAAGAGCATTTGCATGAAGTGGTCCGGCGCCACCAAATCCAACCAACGCAAAATCCCTAGGATCAAAACCTTGCTCTACCGATACTAATCTTAAGGCGCCAAACATAGACTCATTAACAATTCTGATAATGCCCTCTGCAGCTTCCATCAAATCAATCCCAATTCCGTCTGCAATAGTTTGTACAGCTTTTTCAGCAGCTTCTTTGTTTATTATCATATCTCCACCGAGCTGCACATCTCTTGGAAGTAAGCCCAGCACTATATTTGCGTCACATACAGTAGGTTGCTCCCCTCCTTTCATATAGGCAGCGGGTCCTGGTACAGCTCCTGCAGACTCTGGACCAACTCTAAGGGCTTTTGTTAGCTCTGGAACAAAAGCAATTGAGCCCCCACCCGCACCCACACTTCTCACGTCAACTGATGGTGCTTTGACTCTCACGTCTCCAACCAAAGTCTCTCTTCTAATTTTGGCTTTTGAGCTTTGGATCAAGGCGACGTCTGTTGAAGTGCCTCCCATATCAAAAGTTAGAATATTCTCAAAATTAGCTTGGTCGCAAAAATGTATAGCGCCAGCAACACCTCCAGCAGGACCTGACATAAGGTGATTAACTGGAGAGTCTCCTGTCGCACGACTTGATGCAAGCCCGCCATCAGATCTCAAGATGGATAGCTGGACATCACTGCCCAATGATTTCTCTAGATTGGACTGAAGATTGTTAACGTAATTAGATACTTGAGGTCGAACATAAGAATTGAGAACTGTAGTTTCTGCTCGTTCGTATTCTTGCATTTCAGGAATAACTTCACTAGATATAGAGATAGGAATGTCTGTAAATATTTCACTGGCAATTTGTGCAGCAAGAACTTCATTCTCATTGTTAATGTATGAATTTACAAAGCTTATGGTTAGGGCTTCAACTTCACCTTTTGCTTTTAGTTGAGTTAATTGCTCTCTTAAATGATCTTCATCCAGTGGGGTAGATATCTCACCAGAAGCATCCGTTCTTTCTTTAATGCCGTACGTTAATTCTAAGGGAGCAAGCAACGGACCTTTAACAAAACTTACCCATCCCCCTAGACCGCCTGGGCAAAATGAACGAGCAACCTGCAGAACACTTTCATACCCTTTGGTGGTTAAGAGACCTACTTTCGCGCCATTGCCAGTTAAAACAGCATTAGTTGCAACGGTAGAGCCGTGCATTACAAGGTTAATATCCTTAGGATCTACTCCGGATTGATCGCAGATTCTCGAGACCCCATTGAGGACTCCTATTGAGGAATCTTCAGGAGTGGAAGGAACCTTAGCAGTATGGGTCGAACCATCGGACTCATTGATTAATAAAAAATCAGTAAAAGTTCCGCCAACATCAACACCTAATCGATATGACATAAAAGTTTAATCCCTTTTTAAAAATTATACTTTAAGTCTAAGCCATAGGTAGCATACGGTGCTTGATGAATAAAAGATCCACCAAATTCTGGAGCTGGAATGACCTCTGCAAGATATTCTTCATCAGTAACATTTCTGCCCCACAAAGTTAGACTTAATTTTTCTCCAACGATCGACGCCCTTAGATCAACTAAGGTATAAGGATCGCGAACTGCTTTACTCATATCAGATGCCACTGGGAATCCTAGCAAGGCGCCCCAAACTGAAGGTTGCTGATTGTTTTGAACAGTATGAAACCAAGTTTCTCCAACCTCCATATAATCTACTCTAACTATAAGATCATAGTTTGCCGAAAAAGCTGTTTCATATTGCATACCAAGATTATAAGTATGCTCAGGAGCTAATGGCGCATTATTACCGACAGTGTTAGGCCTATGAGTATTCTTCTTAATTTTACCATCTGTGAAGCCAATGCCACCATCAAGTCTAAGATTGTCAGTAAGTGCATATTTAAAGTCCAACTCTGAGCCACTTATGTCTAACTCGTCAATAGAAGTTACTACCCTCAACAAACCCCATGGTCCAGCAAAAAATTCAAAAAATTGATTATCTTCAACTTCTGTTTCAAAAATAGCACCATTAATTGCCAATCTTCCGTCTAGGTACCTACCTTTAAAACCAACTTCAAATGATTTAGAAACTTCTTTATCATATGAATCCGATACACTCAATCCGGCTCCAACTGGAATATTTAGCTGAGAATTTATTAAAGCCGCACTACCAGATGAATTAAAACCACCAGATCTAAATCCAACTCCGTAGGAGGCATAAAACGTTGTATTTTCAGCGCTTCTTGTTATTGAAATTTTAGGTTGAAACTGATTATAAGATTTATCTCGCGATGGAATTTTGCTTCCGCCTGCTGTCATTGCAGGATTTATTGGAGCACCACCACCATAGTATAAGGCCGAGGTCGTAGCAGGAACATTGTTATCTACCGAACGTTTTTCATTATCGTATCTGGCTTCAATAGAAAGCTCTGTTACATCAGATAAATCAATGGAATATTGTCCAAAAATTGAGAAAACGTCTGTTGTAAAGGTATCGTCAAACGCTAAATCAGTAGGATTTTTTCCTGTTGCAGGGACATAAGGCTTAAGTTCAAAACCTTTGCCTAAATCAGCTCCATATGAGACTTCAACATCTCTCTCAATTTCAGCATAGTATCCACCAACCAACCATCGAGTTGATTGATTTTGATCACTGGTTAATTTAACCTCAATAGAAATATCATCTTGGTCACGTGATTGGAATTGATATCCATCGCATGTATGAGGCAAATATGGTCCCAATACTGAGTTTGCACCTGAAGGAGCTGTTCCAGGAGCAGCAAATGAAAATCCGGGAGGTAAAGAATTAATTAAAGCAAGATTAGCTGCAGTATTTGAAGCAGCACACGAAGGCACTCCAAAGTAACCACCAAAAGCGCCTGATGTTCCATCAGAAATCAAAAACTCTTCAAGGTGGTTATAAGCCAATATTGCTGAGAATTCGCTCCCATTAGCAAGATCTTCAGTGTATTTAAGAGACATATCAAATGTTTCTTGCTCATTGACCGGAGGTACATTAAACATATATGTGAACTGATGATCATTGACATCCTCGAAGAACTGATCTGCTCCAGGAGTACCAAATCCTGTAAAGGCAGGTAAAGCAAAAACGGCATTAAAATTAATGGTTCCCCCGCTAGCCTCGCTTACTCCTGCCCTAAAGTCCCAAGAACTATCGTCATTATCTACTAAGATCCTGCTTCTAATGGTTGTATCTTCAAAGAAATCTACATTTTTTTGGTTAGAATAAACATTCGTATGTTCTCCGTCTGTTTCCCTAGTGCTTATTGAAAATCTTGTATATACGTTATCGCCTCCTTTGCCGGAATGTACATATTGCAATTTCGACGAGTTATTAATACCCATTCCTACAACAGCAGTTCTTACAGATTCTTCGGAGGGAGCTTTGGTTGTAATTAAGATTGCTCCGGAGGTGGCGTTTCTTCCGTAAAGAGCCCCTTGCGGACCTTTTAGAACTTCAATTTGGGCAATATCTAAAAGTTCTCTATTAAATGCATTGGGATTTGTTTGCAAAATACCATCGATAACCAAAGCAAAATTAGACTCTGCATCTCTTGTTGAAGTCAGACCTCTAATTGTCACTAAAGTATCTCCAACATTAACAGTGTTGGCCATGACAACATTTGGCGTCAAGGCTATAAAATCTTCAGGTCTTTCTATGCCTGCATCGTTAATATCACTTGCAGTGAAAACACTCATGGCTATTGGCACGTCTTGTTCATTTTCAACAACTTTCCTAGCTGTTACAACAACCTCTTCAAGAACAGGTTCTGCTAAAAGATTTAATGAAATAAAAGCAAAAGAGAACGCGAATAAAAACCTAAGAATATATGTGTTGAAGACATGCATATTTTACCTCCCAGTAAATAATGTTGCCTATTTTTATACAGTAAAAGAATGCTATAAACAATCATTATTAATTAGAGTAATAAAGTATTTATTGGTAGTATTTTTTTCTAATCTCAAGGATAGATAATAAAAACATGTTAGAGACTACAAAACCCTTAAAAAACATCAAAGTCTTGGACCTTACACATATGTTGTCAGGACCCTATGGAGGAATGATCCTTGCAGACCTAGGTTGCGAGGTGATTAAGGTGGAGCCCCCTATTAAAGGTGAGGGAACAAGGCGTTTGCTCGAAAATGATCCAGACTATTCTTTTAATGGAATGGGTGCTTATTTTTATACTCTTAATAGAAACAAAAAAAGTCTTTCGTTGGACTTAAAAAAACCAGAAGGCTTAAAAATTTTCTATGAGCTAGCTAAAAAAGCAGACGTTATAATCAGTAATTTCTCAGCTGGTGTTACTAAAAAACTAAAAATTGATTTTGAAACTTTAAAGGCCATTAATCCAAAGATAATTACCTGCACCGTAAGTGGCTTTGGCGAATCAGGGCCTAACTTTAAAAGACCTGCCTTTGATCAAATTGCTCAAGCGCTTGGTGGAGGCATGTCTATTACTGGGCTCTCCTCTTCTCAACCGATGAGAGCCGGAATCCCTATTGGCGATTTAAGTGGCGGCATGTTTGCTGTGATGGGTATTCAGGCTGCCATTATTAACAGAGCCAATACAGGAATTGGTCAGCATGTAGATATTTCAATGCTTGATTGTCAAATCTCAATGCTAAATTACATGGCGACCATGCAAACTATGTCAGGAATAGTGCCTGAGCCTATTGGGAATTCTCATTTTGTTCACATGCCTTATAATTCATTTCTTACTAAAGATTACCCTATAGTGATTGCAGCGGTTGGAGATCAGTTCTGGCCAAGGCTTTTAAAATTATTCAATAACTTAGAATTACAAGACCCAAAATACATAACTGCATATGAAAGACAAAAAGATAAGGATAAGCTTGAAAAAATTATTCAGGAAGAGTTAATAAAAGAAAAATCTGATTATTGGCTGAACTTATTAGAGAAAGAATCTGTTCCATGCGCAAGAGTAAATAATATTGAGCAAGCTATAAATGATGAGCAAATAAGACACAGGAACATGTTAGTTGATGTGCCTCATCCAGATGGAGGTTCTGTAAAAATTCCAGGTAATCCGATTAAGTTGTCAGAAGTGACAAATGAAGAATTTCTTGCTCCTCCTCTTTTGGGAGAGCACACTAAAGAAGTTTTAAATGAGTGGTTGGGGTATTCAGATGAAGATTTGGAGTCCTTAGATAAGCTGCAAATAATTGAGATGCTTAAATGAATTCAGAATTTGTCTACATCAATGAAGTTGGACCTAGAGATGGTCTACAGAACCAAAAAACAATCTTAGACTCGGAGGCTCGCCTCGAGCTTATAAATTATCTTATAGATGCAAAACTTCCAGGTATAGAAGTTGCCAGTTTTGTTAACCCAAAAGCTGTACCAGCAATGGAAGGAGCTCGTGAGATTATTAAAGGCTTGGTTCATACTAAAGGTTGTGAGATTTCTGTGTTAGTTCCAAACATGAAAGGCTTTGAGATGGCGCATGAAGCGGGTGCAGAAATCATCACGGTTGTTCCATCTGCAACAGAGACGATGAATCAAAAAAATATAAATATGGGGTTAGAGGAAACCATTGAAAGCTCTTGCAACATCATAAAAAGTGCTAAAAGTTCAAATCTGAAAACTCGCGCATATGTTTCAGTTGCATGGGAATGCCCTTATGAAGGAAAGGTTGAAGGCTCAACCGTCCTCAATATAGCAAATCAATTACTAAGCGCCGGCGCAGATGAAATTATTCTTGCCGATACAATTGGAGCAGCGAATCCAGCAAGTGTGGGCTCATTATTTAAGAAATGTGTTGAAGAATTTGATCATAATATTCTGTCAGGTCACTTTCACGACACTCGAGCCATGGCATTGGCCAATGTATGCGCAGCACTTGCAGAGGGAATAAGAAAATTTGATAGCTGCATAGGGGGTTTAGGCGGATGTCCATTCGCTCCTGGCGCAGCAGGAAATCTTGCTACAGAAGATCTAGCCAACATGCTTAATCAGATGGGCTATGAAACTGATGTAGATCTCCAAAAACTATCCGAGATAGTGGGTTATTGTTCAGATCAACTAAAAGCGCCCCTTGGCGGAAGAATGTCAGCGTGGCTTTCAAAAGAAAAATAATCTATGTTTCTTGGTGAAGGTATTTAATTAATTAATGAACTATGAGTTGTCTCTTAGAGACTTGTTGACGAAGAATTAAGTCGTTAGTTCTCTGATGAATTGTGAAACAAAGATAGTTTGAATGTGAATTTAATTCACACTTCAACTCTACTCCATGGTATTGGATTAGGATAATATAAGTCTATATCTTAAAATTAGAGTTAGACGCTGTAAGCCAAAATAGGATAGTTAAATGAAAGAACAAACTGATTTTGAAGAAGAAAATGTAATACCTGATCCTTGGAGTTTGCCTTTAGAGACATTAGACGTCTCTAAAGCTGAAATTTTTCAAAACAACAAGCACGGAGAATATTTTCGAAGACTAAGGCAAGAATCTCCTGTTCACTTTTGTAAAGAAAGCCAATTTGGACCTTTTTGGTCGATTACAAAGTTTAACGATATTATAGCCATAGACAGTGATCACAAACGCTTTTCTTCTGATACAAATATAGTTATTGGAGATGCTCAGGCTGAATTAGTGACACCCATGTTCATAGCAATGGATGAACCAAAACATGGTGTGCAACGCAAGTTAGTTCAACCAGCAGTAGCACCTACACAACTATCTGAACTTGAAGCACTTATAAGACAAAGAGTTGGTAACATTCTTGACAGTCTTCCTATAAATGAAGAATTTAACTGGGTAGAACTGGTTTCTAAGGAAATTACTACTCAAATGCTAGCTACGTTATTCGACTTTCCTTTCGAGGATCGACACCTTCTGCCTTACTGGTCTGACGTTGCCACAACTTCTGAAACTGTCGGAATAGAAGTAGACATGAATGAAAGGCAACGAGTTTTAGAAGAATGCCTTGCCTATTTTAGTAAGCTTTGGCACCAACGTGCTGCCGAACCGAGGAAGTTTGACTTCATATCATTATTCGCTCATGGAGAAGAAACTAAAGATATGATTAATGATCCAATGGAATTCTTGGGTAATCTAATTCTTCTAATTGTTGGAGGAAATGATACTACTAGAAATTCAATTTCTGCAGGTGTAGTAGAACTTAATCGCAATCCAAAGGAATATGACAAACTAAAATCCGACCCTTCTTTAATTCCTAACATGGTCTCTGAAATCATTCGTTACCAAACCCCACTCGGGCATATGCGACGCACAGCTCTAGAAGACGTTGAGTTTAAAGGACATACAATACGCAAGGGAGATAAAGTAGTAATGTGGTATGTTTCTGGCAACCGCGATGAGGAAGTAATTGAGAATCCAGATGCATTTATTATTGATCGCGACAAGGCAAGACATCACCTCTCGTTTGGTTTTGGAATCCACAGGTGTATGGGTAACCGGGTTGGAGAAATGCAATTGCGCATTCTTTGGGAAGAAATTCTTAAACGTTTTGATCGCATAGAATTGACCGGGGAACCAGAACGCGTTCTGTCTAATTTTGTCATGGGATACAGCAACGTACCTGTCGTAGTACACAAAAAATAAGAACTCTAAAAAATTACTCTATGGTCAAAGTTGTATTTATTGAGCATGATGGTAACAGTCATGAAGTCAACGCTTATGTAGGTGAAAGTCTTATGGAAGCTGCTGTTTCAAATAAAGTTCCTGGAATAGATGCAGATTGCGGTGGTAACTGTGCTTGTGCTACTTGCCATGTGTTTGTTAATCCTGAATGGATAGCTAACGTAGGAGAAAGAAGAGAGATGGAAAATTCAATGTTGGAATTTTCTGAAAATCAGAAACCTAATTCTCGCCTGGCCTGTCAGATTCAAGTTTCTGAAGAGCATGAAGGTCTGACTGTAGAGATTCCAGAATCCCAATATTAAGTTGTACTTAATTAAAAATATATTTTAAGAATATATGAAACTATGGGTCTTACCTTTTTTTATTGGCATCTTAGCTATTTTTTCCGGCAACCTTGCTTACTTGGTCTCATTAAATGAAGGATTTGTTGATGCATGTTTCCCTTATTTAGAAGGATGCACTTCAATAAGTAAAACGGGCAGAAATGGTTTGGCTTCTATACTATTTAAATTAACCATACTTCCTGTGATGACATTGTTGTCTGCCTATTGGATAATCTCGTTCACGACCCTCAAACAAAATATCTTAAATAAAATATTACGTAACAGGGTCATGATGACTTCAGGTTTAATTGGTTCTCTATTTGGCATTCTTTATGCAGCTTTCCTTGGTTCCGATGGAGACATTTACCAACTTTTAAGAAGATTTGGTATCTATTTCTTTTTCTTGGGGACTTATATAGCTCAAATTTTAGAAGTGATTCAATTATCAACCAACCCCATCATTAAAGAATCCAATTCTTTTCAACTAATGAAATTGGTAGTTATCTTGATAGGCTTAATTATTCTTATATCAACACCTTTCTATGGATTTCTAGAAGATGACGATTGGTTAGAAAACGTCTTGGAATGGAATATTACCTTTCTTATATTTTTTTATTTTATTCTTTCTGGTGTCTTATGGAGAAAACCAACATTAAGAATGAAGATTAAATCCAATACCAATTAGGTTCTTTTTTTTAAGTAACTGGATCAATTGGAGTAGGACAAACCCTTTCAGTTTCAATTATTTCAGCTGCTAAGAGACATAGATCTTCCCTATATAGTTCCGAATAGATCTGAATTCCTGTAGGCAAGCCATCAGCTACACCCATAGGTAATGCCACTGAGGGTATGCCGAGACAATTTCCAGGGGCAATAAAAATAAAACTTTCTTTTAACACACTATCCCCTTTAACGGGATCAAGGTCAGTATCAATAGGCCAAGGTAAGTTTGACCAAGTTGGTCCAATACAAACTGAATAGTCTGTTAAAAAAGAAGACCACAACCTTCTTAATCTTCTTCTTTCAATTAAGGCCTCGTCCAAGTTGATACCATTATTAATAAAAGGTTCACTAAAACGATTAAGGTATTCTGCCGTTTCTGGTTTGAACATCTCATCGGGTAAAACCTCTAACAATCCATTATTTAATACTGTGCCCCATATTTCATAAACTCTTTCTACTTCAGGGGCCTCAACTTCTTCAACCTGCCAACCATTGTTAGATAATATTGATCCCGCCTTTTCTATTTCTTTTATGGTTGCGTCAGGAAGTTTAAAATTTGAAATCTCTTTTACTAGTGCTGCCTTTGGTTTTTCAGGAACTGGGCCATCTAAAGGAGCGTCAACGGATTGTGGGTCATCAATATGACGCCCAGCCATTACTGCTAAACCTGCCTTTAAATCTTTCACCGAACGAGCCATAGGTCCGTCCGTTAAAAAGGCTCCTGAAATACCCATATCAACAAAAGGCTCTATTGAGCTTACAAAAGGTATTCTGCCAATAGTGGGTTTAAGCGAAGCAATACCACAACAATAAGCAGGATTTCGAAGAGAACCTCCAATATCATTCCCTAGTCCAAAAGGGCTCATTCCAGTTGCAATAGCTGCAGCTTCTCCTCCGCTTGAACCCCCAGGAGTTAAACCTTTATTCCAAGGATTAAAGGTCCTACCTCTCAAAGGATTATCTGTATCCAAGCGCATGCCCATCTCAGGAAGGTTGGTTCTTCCAATTGGTATGGCCCCTGCTTCCATCATTCGATCAACTATAGGTGCATTTCTTGGAGGCATTGACTCAGCCAATAGAGGAACGCCTTGGGTAGTAGGAGTCCCCTTAAAATCTATATTTTCTTTAATGGTAAAAGGAACTCCATGAAAAGGTTTTTTGCGATCTGCTTCACTAGCATTATCTGCCCTTTCTGCTGCCTCTAAAGCGGATTCTTCTAAAGTTAAAGTTATAGCATTCAAATAAGGATTTACCTCTGATATTCTCTTGAAGTGAGCTTCAACCACCTCTTTACTTGAAACTTCTTTTTTTCTAATTAGATCAGCTAATTCGGTTGCGCTTTTCTTACATAACGAGTCCATAACCTCTCCTTAACTAAACCATTGAACTATCAAGATAAAAGGTTTTTCATATATTACAAGTTATAGATTGTAGGAAGTAGAGCTGCAAGGTAACTCATTTCTTCAATACAGTGTTTTTGTAAAGCAAACCCTTCTATCTCTGACACTGTAAACCGTCGACTAATTGGGTTATTAGCAACAAGGGATAAAAGAAAATTCTGCCAATTGGCTGCTTCTCGATCTGAAACCACCCCCAACCAAAAGCGTGAACGTAGTTCTATGCCCCAAGGCGTATCTTGTGCAACATGACACATCTCAGCAATGTTCAAGCTAGAGTCCAATTCACCAACCCGAGCACATAGAACAACAGTATTTTCGTCACTAGGATCATAACCTAGGATCTCCTGAGGCCATGCAAATTGGATCCTAAGTTTACTCAATTCTCCTCCGATGTACTCATGCACTAGATGGTGGGAACCAATGATTTCACCCGATTTTTTGTGCTCCCAATCCATCCATACATGGTCTTCAGGATGCCACATTTTGTAGTGTTCAGTAGTTTGTAGATAATCTGTAAACCACCATCGGAACATATTTGAAGTGACCTCTGGCATGTTTACTAGACTGGAGACTTCGACAGTACCGTCTCGTAATCGGCGAACACCAGACTTAAATTCTACATAGTTAGGATCATTGAAATCCTGCTGTGTGCTCTGCCTACTAGGCAGAGTGAACTGAGTAGCTGAAACAATAATTACTATCAGTAAAAGAACAAAAAAAATGGTTCTTTTCATAAAGGAGTTTGTCTTCAGTTTATAAAATCTTCTCTTGAGCGCCACAAGGCGATCATAGGAAGAGAAAAAATGAATGCCGAAATAAAAGCGGATATTAGACTGCCCATATCATTTAAGATATTCCAGGTAAACATTGCGATTACAACTTGTGCCGCGTAAACGCTGGCCCAAGGCCACATCCAAGTCTTCATTCGCCAAAAACCGTAAGCCCCTAAGCCATAAATTAGCCAATGCAAGGGTTCGGTGGCTTTGGCCCACCATCCGGTTAAGGTAAAGCCAAACCATATTTCTTCATCTCCTTCTACTGGTTTTAAAAACAAATCAAACGGTAAATAAATAAAAGTCATGTATAAGCAAAAGTAAAAAATCAGGTTCATCCACCAAGGCCTAGAGTGCCAATCCTTAATAACAGTACCGAATAAAGAACTAATATTTTCCATATCTAATCCAGTCCACTAACAATAACAATGTTAGCTGTACTGGCAGCAAGGCGATGCTGAACCAAAACCTGATATTCTTTAGAGTTATACCAATCTAAAGCATCTTCTTTAGAAGGAAATTCGATGAGTACGGTTCTAGTAAATGGCCACTGTCCTTCCAGGAGATGCTCATTTTCTTCAACACTCAATATCTTGCCTTTATAAGTTAAAAAAATATCCACAAAGCCAGCTTCATATTTTGCATACTCTTCTCGATCGGCTATTTCTATTTGAGCAATAAGGTAATGCGCCATAAATGTCTTTAATTAGACTCTAGCTTCAGGAAAAATTCTTAAAAAGTTTTCTGAATAAAATAGATCTTTCGTTTCTTCATCGTGTTTTATCAGTGAGCTTTCAAACTTCCCTATTGGGTCTCTCGTTCCTTCAACATGAGGATAGTCACTTGAAAAGAGATAAAGTTCAGGGTCTGAAGAATCTATCAATAAACCAACATTTTCATGTGCATAGGGAGTAAAAGCCATTTGTTCTATTAATTGTTCTGAAGGTTTTCTTTTAATTTCACTTAAGTTTTTGTCAACTCTGCTCCATGTTCTAACTACATAATCTAGTCTCTTTAACATTTCAGGAACCCAACCAGCTCCCAACTCAACACTAGCACCCTTAAGTTTTGGATTTCTTTCAAAAACGCCATCCAAAACCATCATTGATACAAATGTTTCAGGGCCCTGGTGCATTACCACCATATCTTTTGCTCTGACGTTTTCCCCTCCACCCATCCAATCTTTACTAGGTGGTTTCCCATTATCACTCCAACTTTTATCTAACTGGAGGGGTGCTCCTCCAACATGCATTAAGAAAGGAACGCCTTCTTCCGAAAGTTTTTGCCAAAAAGGATCTAGAGACAAATGTCCAGGAGACCTATCTCCGCTGGCATAATGCGGAATCCATATAGCCTTAAGACCAGATTTAATTGCGAAGTCTAACTCTACCATAGCCAATTCTGGTTCATGTAAAGGAATGACTCCAACACCCATTAGTCTTGAATCTTGTGAACAAAAATCTGACATTGCCCTGTTATGAGCTCTGGTAGCTCCATAACGCAATTCTGGCGTAATTTTGACTCCTTGTTTCTCAACATATTTTGCTTTACCTCTAACATCCCTGAAAGGTGTAACTACACTATGAGTAGCAAAAACCAGTTGTTTCTTAAACCCAAGCAGATCCATGGCTATACTTCTATCATCACGATCAAATGCTCCCAGTGCTTGTATCTCTTTAGATTCAGCAATTAATTTATCTCCCAAAGCAATCTGTGCTTCCACGTGTTCTTTACTGTGTTTACCACCGTTATTAAGTATTACTTCGACTTCTTCGTCTGTTACAAGACTGGCTTGGTAACTAACCGGCGGAATCTGATTTTTAATTTTTTTATCTGCGTAATCTATGATGAAATTTGGCAGTTCCATTACATGGCTGTCTGCATCATAAAACGCGCGATTATCGGGGGCGTAAGCCATAACTATCCTCCTAAAAAAAGTATTCCCATAATACTACCAATTTCTGATGCTTTTACCTATTCACATTGCTTGGATTCCTGCAAAGATCAGCATTTTGTTATATTGGTATAGATTGAGGAGTAAATATGTCCACTGGAATTTTAAATTACACAACTAGCCTTCGAGATTACCTTTGGGAAAAAGGAATTGAGGAGCATCCCGCGCTTAAAGAATTACGACTAGAAACAGCCAAATTACCACAATCAATGATGCAAATATGTCCAGAGCAAGGGGCTTTGATGGCAAACTTAATCAGATTGATGTCAGCTAAAAGAACGATAGAGATAGGTACCTTTACAGGTTACAGTGCCTTGGCTGTGGCTTTAGCACTTCCCGAAGAAGGAGAAATCATTGCGTGCGATATTTCTGAAGAATGGACTGCCTTGGGAAAGAAAAAATGGGAGCAAGCTGGAGTGGCTCATAAGATAAATCTGAGATTAGCGCCAGCAGTAGATACCCTGGATGCCCTACTCGCAGATGGTCAAGAAAGTTCATTTGATTTCGCTTTTATCGATGCAGACAAAGCGAATTATCCTACCTACTATGAAAAATGCTTAAAACTGGTGAGAAAAGGCGGAGTAATAGCGATAGATAAT
>Ga0208055_1000107_pt1 | contig 20247 bp, 16 predicted proteins | sample DeeseametaMP2159_FD_184174 | JGI IMG/M metagenome (GOLD analysis project Ga0208055, IMG submission 184174) | Marine microbial communities from the Deep Pacific Ocean - MP2159 (SPAdes) | ecosystem: Environmental > Aquatic > Marine > Oceanic | place: Southwest of Acapulco, Mexico, North Pacific...
CATTATCAATTCCTTCTAAATAAAAAGCTGCCATTAGGTGCTCAATAGTAGAAACTGACACTCCATATAAATTTTTTATTTTTGTACACAGTATCGCTGAGCTTACATTTTTATAACTTGCTTCAATTATATTTTTTGTATTATCAACATCTGTTCTTTTAAATTTAATACCTGAGTTAACTTCAGCTGGTTTTAAAGAAAGATTTACCCTTATACCGTTATGTAAACCTACGCCCTCAAATTCTATTGGTTCTTTAAGTGTTTTTTGCATATGATTCTGCATGAGGTGAAGATATAAAAGCTCCGGGAAACTTGAAAGACAACTTGTATTACTAAACAATACAATCTAATTTTATTTTCTGTTTCCAAAAATTTTAGCAAAAAAGCTTATTTTTTGACTATTTTCATTTATTAACTCGGATATAGCTTCAGTCTCCCATCCATCTTTAATTATTTTAAGTGCCCCTAAACATGAATCAAAATTTTCGCCAGACTGAGTTTCACTTTCCTTTTTATTATTTTTGCCTAATTTTTTAACTTTCAATCCAAAAAAGTTTGAACAATACTTTTCTAAATTAAAAAGATTAGATCCCCCTCCAACTATAAAAAAATTTGTTCCAAAGGTTGAACTTAATCCTGTTCCAATTATTTGTTTTTTTATCATTTCAAAAATTTCATCCAGTCTAGCTTTTACAATATTTAATATCAAAGATTGACTTATTTTTCTAAAACTTGAATTATTAAAGTAAACATCTTTTAAATAATCATTTTCATCAAAAAGTTCTTCGTTATTTTGAAATGAAAAATCAATTTTGTTTATTATGTTTTCAGACTCTTCTAAACTTAATGAACAAACTTTCGAAATATCTTTTATAATGTGGTTAATGCCAATAGAAAAAGTTATAGAATGGACTAATGCCAAATTCTTGAATAATCCGAGACTAGTTTTTTCAAATCCCATATCTATCAAAATCGAACCAAATTGAAGTTCATTATCATTTAATAATTTTGCAGCCAAAGCAAAAGTACATGAAATGAATCTTTCTACTTCAATATCACAGTCGATAAATGCTTGATTAATATTTTTTATATTATTTTTGGGCATGGTGACAAAAGTCATTTCATGACTCAAAGAGTCTGCATAGACATCAATTGGTTCTTCAATAAATGTTTTTCCATCAACAATGTAATTATGATTAAAAATATGAATTATAGATTGTTTGTCGTCATTATGAATTACTTGTTTTTTTGCTTCTTTTAATAAAAATTCAATATCATCTTTATGAATTTTGGATCCATCAATTTTTCTATGTTTGGAAAATTTAGTACATAAAAATTCAGGTTGTTCGATAACCACGTTAATTTTTTTAAGTGAAACTTTAGCTTTTTTTTCTGAAGTGCTTATACACGATCTAATCACTTGAGAAGCGTTTGTTAAGTTTACTATAACACCATTATGAATTCCTTCTGACCGAGTTACAGCAGTAGATAAAATTTCTGATGTGTCACCATTATTAATTCTAAAAATAAGACATTTTATATTTATATTGCCTAGTTCAATTATACCTCTTGGATCATCAGAACCCATTACTCTACTACTATCTTACCATGTATCCTTAAATCAATGATATTATAATTTCCAAAATCTTTACGAGCCAACAATTCAACAGATTGTTGAATTGCTTCTGGTATTTTGCTAGCTGGGAATTTAATTATTTGGTTATTTAAAAGTTCTAAGTCCCATCGACCAATTTGAAAATAATAAAAATTTTTAACTCTCTGCTTTGGAAAATTGTTATTTCCTAATTGATCAAAAAAATTTATAAAATCTTGTTCGGCCTTTTCACCAAAAATGCTTGGCAAATCATCAAAAAGCATGTTTTCGCTAAAAGTAATCAAATTAGATGAACTGTCTAGTAGATATTTACTATTCTCTTTAAACAAAATCGCAACAGGTTCTGTTTCATAAACATTTATTATTATCGTGTTTGGATATTTTTTTTTAACTTCAATTTTTTCCAAAAATTCGATTGATTTTAAAGGTCTTTCTATGTCATTTCTTTCAATAAATAGAATATTCTTTTCATAAATTTCTGTTAATTTTTCAATAATTGTACTTTCTTCGATTAAATGATTGTTTACAATTTTTATGTTTTGTATTTTAAAAAAAAGATTTTTTTTTTTAGGAAAAACGTTAAATTCGTTTGGACTATAAGTTGTTAAAAATATAAACGCTGCCAATAATATAATTATTCTATATAATTTTTTCATTTATTAGAGCTGGCATTTTCAGTCATCCAGACAATTAGATCTTCAAACTTTATACCACAATACTGGGCTATTTCTGGAACAAGAGATAGTTTTGTTAGGCCGGGTTGAGTATTTGTCTCTAACAAATAAAATTTGTTTTTAAAAAACCTAAAATCAGACCTTGTAATTCCTCTGCATCCTAATAGTTCGTGCGCTTTCTTTGCTAAACCAAGTATCTCTTTGTATTTTTTTGGAGAAAGAGGAGCTGGCATAATGTGCCGGGTTCGCGCAGTATTCGAATATTTGGCTGTATAATCATAAAATTGTCTTCTGGGTACAAGTTCTATTGCACCCAATGCCTTCTCACCCATAACCGCTACCTGAATTTCTCTTCCAGGAATATATTCTTCAACAAGAATTCTATCATAATTCTCCATTAATTTTTTGTATTTATTTGTAAATTGTTTTTTATTTTTACAAATAGATACTCCTAAACTTGATCCCTCGTTAATTGGTTTAATTACAATTGGAAATTTAATTTTTTTATTATTAAATTTTTTATTTGAATTTCCTTGATGATCTTTTTGCAGTAAAAAATATTTGGGCACTTTTAAATTATTCTTTATGAATATAAGTCGTGATAACTCTTTATCCATCGCTAAACTGGATGATAAAACTCCAGAATGTGTATAGGGAATTTTTAGTGATTCTAAAATACTTTGAACAAATCCATCTTCTCCATATTTTCCATGCAATGCATTAAAAACTATTTTTGGTTTTAATTGCTTTAATTCATCAACAAAATATCCTTTTGCATCTAGATCTACTACTTTGTATCCTTTTTTTTTCAATGCTTTAGAACAAGCTTTTCCGGTTAAAAGACTTATTTTTCTCTCGCCAGATAAACCTCCCATAAGCACAACAATTAAATTACTCATAACTTTTCCCCAATAATTTGAAGTTCTAATTCAAGATTTGTTCCAGTTTTATCTAGAACTTTGTTCTTTACTTGATAAATCAATTTTTCCAAATCTTCGGATTTGGCATTTCCGTTGTTAACAAAAAAATTGCAATGTTTCTGGGAAATTTGGGCATCACCCACTTTCATTCCTGCGCAGCCAGAATCTTTAATAAGTTTCCAAGCTTTTTTATTTTCAGGATTTTTAAAAGTACTGCCGCAAGTCTTAATTTTAGATGGTTGTGTCAATTTTTTTTTTTCTACAAAATTATTTATCTTCTCTTGAATATTTAATTTATTATCTTTTTTTCCTTTAAAGGTAGCGCTGATGAAAATTAAATTATCATCTAAATTAGACCCTCTATAATGAAATTTTATATCCGATGACTGAATAACTTTAATATTACCGTTAAAATCTATTGCCTGTAAGGAAACCAATATTCTTGAAATATCTTCCTCATAACAACCCGAATTCATGCGAACAGCACCGCCTATAGTTCCTGGTATGCAAGACAAAAACTCAAATCCTGATAATGAATTTTTTAAAGCAAAACTTGAAACATTTTTATCCAAAACTGAAGCGCCTGCAATTATTGTATTTGGATCAAATAGGGATATGTGGGAGAAAGATTTTCCAAATTTAATAATAATTCCATTGAAACCACCATCCCTAATTAAAGTATTAGAACCAACGCCCAAAACTTTAATTTCCTTTATTTCCTTTATTTCTTTTAAAAAGATAGATAGTTCTAATAAGCTTTTTGGTCTAAACAAAATTTTGGCTGGACCTCCTAAATTAAACCATGAAAGTTTTGATAGACTCTCATTAAACGAGATTTTACCTGAAATTTTGTTTTTTATATTTTCTATTTGTAGCATCAATGTCATTGTAGTTCAGTACCAATTTCTCTTATCCAATTTGAAATACTGCCAGCTCCCATGCAAATTACAATTTCATCATCAAATAAATTCTTTTTTAAAAAGTTTTTTAGTTCATTTCGGTTTTTTATATTTATAACTTGAATTCCAGATTTCTTTGAAATTAATTGAGAAAAATAATCTTGACTAAAATTATTATCAACTTTTTCACCAGCAGCATAAACTGGGCAAAGTACAACTGCATTACTTAATTTGAAGGACAATGCAAATTCTTTTTTAAGGAGTTTAACTCTGGAGAATCTATGTGGTTGAAAAACACATATTATTTTTCTATCAGTGTAAACCTGTCGAGCGCTGTTTATGACTGCTTTTATTTCTGTTGGATGATGTGCATAATCATCATAAAAATCTCTATTATCAATCGAAAAGACTTTTGTAAATCTTCTTTGTATACCTGAAAATTTTTTCAAAGCCTTTTTTATTATACTTATTTTAATACCAAGATTTAAAGCAACGGCAATTGATGCGGTTGCATTAGTAACATTATGATCTCCTAGCAAATTAACTTGTATATTTTTAACTTTATAAATTTTAGAACCAACAACTTTTATTTTTAAATCAAAAATTGAACAGTTTGTTTTCTTTTTTACATTAAAAATTTGATAATTTGATTTTTTATCAAATCCGTAGGTAAAAAAATTACTAGTTCTGCATTTATATAATAGGGATTTCAAATTATCATTATCTAAACAAATAAGTGATTTTCCAAAAGATGGTGTTTTTTCGATAAACGAACGAAAGCTGTTTTTAAGTCTGTTAAAACTTTGATAATAATCCAAATGTTCTTTATCTACGTTGGTAACAATAGAATAGGTTATCGGCAACTTTAAAAAACTTCCATCAGATTCATCAGACTCTATGACGGCCCATTCACCTTTTCCCAAATGAGCAGTATTTTTAAGTGAATTTATTACTCCTCCATTAATTACTGTGGGATCCAGTCCTGCTTCTGCCAAAATATTTGCTGTTAAAGAAGTGGTGGTTGTTTTTCCATGTGAGCCTGCAATAATTATATTTTTTTTCAATGCCACAATATTAGCCAACATTTCACCTCTTTTAAAAATAGGTAATTTTTTAACTTTTGATGCAATAAGTTCTATATTATTTTTTTTAATGGCAGAAGAAACAACAACCATTGTAGCCTTTTTTATATTTATTGAATTATGTCCAATATAAATTTTAATTCCTGCTTTAACCAATCTATCAGTATTTTTATTACTATTTAAATCGCTCCCTTGAATTTGAAAATCCATATTGTGCATGATGTGGGCCAGTCCACTCATACCAATACCGCCGATACCAATAAAATGAATTACTTCATTACTAGCAATATTAATTTTCATTTTTAAATAAACTCTTTAATTGCATTTTCAACTTTATCATAAACATCTTTACTATCGTTTTTTTTCATGCTTTCACGAATATTTTCTAATTTTTTTTTATCTTTCATGATTTCCAGTATTAAATTAAATAAATTAGTAGAACTAAATTTATCCTGCTCTATAACCCAACAACAACCTTTGCTCTCATAGTATTTAGCGTTAAGGTGCTGATGATTATCCATTGAGTGTGGATAGGGAACTGCTATGAATGGTGTAAGAGTATTTACTAATTCTGCAGTAGTAGAAGCTCCACATCTAGTAATCGCTAAATCTGAAGATTCAATTAAATCTAAAATATTATTGGTAAAATCAAAAATATTACTTTTTATATTGTTTTTCTTATAAAACTCAATTAGTGAATTTTTTTGTTGTTTAATGCATTGTTGATTGATTCCGATTGTATACCCTTTATCTTTTAACATTTTAATTGCTGAAGGAACAATTCTCCCAAATACCTCCGCCCCCTGGCTTCCTCCCAAAACTAAGATTGAAAAGGTTTTGCCACTATTTTTCTTCCCAATAACTGAATAGTTAATAATTTCCTCGCGCAAAATATTACCCACTTGATAAACTTTACTTTTGTATTTTTCTGGAACGTTTATCGTTATTTTAGTCCCTAGAAGAAGTTTTTTTGAAAGTGATAACAAATTTTTGTTTGCTCTTCCCAGTACCATATTATTTTCATAAATCACTAAAGGAGTGTTATAAAATCTTGATGAAAAAGAAATTGGAAACGACACGTACCCACCAAATCCAATAATTAGGTCTGGCTTTTCTTTTCTTAAAATCAAAATTGACCTTGTAATAGAAAAAAGGATCATTATAAAAGAAAAAATTTTTCTGAAAAAACTTTTATTTGATGGAGTGTCTGTATTTATGATGCATGATCTAAACCGCGCATGGTTCTTTAAAAAAGTATTTCCTCTAATATCTGTTACTAATAAAACGTCATATCCTTTATTTGAAAAGTATTTCATTAAATTAATCGCTGGAAATATATGACCGCCCGTACCTCCGGATGAAAAAATAATTTTTTTAGTCATTTTCAGAATATCTCGCGGAGTCTTTTCTAGTAAAATTTAAGATAATACCGGCAATAATAGAACTTCCGATTAAAGAGGATCCACCATAACTTAAAAAAGGAAGCGTCATACCAGTTGTAGGAAGCAATCGAGTATTAACTCCTATATGAATAAATGTTTGAATGATTAAAAGAGAAACTAATCCTACCAATGCCAATTTAAGAAATTCATTCTTTTCTGAAAAAACTTTATTAAATACTTTGTAACCAATAAATAAAAATATAGTCACAATAAACAAAACAAATATCGCACCAAACTCTTCTGAAACTACTGCTATTATGTAGTCAGTATGTGCCTCAGGCACTTCATCTTTTAAGATACCTTCCCCCATTCCTTGACCGGTTAAGCCTCCTTGTTTAATTGCGTCTAATGCTTTTTGTGATTGAAAATTGTCACCTGCTTTTGGATCCATAAAAGTTTTAATTCTTAAAAAAACATAACTAAACTTTTCTGGAAAAAAAAATATTAAAAGCGTAATAATACTTAAAAATGCTAAACCTAATATCAACAAAATTACCATGTCAAAACCTGATACAAAAACCATTGTAATCCAAACTGACGCTAACAATAAAGTTTGTCCAAGATCTGGTTGGTTAATTAAAATAATTACAATAAGTAACAAAACTAAAAAAGAATATAAATATCTTCTATAAATATTAGCTTTTTCATTTAGGACAATAATTTTAGCAACAAAAATTATGAATAATGGTTTAACCAATTCAACTGGTTGGAATCTTGGAAGAGGGTCAAAACTCATCCACCTTTTTGATCCTTTAATTTCAACACCAACTACAAGAGTTAATAAAAGAAGAACAATTGAAACAAGAAATAGATAGATTAAAAACTTTATTAATTTGTTTTTTTCTTGAATCGAAATTGCAATAAGTAAAAATAATGAAATAGAAACAAAAATAAGATGTTTAATGAAAAAGAAATATGTTTGTTTATTCATCTTTTCTGACATCATTGAAGTAGTTGAGGAAAAAGAAAAAAAAAGTCCTAACAATAAAAGAAATACAAATATAAATAAAATTTGTTTATCTATATTTCTCCACCATGTCGCTACTAAACCAGTATTTTCTCTACTAAAACTAAACATTTAATTTTTGCTTAAATTTTTTTATTATCAAATTTTTAAAATAGATACCTCTGTTTTCAAAATTGTTAAATTGATCAAAAGATGCGGCAGCTGGGCTGAGCAGAATAGTTCTTTTTGAATTTCCACTCAATTCTAAATCTTTATAAATATTATTTATTGCATTCCGTATATTCTTTGAGATTGTATATGGAATATCGTTTCTAATTTGTTTTTTAAAAAATGAAGTATTCTTACCAATGACATAGGCTTTTACAATTTTTTTTTTAACATTTTTTAAATAAAAATAATCTTGATATTTTGGAAGACCTCCAACTATCCAATAAATATTATTATAATTTGATAAAGATTGTAAACTAGCATCAAAACTTGTGGCCTTGGAATCATTAATACATAATAGTTTTTTATTTGAAAATATAATTTCCTGACGATGAGGAAGTCCTTTAAATTTATTAAGGGCTTTAATTATAATTTTATCATTTATTTTTAAATTTTTAGCTATTTTGTAAGCAAAAGTTAAATTTTCAATATTACCTTTGCTTTTGAAATATTTATTATTAATTTTTTTTAATAAAAAATTACAGCTTGATTTGTTAATTGAAATTAATTTTGATTTTAATTTCTGAGCTTTAAATATATTTTTAATCGACCTTGAATATTTATTTGTTAAATTTACATAAGAGTAATCTGAACTATTTTGTGCAAAAAATATCCTGGACTTAATTTTTATGTAATTTTTTATGTTTTTATGTCTTTCTAAATGATCTGGAGAAATATTTAATATAGCCGCATGCTTAGAGCGAAATAGTCTGGAATATTGAAGTTGGTAAGATGATACTTCTAAAATAAATATATATTTTTTTTTTAGTTTACTTGAAGATAAAATAGGATTCCCAATATTTCCCACTGTTTTTACATTGTATCGTGCAGTTTTTAAGATTTTTTCTATTATTTTACAAGTCGTAGACTTTCCATTAGTTCCAGTAATTGAAATGATTAATGCATCTTTATTAAGTTCAAAAAAAAGATCTAAATCTGTAATTATTTTGTTTGAATTTTTTTTTAAATAATTTTTTATTTTGCATTTACCGATATCTATTCCTGGGCTTATTACTACAATATCAATTAAATTTTGATTTAACCAAAATTTAATAAGTGGAAAGTTTAAATTTTTTATTTTTTTTCTTATTTTTTTATTATCATCCCAGCAAACAACTTCTGCATTTAGTTTTTTAAAAGCTTTTGCTGCAGAGCATCCGGTTATACCCATCCCATAAATAGCAATTTTTTTATTTTGATATTTTTGTAAAGCAAACATGCATTATCTTAATTTTAGTGTAGCTAATCCTATTAGTGCTAAAACTATAGATATAATCCAAAATCTAATGACAACAGTAGATTCAGACCATCCTTTTTTTTCAAAATGATGATGAAGAGGAGCCATCATAAACACTCTTTTTCCAGTGAGCTTAAAGGAAAGTACTTGAATGATAACCGAAACTGTTTCAAGTACAAATAAACCTCCAATAATAACTAAAACTATTTCATGCTTTGTAATAATACTGACAGCACCTAGAGAACTGCCTAAAGATAACGAGCCAGTATCCCCCATAAAAATTTTTGCAGGTGGAGCGTTAAACCATAAAAAACCCAAGCAGGATCCAACTATGGAACCACAAAAAATAGAGGCTTCTCCCACATCGGTAATGTAGGGTATTTGTAAATATTCTGAAAAAACAGTATTGCCAACAACATAGCAAATGAGAGTAAATGATAGAGCTACCAACATTACTGGCACGGTAGCTAAACCATCTAAACCGTCGGTCAAATTGACCGCATTTGACCATCCAACAATTATAAAGATGGTAAATGGTATATAAAATAAGCCTAAATGAAGTGCTAAATTTTTAAAAAATGGAAAGTAAAGATTTGTTAGATGATTACTGTCTCCAAATTTCAATAATAACATTACAGCAATTAACGACAGAATAATTTGACAAATAAACTTAACTCCCGAAGCTATACCTTTAGAATTACTTCTTTTTATTTTTAAAAAATCATCTATTGCTCCTAGTAAACCAAAACTTATGACAACCATAAGTAGTATCCAAATATAAGAATTTTTAAGGTCGGCCCACAATAAAGTGCTTAAAATTATTCCAACTAAAATAAGTAGACCACCCATAGTAGGAGTTCCTGCTTTCTTAATTATATGATCAATTGGCCCATCTTCTCTTATAGGTCCTGTAATTTTATGAGTCTGAAAAAATTTTATAAAAGATCCTCCAATCAAGAATACTATTAACATGGAAGTCATTACTGAAAGACCCGTTCTGAAAGTTAAATAACGAAAAACATTAAATGCTGAAAATTGATCAACCAAAGAGATTAAAAAACTATATAGCATTTATTTGTCTCCTTTTTATATTTTTTGATAATTGATTTAATCCTGTAGCGTTTGATCCTTTTACCATAAGTAAATCATTATTGTGTATAATTTTGCCAAGATAATCGTTGGCTTCCTTTAAGTTGTTAAATATTTTACCTTTTTTATTATTAACTAAAGAATTGAAGGTTTCTTGAATATATTTGCCATAAACAAAAACTTTATCAACATCACTTCTATTTATTTCTATTGATAATTTCTTATGGAGACTTTTTGAATTTTTGCCCAGTTCTAGCATATCTCCTAATAGCATTAATTTTTTTTCATTATTTTTCCTTTTATAATTATTCATATTTTTAATTGCGGATATCATCGATAATGGATTTGCATTATAGCTTTCATCAATAAATTTGAATTTTTTATTAAATTTTCTTACTAATTTAACATCACCTCTTCCATCGGGAATTTTAAAATTAATAAACTTCTTTCTTATTTTTTTTAAATTCAAATTGAGAATCATTAAAACACAAATGCATGCCAAAATATTTTTTATGATGTTATTAAAAATATATTTAGTATCAAAATAATAAATTTTATTTTTTACAATTACTTTCAATCTATAAAAATTTCTTATCTTTTTAATACCTAATAAAAAAACATCTGATTTTTTTTTGAGACCAAAAGTAACCACATTGATTTCATTTTTGTTTGCCTTTTTAGATAAAAACTTAAAAAACTGACTATCTTTGTTTAAAATTATATTTCCATCTTTTGAAATATGATTAATAATTTCTGCTTTTGCTTTTGCTATGCTTTGCAAATTATCGAAATTTTCAAAGTGAGCCTCTGAGATATTCGTAATAATTGCTATTTCTGGTTTTACAATTTTTGATAACTTGTCTATTTCTCCTTTTTTGTTCATTCCAATCTCGAAAACTCCATATTCAGTATCTTTTTTTAAATTAGAAATACTAAGTGGCACGCCAAATTTGTTGTTATAAGAATGTGGAGAATGGTAGGCTTTGCCATAACTATTAAGGGCAAAACTGATAAGATTTTTTAAGGTTGTTTTTCCAACGCTACCAGTAATTCCTATAATTTGTGCAAAAGAATTTTCTCTTGTAACGTTTGCTAACTGATTTAGGGAAGAAAGGGTGTTTTTAACTTTTATTAATTTGTTGCTTGAAACTCGATTCATTCTCTTGCTAACGACAGATTTGATGGCCCCTTTTTTAAATGCTTCTTTTACAAATTTATGACCATCTGTATTTTTTCCTCGAATAGCAAAAAATAAATTATTTTCTTTAATTGTTTTAGTATTAATCGATACTCCATTGTAATTTACATTTTTCAGATTTTTATTGTTAAAAGCTTTTTTAGCAAGATCTTGCGACCAATTACTTTTTGTAGAAAGAATTTTTCTTTTTTTGATAATTGCCCTTATTATTTTTTTATCTGAAAAATTTATAATTTTGTCTCCATAATCTTGGGTTTTTTCATGACCCTTGCCTGCTACCAGAAGTATTTCACCCTCGTTTAGTTCTTTAATAGCTGTTTCTATCGCCTTTTTTCTACTTCCTATTTCAAGCGCCAATTCTTTGCAGGATGCTATGATCGCTTTCCGTATTTTTTTAGGATTTTCATTTCTTGGATTGTCATCGGTAACAAAAATTTTTCGACAATATTTTGCAGCAATTGTACCCATTATTGAACGTTTTTTTTTGTCCCTTTCACCTCCACATCCGAAAACTAAAATAATATTTCTTCTGAATTGGTCTTTTAAGGCAATTAAACTTTGCTTTAGAGCTTCAGGAGTATGAGCAAAATCCAAAATAATTTTGGCATTATTTTTTAGATTGGCAATACATTCAAGTCTGCCTGAAACGGGTCTAATATTATTAATTACTTTAAATGCTTTATTAATATTTATTCCACAACATGAAGCTGCTAAGATTGCCATAAGTAAATTTTTAACCTGAAAGTATCCGATAAGCGGTATATGCAATGAAATAATTTTTGAATTCGCATAAACTTTAACTATCTGTTTATTTTGCTGATATTTGTGTTGTAAAATTTTTATAGTTCCAGAGCTTGAACCAATTGTAATCGTTTTTATTTTTTTTCTGTTTGCGATATTTTTAATTGTTGTAAATTCTTTATTATCTTCATCTGTGATAATTCTAGAATTTTTTTTGAGCAAACTCTTAAATAAATACAACTTTGAACCAAAGTAGGACTGCATGCTATTGTGATAATCAAGGTGATCATGGCTAAGATTGGTGAATATTCCTGCTTTTATATTTAAATTATCTAACCTTTTCTGCTTAAGACCATGACTTGAAGCTTCCAAAATTACATGATTAATTTTTTTTCTTGCTAAAATTTGCAAGTTTCGATGCAGGGATAAAGGATCTATTGAAGTAAGACTCGTTTTTTTATTATACTTTTTGGAAACTATTCCTAAAGTTCCAATCGAAGCTACAGAAACTTTATGCAAATTTAATATTTGATAAAAAAAATCAGCTACCGAAGATTTTCCGTTAGTTCCAGTTACCGCAATAATAGAAGATGGTTTTTTTTTATAAAAATTTGAGCAAGCCTCTGATAAACTTTTTCTGACATCATTTACTATAAATAAAGGAATCTTAGAATTTTTAAGTTTAACTTTTTTATTACTAACAATTGCCGATACCCCTTTCGATATTGCTTCTTTGATAAATTTTGTTCCTGATGTTTTGCTTCCTTTAATTGCGAAAAAAATATCTTTTTTTTTAACTTTTCTACTATCAAAACAAATACCCTCTACAGATATTTTTCGATACTTCTTTCTTACAGATCTTAATAGGTTACCTAGAAGCATTTAAAATTTGTTGGAAGCTTGTAAGTTATTTATGGCTAAAATTGGACCAATTTTTTCTATAATTTTGCCCGCTACAACAACCGTATTCCAACCTGAAGTATTACGTTTTTCACCTTTATGTTTATAGCCATTTGAAAATTCATAAACAAAATGTGGAGCGGATTTGGGTTCATCTAATATTACAAGCAAAACATATTTTGGTCTGCTAGTTGGAAATAGTGATACAAAAGTATTAAATTTTTTTTTTGTATAAATACCATCACTTGATTTTAAAGCTGATCCTGTTTTGCCTCCAACCTCATATCCTTTAATATTTGCAAAATTCGCTGTTCCTTCTTTATTAGCAACTACTTTTCTCAAAATAGAATTAATCGTGTCGCTTGTTTCTGAAGAAATAATTTGTATTTTTTGTTCAGGTGGATTTAATTTTTTTCGTAAAATGGTTGGTTGAATTTTATAACCACCATTTCCTAAAATTGCGTAGGCCCTTGCAAGTTGTAAAGGAGTAGTAGTTACTCCATGACCAAATGAAGAGGTTGCAAGTTTACATTTTCCCCATCTAAAAGGAAGCGGAGTGCCAATTTCTTCAAAATCAAAATCAATTTTTTTAAAAAGTTCTAAAGAATTTAAAAAATCTTTATATTTTTTTATGCCCACCATTTGAGCTATTCGAATTGCACCAATGTTAGATGATCGAATTAAAATTTGTTCGGCACTCAAGTTTTGTGGCAATTCATCATGTTCAGATATTTCTCTTCCGGCACAAAATATTTTTTTATCTAAGTTTTTGAACATTGTATTTGAGTTTATTACATTACTTTCTAACGCCGCAGCTAAAGTAAATGTCTTAAAAACTGAACCCAATTCATAAACGCCTTTAGTAATTTTATTGGTGTAGATATCTTCATTAATTGAAAATCTTTTGTTTAAGTCATAGTCTGGCAAAGATACCAAAGATAATATCTCGCCATTATCCACATCCATTAGGAGAGCAGCACTTCCAACTGCATTAAAATCAGCTTGTGCATTAATCAATTCTTTTCTGATTAAATACTGCAAATTTGAGTCTAAAGTTAAATCTAAAGAAAAATTAACAAGCTCTTTATTTTTTAAATCTTGGTCAAAAAATTTTTCTATACCTGAAATACCAATATTGTTATCGTCAATTTGCCCCAAAACATGACTAAAAAGATTTTTTTGAGGGTAAATTCTAAATTTCTTCTTTTCAAATACAATAGCTTTATTGCCCAACAACCAAAGGTTTGTTTTTTCTTCTTCTGTTAGTCTTCTTTTAAGATAAAAAAACTTATTATGATTTAATTTATTTTTGATTTTATTTGATTCTAGTTCAGGCAATATAAGTCTTAAATTTAATAACAGCTTTCCTTTATCTTTTGCTAATTGGGGTCTTATTCCGGCTGAGTAAATACCAATGTTTCTTGCTATAATTATTCCGTTTCTATCTACAATATCCCTTCTTTCTTTTACAAAATCTTGATTTATATTTTCTAAAAAAAAATTTTTATCTGGTGACAGAGAAAGATAAATAATTTTAATACTAAAAATAAGTATCAAACTAAAAAAGATAAAAGATAAAAATGTGATTCTATTTAATGAAACTTTTACAAGTTTAGTATCCTTTTTATTAACAGTAATGTCAGACTCAGTGTAATCTTTAAAATAAAAGCTTTTTTTTTTAGACTCCTTATTATTATCTTCATCTTTCATTGGAAATTATCTTCCTGGCATTATAGGTATACCTAGAAAAATTTTAACGATTTGCAGTCCAGCCCAGTTTCTTGCTTTTTTTGATTTAAATACACTGTAGGGATCAGAGGAAAACTCCTTCAATGCATTCTTTTTTATTTCAATTGTTTTTGCAACTTTAAGTTTTACCACACCTGGCAACCTTTTAGGTTCAGAGTAGAGCTCTTGAAGTTTTCTCAGCTCAGTTTTTGTTGTTTCGATCTTTTTTGCAATTCGTAATTTTATCTTATCAGTTTTCACTTTGCTTTTTTTCTTAAAAGTTTTTTTATCTTTTTTTTCTTCTAACTTTGCTAAAGTTTTTTCCTTTTCGTTTAATTGCTTAATTTGAGATTTTTTATAAAAAGCAAAGTCGGATTCTAAATATTCCTTTGCTAATCTTGATATGTTCTCTGGAGAAGTAATAACTTCATGCTCTAGAACAGTCTGATGCAGATCAAGCTTAAGAGTATTAATTGATGCTTGTAAATTACTTATTTCTTTTTGTAAATTTCTTGTTCCATTCTTAATTACAGAAACCAATATTAAACCAACAATAAATACAATTATTATTAAAGAATATTTTTTGCCTGAACTTGATTTTGGATTTGAGTTAATTGTATTTGATAAAATTAAAGTATTATCATCTTTGCTGGGAAGAGTATTAACCCATTTATTGGAATCTAATTTATATTTTTCTTGATTAGATTTTGCACCTATAAAAGGAATAGTGTTTACCCATCTACTTGGATCCATACTCATAGTCTGATCTCCTCTAGTTTAAAATAACTTTCAAAATTTTTTTTAAACTCTTCTGGATAAAAAAATGAATTATTATTTCTGATTGCATACCTAAGTTTGGCAGATCTGGAACGAATATTTTGGTTAATCTCTTTTTTATTTGGTGTTAAGGGTTTTTTAGATAATGGTCTAAATAAATCAGACTTATTTTTGTTTAATGGTAAATATCTTGAGGGATTTTCATTTAGATTAGAATATAATTTGAAAAATTTTTTTACTATTCTATCCTCCAAAGAATGAAAACTTACAACAACTAATTTACCACCATTGGACAGAAGCTGTGTGGCTACAATTAGTCCTAGAATTAATTCCGTTAATTCTTGATTGACAAAAATTCTTATAGCCTGAAAAGTTTTTGTAGCAGGATTTTTTTTATATTTATTGTAATTTTTTTTTGCATCATTAATTATAGAAGCAAGTTCTTCTGAAGTTTTGATTGACTTTTTAGTTCTATATTTAACAATTTTATTTGCAATTATTCTCCCATCTTTCTCTTCACCCAAAATCTTAATTATACTTGCTAAATATTGTTTATCTAAAGTGTTTACCACATCATAAGCAGAATATTTATTAATACCCATTTGCATACTGAGAAAACCATTAGATTTGAAAGAAAAACCTCTTTGATGATCTGACAACTGAAAAGAAGAAAGACCCAAATCAAAAATTATAGCTCGAGGATTTGAATCTGATTTGATAATTTTATTGAGATTGCTAAATTTATTTTGAAAAAAACTAAATCTTTTTGGAAATCTTTTTAATAAGGTATTTGCATATTGTTGTGTTAATTTATCTCTATCAATAGCAAATACTTTAGTATCTGCATATTTTAGTATCGCGTGAGAATATCCTCCACCACCAAAAGTACAATCAATAAAAGTGCCACCATGTTGAGGGGATATAATGCTTAATACTTGATCTAGCATCACCGGATGATGTTTTGTTTTGTCCAGTGACATGGTGGCATTCATAAATTACTCTACTTTCTTCCATTTAATTTTTTTGTCTTCTTAGGAAAGCCGGTATTTCTAAATCATCCTCTAAGTCCGTACTTTCAAACATTTCAGGCTCTTTTATTTCAGAATTTTCTTCAGAGTCTCGGCTTTCAAATGCTTCTGATTCTTTTTCATCTTTATTTTCATGATTTGTTGTATTGATTTCTTCATCATCAGAAAATAGTTGTGGGTCAGCCAACTCGATGCTGTCTACCTCAAAGTTTGGTATTTCATCTTCCTTTTTAAGATATTCTTCGTTGATAGGAATTTTTTCCATATTTTGTAAATAGGTGGCATTTTCTATTGAAATGTTTTCAAATGATGGCTCATTAGTTTGCTTTTGTGGTTCAACAGCTTTATTTTGCTCAATAGTTGTGTTTATATCTAAAGCTGTTGCGCCCTCTGTTGCGCTTAAAGTTGGTTGGTTCAATACTAAAGTCTTTTCGGAATTGTCTCTATAACCAAAATTTCCATTGTGAATTCTATGCACCATACTGACCACTGGTTTTGTTTGAGGTCCTTGATTATCTAAAGCTGTAGCAACTATAGACACTCTCATCTTTCCTTCTAATACTGGGTCGGTAATTGCTCCGATAATTAATTCAGCTTCTGAGTCTACTTCTGCTCTTACTTTATTTACGGCTTCATCAACCTCAAAAAGAGTTAGATCTTTTCCGCCGGTAATATTTATTAAAAGCCCCTTGGCTCCTTTAAGTGAATATTCGTCAATTAATGGATTTTTAAGAGCTTGATCTGTTGCTTCTGAAGCTCTTTGATCTCCTTCGGCTTCTCCTGTTCCCATCATAGCCTTGCCCATACCGCTCATAATTGTTTCAACATCTGCAAAATCTAAATTAATTATTCCTGGTCTTACCATTAAATCGGTAACACTTTGAACTCCGTGTTTTAAAACTCGATTGGATAATTCAAAGGACTCTTCAAAAGTAGTTTTTTCGCTTGCAACTTTGAATAAGTTTTGATTTGGAATAACTATATTTGTATCAACATGCTTTTTAAGTTCCTTTAAACCTTGTAAAGCTCTTTGCATTCTAGTTGGTCCTTCATATGAGAAAGGCAATGTTACAACTCCTACTGTAAGAATATTAAGTTCTTTAGCTGCTCTTGCAATAACGTGAGATGCTCCTGTTCCAGTGCCACCACCCATTCCGGCAGTGATAAACACCATATTGCTTCCCTGTATAAAATTAATTATTTCATTTAAAGACTCATCTGCTGAGGCTTGACCAAGATCAATTTTACCTCCAGCACCTAAACCTTTGGTTAAGTTTGAGCCTAATTGAATTTTTGCTTCAGCTTTATTCATTTTTAAATCTTGGGTATCTGTATTGACTGCGACAAATTCTACTCCTTGCAATCCTGCTGCGATCATACCGTTAATAGCATTTCCACCGGCACCACCAACTCCTAGTACTAAAATTCTTGGCTTTAATTCTCTTAACTCTGGAACGTTTATATTAATTGTCATTTCCCCTCCTTTTTAAATTGTGTTTCCCATTTTAGACTTGCTCTATTCAAATTAGCTTTTTTTCTAGCTTGTGTTTTGAATTTTTCAAATAGTTTTGGTTCCCAAATTTGAAAAGTTTTTCCTTGACCTATAAAAAGCATTATCTGTTTTATTTTTGCATGTTCCAATAACTTACTGGGTATAGAAATTCTTCCTTCGCTATCGAATTGAAGATTCACACTATCAGCTAAAACAGAAGTCGCAAAAATATCCCTTTTTTCTTCGAAAGGATTTAACGAGTCTATTGAGTCTGAAAGTTTTTCTATTCTGCTTTGAGGACATGCCTCTATAGAGGGATTATTAAAAGAGGGATAACAAATGACGCCACTGTAACCCATGGTGTTTAAATATGATCTAAAACTAGCGGGCACTGATACCCTCCCTTTTTTGTCTAGTTTGTTTTCGTGCGTGGATAGAAACATATATTTTTAAGTCAACAGCACCCAGGAAGAAATCATTATTCAATCTATAATTGAGCCTTTTGAGTGTCATCTCCCCCTCCTTTGGGAATATATGGGATATAATGGGTTATCAACCTACAATTGTCAATACATTATTTTTTGACCATTTTAGCCAAAAAAGCCTAATTTTATGAAAGACCGTCTAAGTTGATCTTTTGGTACAAATTTGAATCATTGTAGAATCAAAACATGAACATTCGTAATTTTTCTATTTTTAGATGTGTGCAGAACTTTGAAAACTTGCCAGACAATCTGTAAGCCGGGTTCTGTCATTTAAATTAGTCATTTATCTGGGATTAAGTTCGCACTTAACCTCTAGCAACCAACCCTGATGGCTAACTAAGAACTGTTTTTGGTCTAAATTAAGACCTTGCCATCTCTATTTGGTCTTGCTCCCGGTGGGGTTTTCCATGCGTTTTTTGTTACCAAAAAACCGGTGCGCTCTTACCGCACCTTTTCACCCTTGCCTTGATAAGGCGGTATATTTTCTGTGGCACTATCCCTGAGGTCTCCCTCGCCAGATGTTATCTGGCACCGTATTCTTATAGAGCCCGGACTTTCCTCTCTTGTTTATTAACAAAAGCGACTAATCAATTGTCTGGCAGTAACTTTATAATGCAAAAAAAGGTGTTAAATCAAGAGTTTTTTTATAGCTTTTTTGTTAAATTTTGTGCGATCATAAAACATTCTTGGTCTAAAATCCCATTAATTAGTTCTTTTCTAAAATGCCTTTGAAAAGCTTTAATAGTTTTAATAAAAAATAGTTTGTTTTTAACTGAAAAACAATATCCAATCTGATTTAAATTTTTAACAAAACTTTTCTTGTCCTGTTTGGTCAAAACTTTTGTTCTTCTTAATTTTCTCAAAAGGTTAGATTCATAATCGTACCAAATTCCTACTTTGTTTTTTGCTAAATATTTCCATGGAAATTTTTCACCAGGATCAATTTTTCTTAAAGGGGCGATATCAGAATGACCTACAATATTTTTTTTGTTAATTTTGTATTTCTTAATAAGTTTCTTACAGAGCTTTATCAAACTTGATATTTGTTTTTTTTTGAAACTTGTATAACCAAATTGATGCCCTTTGTTTACTAATTCTATGCCAATAGAATTTTCATTTAAATTTTTATGTCTTCCCCAACACGACTTTCCAGCATGCCAAGCAACATGTCTATCTTGAACCAACCTAAAAATTTTTCCCCTTCGATTTATTAAATAATGGCTACTTACTTTAGACCTGGGATTACAAAGTCTTTTAATAGATTCGCGTTCAGATTGCATTCCAGTATAATGAATTACAACTATTTTTATTAAATCTGTTGGCCTTTTTTTGCTACTATTATAATTGGGTGAATTAATATTTCTAATTTCCATTTATAAATTTTAGTTAAAATTCCAAAAAAATGACCTATTTTCAACAATATTTTGACTAGTTATTCACAAATAATATATATAGCATACTTAATGGATTCGCATATGGTAAGAAAAATTATTTATATATCGATTTTTACTTTTTGGCTGCAAACAAGTTTAGCCATTGCAGGTACAACAGGGAGTGAAGAATTAAAGGACACCAGTTCACAAAGTGCAACTGAGGAATGCTTTGAAGGTTTCAGTAGAGCTATGTTTGAGCTTAATTACGATTTAGACAGGATAATATTTCAACCTGTAGCAAAAGGTTATAGAGCGTTACCAGTGCCAATAAGAAAAGGAACAGGCAATGTAATTAGTAACTTACGTTCTCTGTTGACGCTTTCAAATAATATT
>Ga0208055_1000111_pt1 | contig 20053 bp, 11 predicted proteins | sample DeeseametaMP2159_FD_184174 | JGI IMG/M metagenome (GOLD analysis project Ga0208055, IMG submission 184174) | Marine microbial communities from the Deep Pacific Ocean - MP2159 (SPAdes) | ecosystem: Environmental > Aquatic > Marine > Oceanic | place: Southwest of Acapulco, Mexico, North Pacific...
CGGCTTTAATTTTTTCCGACCAGATTTTTTGCTCCCGCGGATCCAAACTTTCTAGGCCGGAAGTCAAACCGTAATTCGTGTCATTGACAATTTCAATGGCATCATCCAAAGATTCTGCTTTCATCACCGAAAGCAACGGTCCGAAAAATTCTGTTTGATGTGAAAAACTGCCGCGTTTCACGCCCCATTTTACTGCAGGATGCCAAAGTTTTAGATTCCTTTCATCACATTTTGGCTGCAAGGCCCAGCTCTCTCCGTCCTCCAAAGTTTCCAAACCCCTGCGTAAATTTTCGAGCGGTTCCCGGATGAGAGGCCCCATTTTATTTGAAAAGTTCCAGACAGAACCAACTTTCAAAGTTTGAATTGCATCCAGCAATTGTTTGCGAAAAGTCTCGTCTTCATAAACTTCTTTTTCCAAAACAAGCAGCGAAGTCGCTGAGCATTTTTGTCCACTATGACTGAATGCGGAATGCAAAACGTGTTCGACTGCCTGATCCCGGTCGGCCATGGCAGTTACGATGGTTGCGTTTTTACCTCCTGTTTCCGCGGACAGTTCTGCATCAGGACGCTTCTCCAGCAGCTTCAAAGCCGTTTGTGTCCCTCCGGTAAATATTATTGCGTCCACATCCGGATGTCCTGAAAGCGTTTGAATCGGCTCTCCATCTTCACAGCAGACAAGTTGCAGAGCTTCACGCGGAATTCCGGCATCCCAAAAACATTTTGCAATCTCTTCCCCCAAAGGAAATGCCAGTGGTGATGGTTTGAACAAAACAGAATTTCCGCAAGCCAACGCAGCAGCGACTCCACCAGTCGGAATGGCAATTGGAAAGTTCCATGGAGATATCACCAGAACCACGCCCAGGGGAGATAACCCGAGCGAAGTTTGCTGTTCCAGCAGGCGCAGTGAATGTGGATAATATTCGACAAAATCAATGGCTTCTGAAATTTCAGGATCGCTTTCATAAAATGTTTTTCCGCAAACTGCGGCGGCAATTCCAATCAAATCACCACGCCTTTTTCGCAAATTACGTGCGGCTGCAGAAAGCAACTCGTGCCGTTTCAGCAATGTTGTTTCACGCCATTGTTCCGGATCTTCTTTGGCAATTTTGACCGCTTTGTTTACATCCGTTTTTGTAGCCAGCGCAACGGAATATACAGCCGGAACGTCAGGTGCGAGAGGCGTTTTCGGTTGTGAGGGATCGAAAAATAATTGTTGTTTACGCCTAGATTTGATTTCAGATTTGCCGATAATGAGTGGAATATTTTTGTGTTTGCTTTTCTCAGTGGGCTGCCATTTTTTACGTATTTTTTCGGCCCATTTTCGATTTTCCTGAAGCACCCAGTCTGTGTCTGCTTCGTTCCGGAAGATAGGATCCCCGAAGGTTCCAATGTTATCCGGAAAAACTTCCTTTACGCGATTTTGCTGACGCCGCGGTGCTGAAGACACTTCATCTTTCAACTTCCATGAATCGAGAAATTGCTTTTCCAGAAATTTCCATTCAGTTGAACCAACCCGGATATCAAATGAGTGCCGTAAAAAATTATCCGGACTGGTGTTTTCGTCAAGCCGCCTTACCAAATAAGCGATGGCACTAATGAATTGCTCTTGGCTTGTCACTGGAGTGTAAATTAACAAATCAGTTTTTTTGTTATTACCAGACTGATTTTCTTTCTGAATGGTTCTGCGTACATGATCAGCCATACCTTCAAGCATCTCAAAAACCAGGCCAACAGAAATATCGCGTTCTTCTGCAAGAATTTTTGTGTAAGCCAGGTCAAATAAATTGTGTGAAGCCAAACCTAAATGCACGGCCTCGATATTTTCCGGTAGAAGTCCATATTCGAGCATCCGTTTGAAATTTGCATCCGTTTCGATTTTGGAATCAAACACAGTCAGCGGCCAGCCAGAAACCTCTGCCTCCACTGCTTCCATCACCAGATTAGCGCCTTTTACCAATCGCATTTTAACCGGACTGCCACCGTTTTGTACCCGTTTTTTGGCCCACTTGACAAGTTCATGCTGACGCAAAAACGAATCCGGAAGATAAGCCTGCAAAACAATTCCAGCTTCTAAATCCTTGAATTCCGCCTGATCGAGGGTCTCCATGAATGCACTCATCGTCAAATCCAGATCGTGATAAGCTTCCATATCCAAATTGACGAATTTGGCATGTCGCCTACCGTCACTGTGCAAAACCGGATTTTCCAAAGCAATCCGGTAAAGTTCTGAAAGCCGTTCGCAAATCAGTGCAAGTTCATTTTCAAAACCTAGTGGATGAAGTTGTGCGACTATATTGGATATTTTGATGGAAATGGTGTGAATGTCCGGATTGCGAAGAGAATCTTCGTAATGCCGCAAACGGTTTAGAGCTTCACGGTCACCCTGCACCGCTTCACCCAAGTGATTGATGTTGACCTGAACGCCTTCGGTTTGGTGTTTGTTTAAATGTGCTTTAAGAAATTCTGCTTCTTCGGGAAGAATTGTGCGGCTGGTATCTTCACGAATTTTGCGTAAAATTTGGGAATGCGAAATTTGCGGAACAAGGTTTCCTATCCGCAAAAATATCTTGAGTAAACACTGCTCGACTAGGGGGAAAAAGCGGGGAATGCCATGATGTTCAAGTAGGTAACGGAATTGATCAACCACTCGATGTGGATTCCCGGAACGAAAACTTTGATCGACCAAATGCATCACGACGGTTTTGTCGGACGGATGATTGAACAAACGACTCATCATCTGCTGTCGCTTCTTTTCATTTTTGGTGAGTAAAGTGTTGGCCCGATTTTGCCAGCTTTCGGCGAGAGCAAGGGTTTTTCGAATGATTTCCGGAGAGTCAGTTTTTTTCTGTGTGAAAGAATTCATCCTCTGTCATTATTCAGCCAAGTTAAATCAATCTCTCTCAAAACAAAGTATGGAAGAAATGATCTTCAGTGCCGTTACTCAGGAATTCACGACCAGCCCAGACATACATCTGGATTCAGGACTAAAGCAAACTTGGAAGTTTTTAATCAACGTTCCCTAGTTTCTTTTTGAAGGGAACTGTCTCAAGAAGTTTGAAGGGAGGAACCATCCATGAATCGCCGTATAAATTAATAAGCGACGAGGAACCGGAATGTACCAAAAAAATTACTGTTTCAGCCGATTAACAATTTTCCAAGCAGTCGGAAGCAGAAGCACAGCCATTGCGATTTTTAACAAGTCGCCCAGAATGAAAGGATAAAGCCCATATTCTAAAACCGGTTTATCCCAACCGATCAGGCTGCCCAACCATAAGAGGCCGGGAGCATAAAGCAGAATATTGCCCACCAATAGGGAAGCGAATAATTTTGAGTAACTGCGGTCAAATCCGCGTTCCGCAAACCACCCACAGGCTGTGGCCGCCACTAAAAATCCAACTAGATAACCTGCTGTTGGTCCCATGAAGACAATCAGTCCCCCTTTTCCACCGGAAAATACCGGCAATCCAAGTGCTCCCTCCAGTAAATAAAGAGCAACAGTGACTCCACCTAAACGCCAGCCGTATGTCAAACCGATCAAAAACACCGCAAACGTTTGCAGAGTCATTGGAACCGGAAAAAGTGGTAACGAAATTTGCGTACAAAGGGTGATCAATGCAGAGCCTGCAAAAGCCAGCAGAGCGTAGCGGACTGCCCTTTGAACATTGCTGTCAGCTTCCCCAGGAAGAAGAGTTTCAGACATACTGGGATAAGTCATTACTTGAGTTTGTGTTTTCATTGTATTCCTTTTCTTAATCGGGATTAGAGAAACCGTGTTTCGTTCTTTCAGGCATCATATTGCTTTGTAGTATTAAAGTTTAACAATAAATATCTAAAAAGTGAATAGGTTTTTTTGATTTCAGTTGCAAAAAGATTAAGGAATTAAAGAACATTAAATCACACCTTTTACAACTAGCTGCGCTGATGCTGGTTGCAACATTTAAATTGTATATTCAATACCAAGTTCATCTAAACGCCTAACCATTTAAGGCTACGACAATAGCTTTTTCAGCCCTTCATTTTCCAAAACCAGAGGTTAAAACAAAAGTTTTTTCATCTACCTTTCAAACCATTATATCCCTCAAAAACTTCTCTTTCTTTTCAGTCATTCAGTCAAACTATTTTTCTCATGTGGTATGATGTTTTTTTGTCACCTTCAAAACAACAATTGTGTTAAAGGTGCGTCTCCATTTTAATTTAAAGTTTAAAGTTAATTAAATAAGGCTCAAAGTTTTAAACAGTCCGGCCGTAAATAATCAGAATTATCTAGTTGTTGTCTTCCCATGGATCAAGGCTATTACCTCCAACAGTAATATCGATAACTGCCGGGCAGCCTGCATTTAGTGCTTCATTGAAGACTTTGGCAAACTCCACATTCTTGCTTACCTTGAAGCCTGCAGCACCCATAGCCTTTGCTATAGCAGCGAAGTCTATTGTGCAGAGTTCCGTTCCAACCGGCCGACCGGGAAATTCACGGATTTGATGTCTTCTTATTGTACCAAAATTATTGTTATTGAAAACAAGCACGACTAGACCGTCCAGCTTCAATCGGACAGCAGTTTCGAGTTCGCTCATCGTCATTGCAAATCCTCCGTCTCCTGCAAAGGCTATAGCTGGAGCCTGGGGCCTTGCCAACTTGGCTGCAATTGCAGCTGGTAACGCATAACCCATGGCGCCTGTTGTTGGCCCAAAAAAAGTGCGCGGTTTGTTCCACTTATAATAACGTATCAGCCAGCCGCCAAAGTCTCCTGCGTCACAAGTAGTACTCGCCTCGTCATCTAAAATGTTCACAATGTCGTGATATACTCCTTCAAGGTCAATTGTCCCATCCTTAAGACCAATTCTATCGGTGCGAGGTGTAGTCCGCCTTGTAAAATGTTCACGCCAATCAACGATTTCCGTTTGACGGGTTTTTGATGGTTTAGAACGCTTTGAGTGCTTCAAAGCCTCTTCAATCTTGACCATTGCCTCCCCTGCATCGGCTATGAGGGCGAGATCAGCTCCAATCCAACTTCCGCCTGTATCTTCTGGCGATTGATCAATATGGATAAGCTTTTGATCCATTGACGGGGATGAATAACTTAACGTAGAAAACTCGTCAAGTCTGGTACCAAGGGCTATTATTAAGTCTGCCTTTTTCAATGGTTCAGACAGATCATTGGAAATGGATGACAGATGAAGACCTCCCATATAAAGTGGATGCTTGTTAGGAAATGTGTCAAATCTCCTCCAGGCAGTAAAAACTGGTGCCCCAAGACATTCTGCGAAGTGGACTAACTTGTCTGTTGCGTTGACGCGCAATACTCCTTCTCCAGCCACAATACAAGGACGTTCTGCCTCTTCAATCATAGAAACAGCTTTTTCAACTCCTTTGGTGGAGGCAGATGGTGCACCCACTGTTGCCCCACGCCAAACAGAATTCTTAGCACATAAACTCCTATCAATATCCTCCGGTAGACTAATTACCACTGGTCCTGGGCGGCCTGAATTAGCAATGTGGAAAGCCTTGTCCACTATCTCCGCTACACGATCAGCCCGGCTAAGTTCCACCGCCCACTTAGTAATAGATCGTGTTAGTTCCACTACATCTAATTCTTGAAAAGCTTCACGATGACGGACATGTGTCGGTACTTGCCCAACGAATACAACGAGAGGTGTAGAGTCTTGTTTTGCCGTATGAAGAGCAATTGACAAATGGGTCAGGCCCGGACCACGTGTGACCATACAGACACCGGTCTTGGCTGAAGCCTTGGCATAAGCTTCGGCCATGATGCCTGCACCTTCTTCATGTCGTGCAGAAACCAAGAGAGGTTTAAGCGAACCGTAAAATGAGTCCATGGTTGCGAGAAAGCTTTCACCGGGAACACAAAAAACGTAATCGATTTTGCGGATCTTGATGGCCGTAAAAATAGCCTCAGCAACAGTCATTTTTCAAAATTCCATTCGATAGATTTAAATGATATGAATCAGATACAATTCCAAGCTCATTTTGGATTAATGTAAATTTCCGAATAGATGATACAAAGTTTTTTGATTAATGAACTATGATCATAACTAAAAAGGATAACCGACAAAAAATGTAGTTTGTCCTCCCTCCTTGCCGAATCCACGGTCGATTCGGACAATGATAGTATTAAAAAGAAATCTTGTGCCGGCGCCATAAGAAGAGCGCATATTTTTCCATAAGCTGCCCTTATCCGGAGAGACTGTTCCCTCTTCATAGAAGAAGGCCAGCTGAAGTCCCGCAAATGTCCCCTTTTCCAGAATATAGTTGAAGGCATTCTGCGCTTCATGCACATACCAGCGAAATTCCACACCCCGAAAATTTGTGTAGCTGTCATAAAAGCGGTTTGTAAGATAACCCCGCAAGCGGTTGGTACCGCCAAGTGACGTTGCCTTGCCGTTTTCAGCTTCGGCAACCTGGCGGGCATAAAGTTCATTGAGAATTGCTTGACATCCGGGTTTTGCTGTGTTATCACAGATGTATAGACTTTGATCAACCGTGCCTTTTTTCAACACAGTCGAAGAACCAAAAAACTGGTTCAAAACCAGAACACCTTTGTCTTCAGCCAAAACAGGAATATAACCGGTAAGATTATAATCCTCCTGATAATATTCTGAATTACCTGCTCTGGAAGATGGTTGCCCCCATTTTTCGTACTGAAATCGATAGCCGATTCTTGGATCACGTCTATTATCCGTATCATCCAGATACAGTCCATAGCGGTAGCCCCTTGGACTTTCAATAATTCCTGCATTTTGTGCATTGTAAAATGTGCCGTTTGGGTCGACTAATCCGTGTGGTTTGACTACAGCATCACTGTAAGCGTAATATGCCTCCAACTGATTATCTAAAATATTTACAGAAAGTTCTCCACCGGAAGCTTCTACACTGGTGGCCAGCAGATAATACATACTGTCCGGGTCAGAATCTATTCCACGCTGACCTTCCGGCCAGCCGGCGTTACGGATTTTTGTTGAAAACCAGGTGAAGGTAAGATGTTCTGTAAAAAGTGGAATATCGAAAATTGAAAGAATATCTATCTGAAAATCATCATCAAAATATTTCGCTTTACCTCTGAGACTGACTGCAGTAATATCAGACTCGCTTCCTCCAATTCCTGAAACTGTACCACCAAGTCCATAAAAATCCTGTACTCCGGGGATACTTCCTATTACAGGATAAACAAACCAGGAAATCTCAGAATCATAAGTTTTGCGTCTCTCAAAAATTAAAGCATGAGCCGAGGATATCCAGGTAAACAAAAGAATCAGGACAATCATACCGCTGCGAAACAGAGGATTCATTTAGTTACAATTAGTAATTTTCAATCTGAAGTCATAATAAACTGAGGCATGCCCATGCAGTTATGATAATGTGGCCTGTATCGTTCTGTGTCATAAAACCGATCCACATCAATTTTTTTATCATGTTCAGTCACCACCTCAAATGGTACATGATCGTACCTGCCATTTTTTAAGCAAACCATTCTACCACTTTTTCCTTCCATTATCAGATCCATCGCCAGGTTACCGTAAACCATCGGTACAATGGAGTCAATTGCATCAGGCTGTCCGGAGCGAGTCATGTAACTCATTCTTTGATTTATCGTTTGAATCGATTCTCCTTTGTTGTATTTTGGAGCGCGAGCCACCAGTTCTGCACTGACCATATCACCTATTCCACCAAGTTTTTTGTGACCATAGGCATCAGTTTCCTGATTTGAAAAAATCATTTCCGCACCTTTAAACATGGCACCTTCTGAAATCAATACAACGGAATAGTTGCTTTCATTATCCCGGCGGTCTTTAACCAATAGTTCTGTCAGGCGTTCTATATCAAATTCATATTCCGGAATCACGCAACGGTCTGATGCTCCCGCCATTGCCGGTACCAAAGCCGTATATCCCGCATAACGTCCCATCACTTCAATCACCAGCAGCCTTTCATGTGAACCGGCACAGGTACGCAACTGGTGAGAGAATTCAATAGTACGGGTTACGCAGGTGCTGAAACCGATGCAATAATCTGTACCTGGAACATCATTATCCATCGTTTTCGGTATTCCAACACAACGGACACCAGCCTCATGCAGCCGCAGACCGTAACTGAGGGTATCATCACCTCCAATCGGAACCAGATATTCGATCCCCAGGTATTCCAGATTTTTGATGATTTCAGCGGTCAAATCATTTTCATCCGCATTATATTGATCCTGCAATGACTCCGGCACTTTTTCTTTGGCAACTTTACTGGGTTTGGTGCGGGATGTGTGCAGAAAAGTTCCGCCGGTTCGTGCGATTTTTTGTACGTTTTGTTCTGTCAGGATCTGGCAGTACTGCTGATTTTCCAGGGACTTTGTTCGGTCAATTTTCATGATACCTTCCCAGCCGTTCCTGAGACCAACAACTCTGTAACCATTTCGATTGGCACGGATAGTTGCCGCACGAATAGCCGGATTTAGTCCCGGTACATCTCCGCCGCCCGTCAGTATTGCAATAGTGCCTTTAATTTTTGACATATTCCTCCATTAATTTAATGCTTTTCGATAAAGAGCCACATATTCTTCTGCAGCCGTTTTCCAGGCAAATCGCTGTTTCATGGCATTGTCCATCATTTTTTTGAATCGCCTTGGATTATTGTAGAAAACACTCACAGCCAATTCAACCTCTTCACTTAAAGAGTCTGAATCCGGATCATCAAAAATGAATCCGTTACCAGTTTCCAGTTTTTCGTCAAACTGAATAACGGAGTCTTTCAAACCACCGACTCTTCTTACAATCGGAAGAGTACCATAACGCAAGCTGTACATTTGATTCAATCCACATGGTTCATACAGCGAGGGCATCAGAAACATATCACTGCCTGCTTCAATCAAGTGTGCCAATTCATTATTGTAACCATTATACCAGCCAAGTTTTGTCGGAAACTTTTGTTGCAACTTGTCAAAAGCATTTGCAATCAAAGGCTCGCCACTTCCCAGAACTATCACCTGCACTTCCAAACTTAAAATTTGCGGCAAAGCAGGAAGCAGATATTCAAAACCTTTTTGCCAGGTTAAGCGGCTGACCATGCCAATTACAGGAACATCCGGCAACTCAGGCAGACTAACAATCTCCTGCAGTTTTTTTTTGCACTGCTTTTTGCCCTTTAAATCAGTTGCACTAAAACATGCAGGCAAATGAGGGTCTGTTTCCGGATTCCATTCATCATAATCACAACCATTCAGAATTCCGGAAAAGTTTTCACCTTTTCTAGTGTATATTTCGTGCAGACCGTGACTGCCAAGTTGAGTTCTCAATTCTTCCGCATATCCCGGACTGACCGTGTTTACCTGATCGGCAAAATAAATACCTCCTTTGAGTAAATTCAATTGATTGTGGTCTTCAAACAATTCCGCAACAAAATAATCCAGGGGAATTTCAAGGGAGTTCCTGAAAGTTCCGGGAGCATTGCCCTGGTATCCGGCATTGTGGATGGTCAGAACAGAACCACTTTGTTTGAATTCGTCAGTTTCCTGCTGAGACTGTCTTAGATAAAACGGCAAAAGAGCAGTGTGCCAGTCGTTTGCATGAAAAATTTCCGGAAACCATTCCAATGCTCTGCAAAGCTGCAAAACTGCTTTTGAGAAAAAACCAAACCGTGCAGCATTGTCCGGATATTCGTGCAGACCGTCATCGTAATATCCACTTCTGAAAAAGTAGTGATCGTGTTCAATAAAATAAACTGGAACACTTATCATTTTACCGTCTACAACACCTTCCATTTCAAGTTGACGTACTGCACACCAACTTTCTTCGCTTCCCAGCGGTACACCAAGCGCAGGAATGATCGTTTCAGTTTTATGATTTTCGGGGATTAAGCGGTAAAGCGGCGTAACTATCCGGACATCATGTCCCATGGATTTTAAATGCAAAGGCAACGCCCGTGCTACATCAGCAAGTCCTCCGCTTTTGGAAAATCCTTCAACTTCAGATGCCGCAAAAATAATACTGAGCCGTTCAGGCAACTTTGGCTCCTTTTGGAATAACGACAATTCCGTTTTCGGTTATCTGAAATTTTTTTCTGTCTGTATCAAGATCATACCCGACATTTGCACCAGGTGCTATGCGTACATGTTTGTCTATGATGGCCTTTCTTATTTTTGCCTCTCGTCCAATTTCGACATTGTTCATGATAACAGAGTGTTCAACATGAGCAAAACTGTGAATTCGGACACTGTAGCCTACCACCGAATTTTCTACAAGAGCCCCGCTGATGATAGTACCTGAGCCAATCATCGAATTAATAGCATGTCCTGTACGAGAGTCATTGAAATGGACAAACTTTGCCGGAGGAAGAGGTGGAATATAAGTCAGCACAGGCCATTTTTTATTGTAGAGATTAAAATGAGGATGTAAGCCTACCAAATCCATATTGGCTTCCCAAAATGTATCGAGTGTGCCGACATCCTTCCAGTAACCTTTTTCCTCTTCCTCTGCTCCTGGTATATGATTTTGACTGAAGTCGTAAACAAATACTTTTCCATCAGGAAACATTCTGGGCAAAATATCATTGCCAAAATCATGACTTGATTTTTTGTCAGCTGCATCCCTCTTCAGTTCTTTGACCAGAGGAGTTCGTTCAAAAATGTAGTTGCCCATTGAGGCCAGCACATAATCAGAATTCCCCGGAATCGTTTTTGGATTTCTTTTTGGTTTTTCCTCAAAACTAACCATCCGCCATTCTTCATCCACTTCAATAATACCGAAATGATGTGCTTCTTTAACAGGCACGGGAATAGCCGCCACCGTAAGAACCGCCTGACGCTTGCTGTGAAATTTTAACATCTGTCGGATATCCATACGGTAAATATGATCTCCTCCAAAAATGCAAACCTGGTCCGGATCTTCATCATCAATCAAGTTCATGTTTTGAAAAATAGCGTCTGCAGTTCCTTCATACCATTTTTTCCCGGTCCGCATTTGTGCCGGAACAGGATCGATGAACTGTTTTACAATTCCAGATGAAAAACGCCAGCCTTCACGCAAATGCTGCATGAGCGAATGTGACTTAAACTGGGTGAGGACAAATATTTTCAATAAACCTGAGTTTACAAAATTACTTAGCACAAAATCGATAATTCTGTAATTTCCGCCAAAAGGAACTGCGGGCTTGGTTCTCACTGCTGTCAAGGGTTTCAGACGGGCGCCTTCACCTCCAGCCAGTATCATAGTCAATACATTGCTCATGATTCTCCTTTTCTATCTTTGCAAATGTGCCGCTTTGTGATATTTTTCCAAACACACATCAGTTTTGCAGGGCAGCCGAATCTGAATACAATACTCTCATTATTTTTGTTTTGTAACAAGCAAATATGAAAAAGGAAATTCCGGTAAAACAACATGACGCCGCCCGCATCCCCTCTCCACTACCGCTTAGCAGCAATTCAAAACACGAAGAATTCCATTTTGATAATGACGATGCGCGCATTCTCCACGATGCAACTGAATGTTCAACAGGCAACGTAAAAAAACAAATTTCTTTTGAAAAGTCATAACCGCATACAAGCTGTTTTTTTGATCTATCAAAAGTCTGGACTGTAATATTATGAAAAGTATTCACCAAAAAACTAGTTCGGTTTGGACTTAATTAAGAATCTAAATTTTTTTCAGATTTAGAACAATACAGAATGAAATTTTCAAAAAAATTACTGAACCAATGTCAAGAATTTGTTAAATCAAATCTCTCAGAATGGCGCATGCTTGATGCAGATTCATCAGTCATGCTTGTCACATCTCTAATCGTCGGAATCGGTTCCGGATTGGGAGCAGTTCTTTTCCGTCGACTTATTGGATGGTTTCAGAGTTTAGCCTACAGAGATATTTCCGGATTACTGACAGAATGGTATCCACTGCATTTGATATTGATCCCAGCTCTGGGCGGAGCAATAGTGGGGCCTCTGGTCTATTACTTTGCCCGTGAGGCAAAGGGGCATGGCGTCCCGGAAGTAATGGAAGCTCTAGAACTGCGTGGTGGCAAGATTCGTCCTCGTGTAGTGATTGTTAAATCTCTGGCGTCTTCAGTTTGTATAGCAAGCGGAGGCTCTGTGGGACGCGAGGGGCCAATCGCTCAAATCGGTTCAGCTTTGGGTTCATTCGTTGGACAGTATTTAAAACTTTCTGAAGATCGCGTGCGCACCCTTGTTGCCTGCGGTGCCGCCGGAGGAATTGCGGCAACTTTTAATGCACCGATTGCGGGAGCAGTGTTTGCGCTTGAAGTTCTTTTGCGTCGTTTCGGAAGCGTTTATTTTGGAGCCGTCGTTATTTCTGCGGTTACTGCAGATGTAATTGCACATTACTTTGAGGGAGATCAACGGACTTTTTTAACTCCGGAATATTCATTAAACAGTCCCTGGGAACTGTTGCTTTACACTTTGATGGGTTTTATTGCAGCACTGGCTTCAGTTGGATTTAGTCGAATGCTCTATTTTTCGGAAGATATCTGGAACTTAATCCGTATTCCGGAACCAACAAAACCTATATTTGGAGGAGTACTGCTGGGCTTGCTGGGAATAGCCTCCTATCAAATCGACGGTTTCCCGCGTGTTTTTGGCGTCGGCTATGAAACTATTGAAAGCACGCTATTCAGTCAACTGACTCTCCAAGTTACTTTCGGTCTGCTGATTTTGAAACTTATTGCCACAACCCTGACTCTCGGTTCCGGAGGTTCAGGCGGGATATTTGCGCCCTCATTGTTTATGGGTGCCATGCTTGGAGCTTCTTTTGGTCAAATCGCTCACACATTATTTCCTGAAATTGTGGCTCCGTCCGGTGCTTATGCATTGGTTGGAATGGCAGCGTTTTTTAGCGGCGCTGCGCATGCTCCGATAACTGCGATTCTCATTCTTTATGAAATGACTGGCGATTACCAAATAATTCTGCCCCTGATGCTTGCTACTGTAATCAGTACAATTGTTTCCAGGAATCTCAGTCATGATTCAATTTATACACTAAAATTGAAGAGACGCGGTGTAGAACTGTCGGAGGATACTCAGGCAATTGACCTGATGCAAGGTGTAACAGCACAAATTGCGATGAACTCTGAAACCAATGCTGTACCTTTTGACATGCCTTTGGTTGAGTTAATGAATGCTTTTTCCAGCACACATTATCACGCCCTGCCGGTGGTGAAAGATGAAACCAAATTGATTGGAGTGATTACTATTAAAGAACTGGATCAGCTTCGATCCGGAGGTTTACTTGAATCAAAAACCATTGCTGAAATTTTGACCAACAAAAAACCGGCAACAATACTTCCACATCAGCCGGTTTGGATGGCTTTACGGCATCTGGAAGACCAGGGCGAAGGCTGCGTTCCTGTCATTTCTGAAACAAGTGAAAACACATTACTGGGGGTACTGAGGAGAATCGACATCATTCGGGCATATAACAAAGCAGTATCTCAAAGGGCTCAGGATCAGCATCACGATGAAATTCTGAACATTCGAAAACTAAACCGGACAGGACTGACTGAAGTTACTTTAGGCCCGAAATCGCCGATTGTTGGAAAGCGGGTAAAAGAATTACGTCTTGGAGACGACACGCTGATGGTTTCCGTACGCCGAAAAGGAAAGTTGCGCATTGTACGGGGTGAAACTATTTTACATGCCAATGATAAAGTTACTATCTTTTCCGAAAAGCCCAAAGCAGACTTTCTGGAAAATTATCTTAATGGAACTTTGGATGATTCAGAGCTCCCGGAAGAGTCTCTCGTCTGTAACCGTGAAGTAGAAATACCTCCGGAATCCTCCATTGACGGAAAACGAATCCGAGATTTGAGTCTACCGGAAGATTGTGTGTTAGTAAAAATTATTCGTAACCGTCAAATTATCCTCCCTCGAGGCGATACTGTTCTGTACAGCGGAGATATTGTTGAAATATTTGGAGTTGATGAAAAACTCCTGGAGGCCGAAAGTAATTTGGTCAGCTAATTCGCTGCAGCAACACCAAAATACCTTTTTAGAATTGAAATAATTGACCAATCTGGTAGACTGGATTGTGATGTTTTTGATTTCCGCATATTTGGAAATCTCTTATATCGGGGAGCCAAAATCCGAACATTGGTGGTTTTCTGCCTCTCATTTCGGACAATGTAATCCAATGTTTAGGACAGTCTCAAAATAAATGACAACTTCACCCTTAAAAATTATCTGGACCAAAACAGACGAAGCTCCCATGCTCGCCAGTTATTCTTTACTTCCCATTGTACAGGCATTTACTCAAGACACAGGAATTTCCATTGAAAGCCGTGATATTTCACTTTCAGGACGCATTCTTTCCTCCTTTCCGGATAAGCTGACTGAAAACCAGAAAGTTCCGGACGAACTCATGATACTCGGCGAGTTGACTCAAGACCCTGAAGCTAATATCATCAAACTTCCAAATATCAGTGCCTCGATTCCGCAGTTAAAAGCAGCAATTGCAGAACTCCAATCACACGGATTCAATATTCCAGACTATCCGGAAAGCCCGCAAAACGAGACTGAAACCAATATCAAAAATCGCTATGCTAAAGTTTTGGGAAGTGCAGTCAATCCGGTGCTTCGTGAAGGTAATTCTGATCGCCGTGCTGCGACTGCCGTAAAAAATTATGCCAGGAGACATCCCCACTCAATGGGTGCATGGAGTGCGGATTCAAAGTCTCATGTAGCGACAATGAATGGTGGAGATTTTTTTGCGAATGAAAAATCCACAACCATCAAGGAATCAACCTCGGCTAAAATCGAATTTGTAGCAGCGGACGGAAAAAGTACTGTATTGAAAGACAACCTGTCGCTGGAGGCCGCGGAAATCGTGGATGCAACTTTCATGAGCAACAAAGCTCTGGATACGTTCCTCGATCAGCAAATCCAAGATGCCAAAAAGCAGGGAGTTCTTTTTTCTCTGCACCTGAAAGCGACGATGATGAAAGTCTCTGATCCGGTTATTTTTGGACACTGCGTTAAGGTTTTTTATGCCACAGTACTTGAAAAACACGTAGAGACCATTGCCGATTTAGGCGTCAATTTCAACAACGGCATCGGCGACCTTTATTCAAAAATGGAGGAAGATAAGAAAATGTCTCCAGATAAAAAAGCTGAAATTAAAGCAGACATTCAAGCTCTTTATGCGGATCGACCCGATTTGGCGATGGTTGATTCTGATCTCGGGATTACGAATTTGAATGTTCCCAGTGATGTTATTATCGATGCCTCAATTCCTGCCGCAATCCGGACTTCCGGTAAAATGTGGGGTCCTGACGGTGAACTGCACGATACCAAATTCATTATTCCGGATTCCAGCTACGCCCCGCTTTATGCAGCCACCTTCGAAAATTGTATCGCCAACGGTGCATTGGATCCGGCCACAATGGGTACTGTACAGAATGTTGGGTTAATGGCCAAAAAGGCGGAAGAATATGGTTCACACCCGACCACTTTTGAGGCGCCCGGAAATGGAGTCATACGTATCGTCGACTCCGAGGGAGAGACAATCCATGAACATAACGTGGAACAAGGGGATATTTGGCGCATGGCTACTGTCAAGGATGCTCCGATCAGGGACTGGATCAAATTGGCTGTCACTCGTGCAAAAATTACGGGATGGCCTGCCGTTTTCTGGTTGGACGAGAAGCGGGCTCACGGACGGGAGATGATAAAGAAAGTCAAATCCTATCTCAAAATTCATGACACTCAGAATTTAGAGCTTCCGATAATGTCGGTCTATGATGCCGCAAAATATTCCATTGAACGTGCACGTTCAGGGAAAAACACTATTTCGGTGACAGGAAACGTTCTCCGTGATTTCAACACTGATCTCTATCCTATACTCGAACTTGGCACTAGCGCCAAGATGCTCTCAATCGTACCCTTGATGAAAGGCGGGGGCTTGTTTGAAACAGGAGCAGGCGGTTCTGCACCAAAACACGTGCAGCAATTTGTAAAGGAGTCGCATTTACGTTGGGATTCTCTGGGAGAATTCCTGGCAATGGCAGAATCATTGATTCACCTTGCACGAACTACGGACAACACCAAGGCCGCCGTTTTGGCAAAAACTCTAAATCAGGCCAATGAACATTTTCTGACACACAACAAATCCCCCTCGCGTAAAGTCCACGAATTGGACAATCGAGGCAGCCACTTCTACCTTGCAATGTTTTGGGCACAAGCTCTGGCAGGCCAAACGGAAGACACTGAAATTCAAAGCCGCTTTTCCGGACTGGCAAAAGAGCTTGAGGAAAAGGAGAATATAATTATTGAAGAACTGAACTCCGCTCAAGGCAAGGAACTCGATTTGGGAGGATACTATGACCCTGATGAGAAAAAAGTCACTGAAGCTATGAGACCCAGCGCTACTTTGAATGCGTTGTTTTCCGCATTCTGTGGCTGAATAATAATGATGGAGTAATCTGGGAAAGCTCCGTCTTAATCTAAAATAATGAAACCCAAATTTAATAATTTTCGCAGTTTGTTTGCAAAAAACAAATTTAGCATAAAGTTACTGTGCTTACGAAAATCCCTAGTGCTTAGTGCCTCAGTGCCTTAGTGTCTCAGTACCTTGATGCCTCAGTGCCTCGCTGTCATTGTGTGGTATTTTAGTGAAAAAGTAAAAATACGAATTATTTGTTTAATACCTAAAAAAAGGAGACCCCATGAAAACTGTTAAAGTTGCTGTTACCGGCGCAGCCGGACAAATTGGATATGCTATGCTGTTCCGGTTGGCTTCCGGAGAAATTTTCGGCAGGGACACTGCAGTCGAGTTGCAGTTGCTGGAACTCGAACAAGCTTTACCTGCACTGGAAGGTGTAAAAATGGAACTCGACGATTGTGCTTTTCCCTTGCTGACGAATATCGTCACGACTTCCGATCCAAATGTTGCTTTCAAAGACATCGACTGGGCACTACTGGTTGGTTCTGTTCCTCGAAAAGCAGGTATGGAACGCAATGATTTACTGCGGATTAACGGAGGAATTTTTGTTGGACAGGGCAAAGCTCTCAATGACAACGCCGGCCAAAATGCCCGTGTTTTGGTGGTTGGTAATCCATGCAATACTAATTGCCTGATTGCCATGAATAACGCACCGAATATTTCCAGAAATAATTGGTTTGCAATGACCGCTTTGGACGAAAATCGAGCGAAAAGTCAGCTTGCGCAAAAGGCCGGAGCTGCGGTGCGGGATGTGAGCAACATGACTATCTGGGGCAATCACAGTGCCACACAATATCCCGATTTCTACAACGCTAAAATCCAGGGCAAAGACGCTCCGGCAGTGATTAACGATGAAGAATGGCTGCAGGGAGATTTCATTAAAACAGTACAACAGCGCGGAGCCGCCATTATCAACGCTCGCGGAGCTTCTTCGGCAGCATCTGCCGCAAATGCGGCACTGGATACAATCTTGCGAATCAGCACACCAACCTCGGAAGGTGATTGGTTCAGCACGGCGATTCCGAGCGATGGAAGATATGGAATTCCGGAAGGGTTAATTTTCAGTTATCCACTCAGAAGTAAAGGCGATGGTGACTATGAAATTGTTCAGGGCATCGAATTGAATGAATTTTCTCAGGAAAAAATCCGGGCTACACGTGATGAACTGGAAATGGAGCGTGAGGCAGTTAAGGAAATGCTTAGCTAAATAAAGGAAGCAATGAAAATACATGAATATCAGGCCAAACAAATTCTGGCAAAATATGGCGTTCCGGTTCCTCGCGGAAGTGTGGCTTATTCTGTAGATGAGGCAACTAAAGTTGCGGAGGATTTGGGAACTGACGTTTGTGTGGTAAAAGCTCAAATCCATGCAGGTGGTCGTGGAAAAGGCGGAGGAGTCAAAGTTTCCAAGGGAATGGATGCCGTCAGGGAAAATGCTGAGGCAATTCTCGGTATGCAGTTGGTAACACACCAGACAGGCCCGCAGGGTCAGAAGGTAAAACAGTTGCTTGTCGAAGAAGGCATGGACATCCGTAAAGAACTTTATTGTTCAGTTCTGGTAGATAGAGGAAAGCAAAGGATTGTTTTACTGGCTTCCACCGAAGGCGGAATGGACATTGAGGAAGTTGCGGAAAAAACTCCGGAGAAGATTCTCAAAGTTTTCGTTGATCCGGCAGTCGGCCTGCGCTCATATCAGGCGAATGAATTAGCATTTGGTTTAAAAATTGACAAAATTAACCCCAAACTGATTCGCCCTGCAGCAGCTGTTTTCAAGGCACTTTATCAAGCATTTGTGCATGAAGACTGCTCACTGGTCGAAATCAATCCTCTGGTACTTACAGGTGACGGGCGGGTAGTCGCACTTGACGCAAAGTTGTCTTTTGATGATAACGCCATGTTCCGTCACAAGGACAATCTGGCCTTCAGAGACAAGGATGAGGAAGATCCGCTTGAAGTTGAAGCAAGTGAAGCCGACCTGAACTACATCAAGCTGGATGGAAGTATCGGCTGTATGGTAAATGGAGCTGGCCTGGCGATGGGAACCATGGACATCATCAAAGCCTATGGAGGAGATCCCGCAAATTTTCTTGATGTTGGAGGTGCTGCCAGTCAGGAAAATGTAGAAAAAGCTTTCAGAATTATTACCATGGATCCAAATGTAAAGTGTATTTTGATCAATATATTTGGTGGAATTGTTCGATGCGACATGGTTGCCGCAGGTGTAATTGCTGCTTTCAAAAGTGTTGATTTGCAAATTCCTGTGGTGGTGCGTCTCGAAGGAACCAATTCGGAAGAAGCACACATTCTTGTGAACAAATCCGGACTGGGTGAAAGACTGCAGATGGCTGATGGAATCCGCGAAGCCGCCAAAAAAGCAGTTGCTGCAGTCAGCTAACCAGGGTGATGTTTTTTACTGAAACAAAACACAAACGCTTTAGATCTGACACTTTCCGGAACTTGCAAGCAAGTGTCCTGCAAAGGAAAAACTGTTGCACAGTGCTCCCTTAAAGAGTAAAATGGTCAGTCTAATCTTTCCAGTGAGTTCTTACACTGTCAATGGGGGTGTCATGGAATTCGATTACAAGTGGAAATATTGGGAAGCAAGTCGTGGGTGATGATCGGGGTCACGTAAAAACGATCATCAAAATGTTAGCTGCAAATAACGCTGACTATACACCTGCTCGCGTCGCACTTGCGGCGTAATTGAAGTAGGCGTCTTTCGTTGAGTTTGCCTGAAACGTAGCGAAAGATGTTATCTAAGTCAGGCTGGCTGTTGCATTCCTCCGTAGCAGCAGTAAGATTTAAGGAGGTGTTTCAGATTGAGGAGGTTGGTTGCCGACACATCTGAAGAAAAAGAAAAATTCCAACTAAACTTGTAGATGCCCAAATGGAAACTTAGTAAGACGCGGGTTCGACTCCCGCCACCTCCACCATTCACCATATTTAACGAAACCTCATTATTCTTAATTTTATATAATAATATCAAGAGATTCTGCGGCAGTCGGCCTGCGCTCATATCAGGCAAACCTCATTTAATTTAACACGAATTCACCCGTTTTTCGGGGCTGATGGACACCTATATGGACACCTCTGGATTCATCAGGTTTCCATTTAACTTTCTGGAGTTCTTCTTCTGTAACGACATTATAGCGCCGAAATACTGAAGTGGTTCGGTGGCCGGAGATGGCCATGATGGTGAAGTGGTCGTTGCCGGAGAGGCGCAGATTGTTTATGGCGCAGTGGCGCAAGTCGTGGAAGGTAAAGTCTCCCAGTTCTGCCTCCTGCACAGCACGGCTCCACTGGAGTTTGTAATTCCCTGCAAAATTATTGACAGGCTTTCCCTTGCTCAGGAATACTCGGTTGGTGTGAAGTCCACGGGGCAGATTGATGAGCATTTCCCGAACCCGAGGATGAATCGGGATGCGGCGCTTGAAACCAGTCTTGGTATCTGTGCCAGTCAGCCGTATGAAGTTCCGTTCAAGATCGACCTTATCCCAGGTCAGCTTGAGAATTTCACCCTGGCGCATACATATATAGTATGCAACCAGAGTTAATTCTCGCAGCGGTGAAGAGAGGCAAGCGAGTAGACGTTCAAATTCCTCTCCGG
>Ga0208055_1000115_pt1 | contig 19550 bp, 16 predicted proteins | sample DeeseametaMP2159_FD_184174 | JGI IMG/M metagenome (GOLD analysis project Ga0208055, IMG submission 184174) | Marine microbial communities from the Deep Pacific Ocean - MP2159 (SPAdes) | ecosystem: Environmental > Aquatic > Marine > Oceanic | place: Southwest of Acapulco, Mexico, North Pacific...
GCATTGTAATCATGAGGAACAAATGGTGGATTCGGAGGAAATGGATATTCTTCATCCAAATAGATAGGAACGGACCATCCTTGTAATTCCCAATGCCCCGGCACTATTATTTCTGACCAATCTGAATCATCATAATTCGCCTTATGAAAATTCTCAGGCCGGTCATTGGGATTAGGAGAAAAATTGAATTTCCAATTCCCATTCAAAGATTGAAAATATTGAGATTGCGTTCGATCATTTTGTAACGCCAGCTTTTCTGATTCAAATGGAAAAAAGTGGGCCCTGGCCGGTTCACGGTTTAATTGCAAAATGGTTGGGTCTTCCCATTCTGCTGGTTGGTTTTTATTACATCCGGCCAAAAAGATGACAAGGAAAGTAAAAAATAGAGAACTATATTTATTCATCAATCTTTAGATAATTCATTAATAATAGCCGCCAAATTAACCACCAACGTATCAGCATTTTCACGCGTAAATATAATGGGCGGTTTTATTTTGAGGACATTATGGTCCGGTCCATCCGAACTTATTAAAATTCCCGAATCTTTCATTTGGTTCACTACAGTATTTGCTTCTTCTGTTGCCGGAGTAAGTGATTCCAAATCTCTCATTAACTCAACACCAATAAAAAGACCTCGGCCTCGTACATCGCCAATGATTTCATGCTTGGATTTCAGTACTTTTAATTGATCCAATAAATACGTCCCAACATCCAGTGCGTTATCCTGAATATTTTCCTCCGCAATCACATCCAAAACGGTCTACCCCACCGCACAAGAAACGGGATTCCCTCCAAATAAATTAAAATATTCCATACCATTATTGAAATTGTCTGCAATCTTTTTCGTCGTCACCACTGCTGATAGCGGATGGCCATTTCCCATGGATTTTCCCATGGTAACAATATCAGGGATTACATCTTCCGTTTGAAATCCCCAAAAATGATTGCCCATCCGACCAAATCCAATTTGAACTTCATCCGAAATGCAGAGACCACCGGCATTTCTAACCAATTCAAATGATTGTTTTAAAAATCCCTCCGGTAAAACCAATTGGCCACCGCATCCCATGAGTGCTTCCGTAATAAAGGCTGATACCCTTTTATTTTTGTGATGGATTTCCTCAATTGCTTCAACCACCTCTTGAACATATCCTATTGTCGATTTTTCACCACGATACTTCCCTCGATAACTATCCGGCATGGATATTGTATTGACAAAATTGCGAGCGCCTTCGCCACCTGGACCCCCATGTTTATATGGGCTAATTTCAATGAGTGAAGACAGGTTTCCGTGATAAGCGCCGTCCAATACAATTGTTTCTTTACTCTGGGTAAAATGGCGGGCTATTCTCAAAGCCAAATCATTGGCTTCGCTTCCAGAATTTGTGAAGAAACACACATCCAAACCTGGAGGAAGTTTATCCGTCAATGCCTTGGCATAATTAACAATAGCCTCATCCAAATAGCGCGTATTGGTGTTGAGTCTTTTATATTGACTGTGAGCAGCTTCCACTACTTTTGGATGATGACCCACATGTTGAATATTATTCACCGCATCCAAGTATTGTTTCCCATTCGCTTCATAAAGATATTGACCTCCACCACGAATAATATGGAGTGGCTCCGCATAAGATAGACTTAATGATGGGCTCAAATGTTTTTCCCGAAGGGAGCGGATCGAATTTTTATCAAGCATTTACACAGCCAATTAACTTATCTGACCACATCGCCAAATTTTCACTTTTCATTCTATTTAAAAATTCTCTGGCTGGAGATTCAGATACGGATAAATATGTGTTCTCTGGGAAAAGAGATTGTCGATAGGATGCAATGGTAATTGAAATACATAAACGAAGGCACATTAAATAAATGACGGATTTCAGTTCATTTTCATTGAGGGGAAATGATTGATGAAAGCCTTTTAAAACCTGTGAAATAGCGTGTAGAGGCTTATCTTTATCTAAGGCGACATAAGCCATACAAACCGCTGGCTCTAAGGCCACATATGAATAAATCATGTCACCAAAATCAATGATACCTGTCGTTTTGCCATTTTTATTCACCAGCACATTATAATCATTACCATCGTTATGAATGACCATTTTTCGTAATTGATCATCCAGAGGTAATACACTAATCTCATATTGATTCATAAACCATTCAACCAATATTTTATCTTTGATATTTTTATAATGATGTGTTTTTAAAAAATCAACAAAACATACATCCCATGGAAAAGGCCTTTTTGATGCTGGGTGGTTAAATCCTTTAAGAGAAAAATCAAGTTTCCCCAAAAACACGCCCAATTTGAAAAGGCTATCATTCGATTGATAAACGTCCTTTAAAAATTGGCCATCAACATAATGAAGGAGACGAACCCAATTCGATTCGCCATTCGATTCAATTTGGATAATACCATCACCATTGATGGATGGAATCGCCATTGGCAGTTTCATATTATTATCTGTCGCCGCCAAGTGTTTCATGGCCATATTCTGCATATCCAACACATCATATGCCTCAGCTGCATTGGAAATTTTTAATATATATGATTGGTGATTGTCAATAATCTTAAAATTTTGATCTCGATCGCTCACCAAAGATTCAGCGGTCCCTTTGATGCCAAAATATTTTAGAGCAATTTGGCCCGCTTCATTTTTTGACAATAATGGTGCAGGTGTATCAAAAACGGAAGTCTTCATCCAACTTGCTTGATTTCAGCACTGGCTCGAACACCCGATTCAATCGCACCATTCATTGAAGCTCTGTGTATCGCCGTATGTTCGCCCGCAAAAAAAATCGGTCCTTCCTGTTGGGCTAAAATTTTGCGGAAATCTTTCTGACCAACACCTGCTACTGAATAGCTTCCCTTTACCCAGGGATCCTCATTCCAATATTTAGTGACGCCACCTTCCCAATGGTTCGGTGCTTCGGGCCAAATATCAGCACAAGTTTTTCTACTTACTTCCATTCGATTATGTTCATTCATTCGACCCAATTTCCTTGCATCATCTCCAGATGTGAAAGACAATAGAATTCCCCTTGGCCCTGGTTGATCGATTGAAAAATGGTAAACGCGCCGTAAGGGAGTATCTGTAAAAACGCGCTGCCCAATTGAACCAGGCTGGTCCCAAAACCGACGACGGTATTGCATGGCCACTTTCATTACATGCCCATAAGATTGTTTATCAATGCAATGGGATTTTTTATCTGAAAATCCTGGGGTGATTCTGATTTTTCTAAGAACAGGGAGCGGTAAAGCTAAAACACATTTTATTCCGGTAATGGAATGCTGTTTTCCTTTTTCCACAAAATAAGCAGTGACATTTTTTTCATTAAAATCTAATCGGGTTAAAGGCCGATTATATTTAATCTTTTTTGCTAGTTTTTTCGCGAATGTTTTCGGGAGCTGATCATTCCCTCCAAAGATCCTTCCCTCTTCTGTATTTTCAGTGAATGCCGATGTTCTCGAATTGGCCAGTACCATATAAAGCGCTGACATTTTTGATGGGACAGCTGTGGATTCGGTGGCATTGGTATAAGTATATAAATCAATAATGTCCTTTGGCGCATTTCCTTCCTTCAGGATTGCTTCTATCGATAAGTTATCTAAAGCTAAAACGTCGGCCGATTGTTCTCCCTTTTCTTTGACAAGGTCAATCCATTGTTGAATATATGGTACTTCCTGGCCAAATAACTGACCACTATGTGTCCCCTGATAGGGCAATCTTAGTCTTCCCGATTTCAATCCCTCCATAGATAGATGTTTTCCACGGACGTACGCACCGTCGTATTGTTTAGCAGGTAAAATGGTTAAATTGAATTTTTTACAATAATCACGGACGTAGGTGTCCGTACTATCTACATACTCGGCGCCCATTTCAGCATATAGGTGATCTGCGAAAGGATCACGATAAGTCCTCACCCGACCCCCAGGTCGTTTTCGGGCTTCCAGTAAAATAACATTGTAACCGGCATTATCTAATTCATAAGCACAGGATAATCCCGCCAGACCGGCACCAACAATAATGATACGATTATCATCAGATCCACCTGAGAGAAGTGTAGAAATTGCAAATGGTGATACGGCCGCAGCAGAGACAAGTGATCCTGCTTTTTTAAGAAATAATCGCCTAGTTAATTGATTCTGGTTTAACGCAGATGCCATGATAATTCCTTACATTGGTTTGGTGAACTTAATTCGCCAATGGGCAGAGACAAAAAGAAATTAGTCTAATAATCTCGGTATGGTAAAATATAAAATAGTGCCAGTCACTAATGCTGCGAATCCTTTTAAAAAACCAATATCAGTCGGCATAATACCCGATTCCTGAAGCCAGGATAGCACAGCAAACATGATGCCGAATGAAGATAAATAAAACCAAATGACCTTACGCATTATCCTTCATCAGATCTTCTATTTCGTCAATTGTTTTTGGAATAGGTGGCCCGAGGATTCGATATCCCTCATTTGTAATGACAATATTATCTTCAATTCGAATGCCACCAAAATCACGATAAGAATCCAACTTATCATAATTGATAAAGTCATTATTTTTTTTATCCGCTTTCCATTGATCGATTAGGTGGGGAATAAAATATAATCCTGGTTCCACTGTGAGTACAAAGCCAGGTTCAAGTTCTTTGGCTAACCTCAAATAAGCTAAACCAAATTGATCGCTTCGATCTTTTTTATGGTCGTATCCAACCAGATCTTCTCCTAATCCTTCCATATCATGCACATCCAATCCCATCATATGCCCTAGGCCATGAGGAAAAAATAAGGCATGAGCACCTGTGGCAACGGCATCCTCCACTTTCCCCTTCATTAATCCTAGAGATTTCAATCCTTCCACAGCGATAGAAGCTGCTTTTAAGTGAGCATCTTTATAAGATTTACCTGGTTCGCAATAATTAAATGCTTCAAATTGCATTTCATTAACAATATGGTAAATGGCTTTTTGACGTTTATTAAATTTGCCATTTACTGGAAATGTCCGTGTAATATCGCTGGCATAATGCATGGGTGATTCTGCGCCAGAATCATTCAGAACCAACTGTCCCGATTCTAAAGTATTGTTATATTCATTATTATGTAAAATTTCACCCCGAACAGAAAAAATAACGGGATAGGCCAATCGTCGTCCGTATGATAATGCAAATCCTTCAATTTGCCCAACAATCGTTTGTTCTTTTGCACCAGGACGTGTCAGCATCATGGCTAATTTGTGCATTTCTGCTGTAACAAACATTCCCTGATCAATTTCTATAATTTCCTCTTCAGTTTTAATAGATCTTTGCTGAATAACCGATTGAATGAGATTTTTTGATGACCCTTTGCCATTAAATAACTGTTCCATCAAGTTTTTTTGATCTGCTCGATATTGAGGAAGATAATGAATGGTTTGCTTTTTCATTTTTAAATGTTTTGAAAGATCTTTATTTGGGCGGAAATGGTTAATGCCTGCAAGACCAGCCATTTCCTTAATGGAAGTACGTTCGCCTTCCCAGACAATCTGGTCAACCGATAAATCGTCTCCAAATATTGTTGATTCGCCTGAATCAGTATCCATAACCAAATTGAGATTTGGGAAATCAAGTCCACAAAAGTAGAGGAAATTGCTGTCTTGTCGAAATCGGAGATGGTTCGATGGATAATTCATGGGAACGGGGATATTCCCCGGTAAAAAAATTATGCCATCTTCTATGGTTTCAGAAAGGGCTTTCCGACGATTTTGGTATGTATCAGGTGAAAACATAGTCGCGAATATATGAAGGCAATACTATTTTCTATATTAATTTTTTCATTATCAATTCTAATGATGATAATTTTATCCATATTATATATTCACATAAACATTCATAATATGTATGATTAGTACACATGCGCTATTTGTGTTGAAGATGAAATCAAATATTGTGCTATATAGTATGTCAGTAATGCGAGGGTATTCCCACATTTAAAGCGCCGCATAAACCGTTGGCATGCCAATATTGAATCAGATACACAAAATATGAATGCTCCTGATCCGATTAATAATCCAAATGTATTTTTTTCTGATAGCCAAATACCCATTCCCTGCCAGACCATCAACAGAATAACAGACATATAACTCCCAACTGGAATTAATAATTTTCCAAGGTGTGGCTTAATCATTCTGAATAACCATAAGGCGAACCCAATTAATGGCAATAAGGGTAAAATATCCCAATCCATTCCCTTATAACTGATAAATGCAATAATGTAAAAAATATGACCGACAAGAAAAGCTGCCAAACCCAACTCAAATTTATACCATGGTTTTAAAAGCATCATGTCACCCAACAGAGAAAATATTAGCCCCCAAAATATAAAAAATGAAAATCCTTCCAGTTCAACCCCGCCAGTAAACAGTATTGATATAATCAGAATCATTGTTAATGGTTTAAAAATAATAGAAAGAACATGGTGTCGACGATAATCTGCCCACATATGAATCGCGGCAGAAGTGATGATGGCCAATGTTAACAAAACTATTTAATGGAACTTTTTTGTTTTATCATGGGTTAAATCTACGAAACCTGGGAGGGAGTGCCGTAAGGCATTCCCTCTTTTTTTTTAACAAACAGAATCCTTTTATGGATTCAAAACAAAAAGGAGCACGCCATGCACCTAAATAAAAAAGACGGATACACACTTGGATTCGTACTCATCGCAGCGTTTGCTGTACTACTGAATGGATTCCTAAAACATCAACCGGACGATCCAGTTGAACTTGCAGAGTCAAGTGCCATTGAAAAATCATACCCATACCCATTGGATATTAAATCTTCTAATATTGGAATTATGTTGGAGGGTAATCCTGGTTCGATATCAGTGGACAAACCAACTCCCAGATCCTTCGCCGAAGCATTTTCTGAAGCCCGAAACACCAGAGGGCCTGGTGCCATATTTGAATGGAATGGGCAATCTTACACGACCAGTTTTGCTGAAGAAATTGTAAAGCCGGGTGAAAAATTAGACTCAACCCAAATTAACATCGTATTGAATCAAATACCTGAGAAATAAGTTAATACCATATAGAGGGGCAAATTTTTGCCCCTCTATAAAATCCAACCTTTATTTATCATATTATATACAATTAGAACCACCACCAAACCAAACATAGTTATAATCGTGATAATGATAGTATTCCCTGATATTTTTTTCATCACTATAGAGGCCATGTTAAATAAACTTGTAATTGTTGGCCTTGAGGAATAACCCCAACAACTGGAGAAGGGGATTGTTTGTAAATCTGTCCAAACCCTCGTCCAACAGCCATTCCCAAGACAGCCCCAAAAATAACATCACTTAAATAATGTTCATTGTCATGAATCCGGCTCAAGCCTGTAACGCCTGCCAATATATAGGCAGGGATCCCGATTTTTGACCCATAGATTTCCTGGGCAATGGTTGCGGTTAAAAAACTATTGGATGTATGTCCCGATGGAAACGATCTTTTATTTTTCCCATTTGGTCTATTCCGACCTACACCGAATTTTAATCCGTATGTCAATAACCCATTTGCTACAAATGCAGTGCTTGCATATCTTAATTTTTCATTTTTATTCTCAGATGTTGCCAATACCCCCCAAAGTAATAATTGACCACCGATTCCCCAATGATCACCAAAAACTGCCATTTGATGAGGCATGAGTTCATTATTTTGTGCATAGTCATTGAAGGCGTCATCATATTTATATGCAATTCCCGTACCGATCATGCCGCCGATCAAAAGCCATTGGTTCGTACTATTTGATACTGTTTCCGTAAGCTCATCCTTAAAATAAACGGTCGAACTGGATTGACCTGCCAAAAGTGAAGATAAGATTAGAATAATTGATATATACCGCATCGTTGATTTTTCCACACCGGAAATTAACCAAAACTTATAGCATTACCCTTCTACTTTCACTTATGACTTCAAACCAAAATTCAATAAGTTTCATCCTCTTTTAAACTGATAAAATTATAATGAACACACATCCATTACGAGAATTAATTAAAAATACCAAATTAATCTCGGGAATCGCCCAATCATATGGAACACCTACTTATATCTATGTGAAAGGCAAAATTGAGCATAACGTAAATCGATTAAAAGATACCCTCGCCACTTATTTCAATAAATCTCATATCTGTTATGCCGTCAAAGCGAATAGCAATCCACACCTTTTGAGATTGATGAAATCAGTTCACCCTGCGTTGGGCGGTGATTGTTCCAGTCCGGGAGAAATATATGCAGCTGAATTATCTGGTATCGATCCAAAAGATTGCATTTATACGGGCAATTATGAATCCAATAGTGATATAGCAATCGCACTGGACAAAGGAGTTTATCTTAATTTGGATGACGAAACTTCATTCGATCGTCTATTAAGTATCGAAATGCCGAAACGCATCTCCTTTAGACTTAACCCTGGATTTGGTAAAGGAACCTTTTCACAAATCACCACTGCAGGAGAAAATGCAAAATTTGGCATTCCGGCAGAAAAAATAATCAATGCCTATCAAAAAGCACAGGATGCAGGCATTAGACAATTCGGACTACAATGCATGGCCGGTTCGGGGAATCTGGATGAAGATTACTGGGTGGAATTACTCACAGCCATTTTTTACCATACAAAAAAGATTGAATCCAAATTGGGTATTGCTTTTGATTTTATCAGTATCGGCGGCGGATTGGGGATCCCTTATAAAGATGAAGATACGCCTCTTGATTATGATCGTCTTTTTTCCAAACTATCAAATTTAATGTATCACAATTATCCAGATAAACCATTGGCCCCTGCCCTGTGGGTTGAACCGGGAAAATCATTCATTGGAGATGCAGGGTTTATCCTATCACGGGTGACAGGGCTCAAGGAAAGTTATAAAAATTTTGTTGGCATAGATGCAGGCATGGAAACGTTAATGCGTCCTGCCTTATATGGCGCCTATCATCGAATGTTCAAAGTGGGTGAACATGGTGTGAACAATGGATCCTACGATTTTACAGGTCCAATTTGTGAGAATACAGATCGTATAGCCATCGCAAGAGAATTTCCGAAAGTGAAAGAAGATGATCTCATCGCTATCATGGATGCAGGTGCCTATGGATATGCCATGTCTCATAATTTTAACACGCGTCCTCGTGCGGCAGAAGTTTTACTGGATGGGAATGCCCACCGTTTGATCCGAAAACGCGAAACAATTGAAGATATTTTTTCCGGGTGTAATGTTTAAACGCTTACCTATTTATTTCTTTTCCTTAACAGCGGGACTAACCCAAGAAATTCCCAAAAGTATTCACCAAATTGAACTTGAATACAATAATACTTATTATCTTGAACCGGCTTTTAAGCCGTCCACCGGACCAGCTGGGCCACTTCAAACCCGAAGTAAAACGCTTACAAAAACTGTATTTGGATATCATCCTTATTGGCAGGGAACCAAATGGCAGAATTATAACTATGACCTCGTTTCGACCATCGCCTATTTTTCTGCAGAGGCCAATGGATCAGGTGAATTGACAAACCTCCATGGATGGCCAGCCACTGACTTGATTAATAAAGCACACGAAAATGGTGTGGAAGTGGTTCTTACGGTTACACTATTTAATAAAACAGATTTAGAAACATTACTCAGTAATGAGAACAATAGAACCACTTTAATCAATAGCCTTGTGAATCAGGTTAAAAGCGCAAATGGAGACGGTGTTAATATCGATTTTGAAGTTTTCCCTGCTTCTCAAAAATCCAATCTCGTTACCTTTGTTAAAGATTTAAGGACAGCGCTACGAAATGAAATTTCACATGCACAAGTCACATTGGCCACCCCGGCTGTAGACTGGAGCAGTGCCTGGGATTTTAATGCTTTGGCAAACGCCAGTGATGGTTTATTTATTATGGGATATGACTACCATTGGAAAGGCAGTTCAACCACGGGTGCGGTGGCACCCTTAAAAGGCGGTTCATATAATATAACCAATACGGTGAATACATATCTTTCTGCCACAGGTAATAATGCAGATAAAATAATTTTGGGATGCCCTTATTACGGCATCCAGTGGCCCGCAAGTTCTGGTGACAAAGGTGCAAATACGACTGACAATGGTAATGCCGTTATTTATAATGATGCAGAATCAAAAGCGCTGTCCTATGGGAAAATATGGGATAGTGATTCTGAAACCCCCTGGTATAGATATCAAAATAATGGGTGGTACCAAACCTGGTATGATGACAGCCTTTCATTATCAAACAAATATGATTTTGCCATTTCAAAAAACTTAGGTGGTGTGGGCATGTGGGCTCTCGGTTATGATAGTGGGTATGATCAACTTTGGAATGCATTAAAAACAAAGTTAGCTGAAAAAACCGCCCCTTCTACTCCTATTAACATATCAGTTACGAATATGGGGATGGGGATTGTAGCCATTGATTTTACCGGTTCTCAATCAGCCACATCATTTCAAGTACAACGGGTTTTTCTCAATTCAACCCAAACGGAAGATTTGGGAGTCTTCACCTCTGGGCCCATTTTATTACAAAACCTAATTGCAAACGAGCCGTATTACATTAAAGTACGGGCAATAAATGATTATGGGAATAGTCATTATACTGAAGTGTTGGGGGTGGTCTCCTCATCCAGTATGCCCAAAGTGTTAATTGTGAACGGATTTGATCGGGTAACGGGAACAAATAATACCTTTGATTTTATCCGTCAACATGGCGATGCAATTCATCAAAGCAGCTATCTTTTTGATTCTGCTAATAATGAAGCTGTTATTTCAGGAAAGATTATTTTAACCGATTATTCCATTGTGGATTGGATTTTGGGTGAAGAGGGTACCGCCACATCTGCTTTTTCAGAAAAAGAACAGTCAATTCTAAAAGTATTTCTTAAAAGTGGCGGACGGTTATTTGTGTCCGGCTCAGAAATTGGTTATGACCTTTCAGAAAAAGGAAATGTTCCTGATCAACTTTTTTATGAAAAATTTTTAAAGGCGGAATATTTAACTGACGCTGCCGCCGGCAAGCAAGGCACCTATGACGCAACCGGGGTCTCGGGCACTTTCATGGATGATATTTCCTTTTCTTTCGATAATGGATCTAATGGGACTTATGATGTTGATTGGCCGGACGGTATAAAACCTGTTAGTAATGCTGAAACCATTTTAAAATTTGATAATGTAGATTATGAATCAAGCGGTGGTGCAGGCATTGCCTTTTTAGGAGGATTTGATGGTAGCCCAATTTCAGGTGGATTGGTTTATTTAAGTGTGGGGTTTGAAACCATTTATCCTGATGAAAAAAGAGAAGAGGTAATGGCAAGAATTTTGGAATTTTTAGATGGACCCATTGCTGCAGTTGGGAATGAAATCAATACAATTCCTAAAAAAATCAATATATCGTCTCTATATCCAAATCCATTTAACAAATCTATATCTATTGAATTTCAGGTGTTTGATCATTCGACTGCAGCTTTTTTAACAATTACAAATATCATGGGTAGAGAAATTGTCAAATTATCTATCCAGCCATTAGCGGCCAAAATACAAAAGTTTAATTGGAATGGATTGTTCTCCAATGGCTTAGAGGCTCCATCCGGTATTTATATTGCCAAACTTTCCCAGGGAGATCAACTCGTAACAAAGAAATTTACATTATTGAAATAATGAAAAAACTGCCCCTTTTTTTTATACTTATTTTGGTTGGATGTACCACCGCCCCCACATCCATCCATCAAATTCAATTGGAAAAGAAAAGAGATCAAACTTCATCCAATTTATCCAAAGTAAAAGTTGGGTTGGACGTTTTACTGGATGATCAATTGGAATTAATTCAAAATAAATCTATCGGACTGGTTACCAATCAAACTGGTGTTGATGGAAACGGCAAACCCAATTACGAACGATTCATGGCTTTAGATGATGTGGCGTTGAAAATCATTTTCTCCCCAGAACATGGCCTTTTCGGCGAAGCGGCGGCAGGGGAAAAAGTACAATATAATGGCCAAATGAAATCACTTCCAAAAGTAGTTAGTTTATACGGTAAGAATCGGAAACCAACAAAAGAGCAATTAGCAGATTTGGACATTATTATTTATGATATCCAAGATATTGGCGCGCGGTTCTATACCTATATATCAACGATGGGTTTGGTGATGGAAGCGGCGGCAGAAGCAGGAATTCAGATAATTGTATTAGATCGACCCAATCCAATAACCGGTAATCGGGTAGAAGGTCCTATCTTAAACTTGAACAATCAATCATTTGTGGGTTATTACCCTATCCCCATTCGTTATGGATTAACGGTGGGTGAATTGGCTAAAATGATCGTCGGAGAAAAATGGATTGATTTGGTACCAGATTTGCTTGTCATTCCTGTAGAAAACTTAAAAAATACTTTGTGGTTTGATGAAACAAATTTACCCTGGATAAAACCGTCTCCCAACATACCCGATTTAGAAACCGCCATCATTTATCCGGGCATGTGTCTATTGGAAGCAACCAATTTGAATGAAGGACGTGGAACCTATAAACCATTTAAACAGTTTGGTGCGCCATGGATTGATAAACAAGAATTGTCAATCGCCCTGAACAATTTAAATCTATCCGGGGTCACTTTTAAGCCAGTAAGTTATACACCTATTTCGATTAAAGGAATGTCTAATAACCCACGGTTTAAAGATGAAAAATGTGAAGGGGTAGAATTGATTTTGACTGATCGAAACGCATATAATAGCGTGGATATCGGCATTGCCACATTAAAAACAGTGAAAAATCTATATCCTGAGAAACTTAAATTTAATAATGATTGGATGGACAAACTCTGGGGGGAATCCGGGCTATCCCATCAATTATTAAACGATAGTAAATTTGAAATGAATTCAATTCATTTTCATAACACTTCAACAAAATACCGGCTTTATGACTAAAAAACAATTACCGATTTTTCTGGTGTTCATTTTTGGATGCACCCACACGCCTTCTATTTATAAAGAGCAGGGTAAACAATCTGTAAAGTCAAATATTCAAGATATTATCAATTCATCTGGATTATACACAAATATGGGGATAAAAATTGTTTCCTTAAAAACAAATAAAACACTCTATGAGCTCAATGCCAATTCATTATTTAATCCTGCCAGTAATACAAAGATTTATACCTGTCTCGCGGCGATTTCCTTTTTAGACACCAATTATACATTCAGGACAGAGGTTTATAAAGATGAAGATACAATTTATCTTGTGGGCGGCGGTGATCCCGATCTTACCTTAGAAGAATTAGATTCGCTCGCAGATGCAGTATCTTCACAAATAAAGGGTATCCATAAACTGGTGATTGATGATACACGATTAGACTCCACTCTTTATGGGGAAGGCTGGATGTGGGATGAAGGTGCATGGTGGTATTCAGCAGAAATCAGCGCCCTATCTGTAAATGACAATTGTGTGGATTTTATCATCAATCCGGGGGAAAAAGGTGCGCCTGCTATTATAAAAACAAATCCAAGTTCAGACTACTATCAAATTTCTAATACATCTTTAACCGTAAATAATATCACTGGATTTCAAAAATTTAAAATTGATCGTGACTGGAGAAATCAAGTTAACCAATTCACGATTGTTGGAAATATCATGGACACCACATCGGCAGATACCATTTATCGGAATATTCACAATCCATCTTATTATGTGGGCACTTTATTAAAAGAATCTCTCAAAAGTAACGGTATTTCGATTCAGCACATGAGTAGGGGAAAACGACCATCCACTGCAAAACGGATTGGATATCATGAATCAAAATCTTTAATTCATTCCTTGCAAAACCTCATGGTAGAGAGTGACAATCTCTCTGCTGAGTTATTGATAAAAACCATTGGGTTTGAATCAACAAAAACGCAAGGAAATTGGAATAACGGATTATTCGCAGTGAAAACTTTTTTAAATGATGATGTGGGGATTGACACAACCAAATTGACATTGAAAGATGGGTCCGGAATCACACGTTACAACTATTCAAGCGCAAACCATTTTATCCAATTGTTATCCTGGGCTTATCATCAACCAGCGGTTCGGGATATTTTTATCAATACCTTACCCGTTGGTGGACTAAATGGCACAATAACAGACCGAGCATTGCCATCCAGCGTTCGTGCAAAAACTGGATCCCTCTCCGGTGTAAGTGCGCTATCAGGATATGTATTTACTCACAGAGGAGATCCCATCGTTTTTTCCATTCTAATGAATGGATTTACAGGCTCATCTAAACCATATCGGGACCTACAGGACAATATTATTCAATATCTTGAAAGGTTATAATGGTCCGTTATTTTCTTATCCTTTTTCTTTCTCTTTTATTTTTTTCAGCATGCTCACAAAAAGCAAACCAAAGTCCTTACGTCATTGTATTAGGCATCGCACAAGATGGGGGTGTCCCCCACGCGAGCTGCAGTAAATCATGCTGTATCAATCGATGGGATAAACCAGAAAAAAAAGTAATGGTCACATCTCTGGGTATTGTAGATCCCATTTCCAACGAAACTTGGATGATTGATGCCACCCCTGACTTCCCCAAACAGTTTGAATTATTAACGCAAAATAACCGCGAGAAGCTGAAAGGCATTTTTCTCACCCACGCCCATATGGGGCATTATACTGGATTGATGCATTTAGGACGAGAAGTAATGGGTGCAAAATCTATCCCGGTCTATGCCATGCCGAGAATGAAAAAATATTTATCGTCCAATGGACCCTGGAACCAACTCGTCATCCTTGAGAATATTGAGCTTAACAAACTGAAAAATGGTAAAAAAGTGAAACTCAATAAACGAATGTCCATTACACCATTTCTCGTACCCCATCGAGATGAATATTCAGAAACAGTTGGTTATAAAATCCAAGGCCCTAATAAATCTTTAATTTTTATTCCAGATATTGATAAGTGGGAAAAGTGGGATAAAGATATTGTAAATATTGCTTCTGAAAATGACTATGCACTTATTGACGGTTCATTTTATACTGCGAACGAATTACCCGGTCGGGATATGTCAGAAATCCCTCACCCATTTATAATTGAAAGTATGGCGAAATTCAAATCACTTTCGAATAATGATAAATTTAAAATCCATTTTATCCATTTGAACCATACTAACCCTGCATTGACAAATAATTCCAATGCTCAAAACCAAATTAAAAATACGGGTTTTAACATAGCACAGAGAGGACAAACCTTCAAGCTATAAGAATTGACTGTAATGAAAAAGTTAATAAATATACTAGCTCAAACAACATTGTTATGGATGATTGGGTGCGATTCAAAACCTACTACTGATGATTTGGGTTTGGTCCCTTTACCTTCTTCAATTTCAATAGCAAAAAGGCAAACGTTAATAAATAGCCAATGGGCTGTTACCCAAAATGATGGACATAAAGATCTTAATTCACTAAAAGAAATATTATCGGAAAATCTTTATTCTGATTATGGATTATTAGTTTCAGATTTTTCCAGTAAAACAATCAACTTGAATGTAATTGAAGATAATAATTCCTACGGTGAAGAAGGATATCATTTAAGTGTTAGCAATCAGACAGTACAAATCAATGCAGGAACACCAAATGGTATCTTCTATGGGATTCAAACATTTCGCCAGTTATTGGACTCTGGCAAAAAATCTAATCAGGATATTCAAATTAATCAAATTGAGATCAAAGATAACCCGCGATTTAAATGGCGAGGTATGCACTTGGATGTTGGACGCCACTTTTTCGATATTGGATTCGTTAAACGATACATTGATTACATTGCCATGCATAAAATGAATATTTTTCATTGGCATCTTACTGAGGATCAAGGATGGCGTGTTGAAATTGATGCTTATCCAAAATTAACGAATATCAGCGCTTTCCGCGATGAATCATTAATCGGCCATTATAGTGATAAACCACATCAATACGATGGAAAACGATATGGAGGGTATTATACGAAAGAAGAAATGCGGGAGGTCGTCGCTTATGCACAAAAGCGTTATGTCACCGTAATCCCTGAGATAGAAATGCCAGGCCATACTCGCGCGGTCCTCGCCGCTTATCCAGAGTTATCATGCACTGGAGGACCACATTCAGTAGCCAAACTTTGGGGTGTACATAAAGAGGTATTCTGCGCCGGAAAAGAATCTACTTTTGAATTCTTGGAAACCGTTCTAACAGAAGTGGCTGAAATCTTCCCGGGCCCATATATTCATATTGGTGGCGATGAATGTCCCAAGGAAAACTGGAAGGAGCATGATCTTGATCAACAACGTATCGCAGCTGAAGGGTTACATGATGAGCATGAACTCCAAAGTTATTTCATAAAACGGATCGAAGGAGTTTTAAATGGTCTTGGTAAACGTTTAATCGGTTGGGATGAGATTCTTGAAGGCGGATTAGCACCAGGGGCTATCGTTCAATCCTGGCGCGGTATGGAAGGGGGAATTGCCGCAGCAAATGCAGGGCATGAGGTAATCATGTCGCCTACCTCCCACGCCTATTTTGATTATTATCAATCGGAAAATAAAAAAAATGAACCACTGGCTATCGGTGGATTTCTACCTCTGGAGATAGTATATAATTTTGAACCTATTCCAGATAATATTGAACCAAACAAAAAAGATTTTATCCTTGGTGGACAGGGAAATTTATGGACTGAATATATCAAGACACCTGAAAAAGCAGAATATATGGCACTTCCTCGGATGAGTGCTATGGCGGAAGTATTATGGTCGTCTAAAAAAAATCGTGATTATGACAGCTTTACTCATCGGATGAATTGGCAATATAAGCGGTTGGATCGAATGAAAGTTAATTATCGAAAACCAGATTAACTATATGAGTGACGGTAATGTTGACTACAACAGCAACACCTATAAACCAGGTCCAGGCGATTCCAACCTGATTTAAATAAAAAACTATCCCGAAGCTGGCCACAAGTCCAACGATTAGACTTTCAGAACGAAATGACCTTTTCATGCGGCTGAGAAGAAATAATCCCAGTAAACCACCATAAGTGAATGAGGCAATTTGCAATCCCACAATGACAATTGCAGAATCACTTTCATCAAATAAAAGTGCAATGGCAATCAAAATCACTCCCCAAATCAAACTAACCCATTGTGACTTTTTAATGGTTTGACCACCACCCAACCAATCTGTAACGGTAGAAGAAGCTAAGGAATTTATGGAAGAACTCAACGTGGACATGGCTGCAGAAAGAACACCTGCTAATAATACGCCCTTCAATCCAATGGGAAGATAGTTCACAATGAATGAGGTGAATTCCCGATCCCGCTCTATTTCCACACCGCCCATTAAAAGATAGATTAGCGATCCTGCCATTAAGAATACGGTAAACTGTAGAAATACAAATATTCCACTCCCAACCATGGCCTTACGAGCAGCAGACAAATTCTTTGTCCCCAAAACACGCTGGACCATCATATAATCCACACCATGGGAAGAAAATGAAAGTAATACACCACCTACAATTGCGCTGATGAAATAATAAGGTTCTTTAATCAAATCACCCTGCCAATTGAAAACGGACAATTTCCCTTCTCCCAATAATGTTGAAATCGCCTCAAATAAAGATTGATCCAAAAGGTTCAATACAATAATTATGGATGCAAATCCGCCAAATAAATAGAGAATGAATTGGATACTGTCCACCCATACAACGGTTCTAATTCCACCATAAAGTGTATATATAAGCGTAACAACGCCAATCATAATCACGGCCATTGGTAACGTCCACCCTGTGATGACCTGGACCACAACTGCCGTTGCCAAAAATCGTACACCATCAGCTAAAATCCGCGTAATTAAAAATATGCCAGACGCGACTTTCTGCAAATCCGGACCAAATTTTTGTCCGATAATTTCATAGATCGACGTCACCCCTGAATTGAAATATTGGGGCAGTAATATTAGACTCACCAAAATTCGACCCAAGATATATCCAATGGCAAGTTGAAGAAAAAACCAATCTCCTCGATATGCCAACCCTGGTATACTGATAAAGGTAAGAACAGATGTTTCTGTCGCAACGATTGATAACATGGCTACCGGCCAGGGCAGATTCCTTCCGCCTAAAAAGTAATCTTCCGATGATTTGTTAAATCGACTCTGCCAGATACCATAAAGTGAAAATCCCGCCAAAAAAATGAATATAATTGTTAAGTCAATCCAATGCATAAGCCTACTCCTTCATTGGATGAAATGAATAAAATAGCACACCATCAAACAAGGGGCCATTCTCTCTAAAATAATAATCCATAAAATCTATATTGACTGTTTTTTCATATTCAGACGACGCATGGATAATATTTTTTTGATCAATAATCATCCCTTCATGTGCTACAACCAAGCCCATTTTAAAATAGGTTTTTTTGACAAATGCAACTCCTGCTACATGGGGTAATTTTTGGAGAATTTCCTGAGTAATATTATTACTGGGAATATATTGAATCGACGTCGATTTCTCCCACCCAAGATCAAGAAACTCTTTTCCGTCTTCCTTGCGGTTCAAAATAATTTCCACTGATTCCAATTGTTCATGGCCAACCAACTCGTTTGTAATATTAACCGTAGAAGAATTTTCCTGAATTCGATCTGTTGTATAATGCCACCGTGTTTTATAAGTTGGGTTTCCATCTTTATAATGAATGGTAATCATAGATTCTTTTGCTTCATCCCATGATGTGCTTTGAGAAAACGCTAAGCTTGTGAGAATGTGGGCCGTACAATCGGAGACATCCAGACGAATGATTGGATCAGGGTCTGGCGCCACTTCTTCACCCAATTTAAAAATTTCATATGGCTTCCCTACTTGCCATTGTGCAAATGCCTTTAATCGATCATGGAAATCAGGGTAATGTGAATGGAATTTTGGTAAAATCTTGGTGATTTGATCTTGAGATAACGTCCAAGGTTTTGGCAGCGTATTTACCCAATTGTTCGTATTTGAACAACTCAGTAAAAGGAAAAAGAGATAAGGAAGAAGGAATCGTTCTATAGACCATCTTCCATCACCCATTCCCCATTTCACTCCCATTCTCTTCTCCATTTAAGGTTAGGGTTTTTCTCTACAATTCCCACTGATTTATAAACTTCAGAATGAATTTTCTGGCGCCAATCAAAATATTTTGGGTCTTTATAAGATCGGTTGGGATGCACGGCATTTGTCAATAAAATAACAAACATATCGTTTTCAGGATCTATCCACAATGAGGTACCCGTATATCCAGTGTGACCAAAACTATTGTCACTTAAAAAAACACCGCCGGAAGCTTTACCGTCAGGACTATCCCAGCCAAGGCAACGAGAACTACCTTCCACTACATTGGCCCGGGTTGTAAAAAGTTTAACTGTTTCCTCTTTAAAAACCCGTTTCCACCCATACTTTCCACCATTCAGCATCATCTGAGAAAAAATAGCCAAATCACTGGCTGTAGAAAATAATCCTGCATGGCCAGCCACTCCCCCAATGCTGTGGGCATTTTCATCATG
>Ga0208055_1000117_pt1 | contig 19486 bp, 13 predicted proteins | sample DeeseametaMP2159_FD_184174 | JGI IMG/M metagenome (GOLD analysis project Ga0208055, IMG submission 184174) | Marine microbial communities from the Deep Pacific Ocean - MP2159 (SPAdes) | ecosystem: Environmental > Aquatic > Marine > Oceanic | place: Southwest of Acapulco, Mexico, North Pacific...
GCAGCAGGGAACAGACTCTTAGGATCTTGAAGAAAGAAAGGGACCCTCAATACGAAGAAATTGCGGACATAACAATTAATCAGGATCAACAAAAGAACAGAAATGTAGTTATCGATGAAATAATAGATAAGTTGTCGAATTAATAATATAAAAATGGAAACCGTTGAAATAGAACTAAGTGAGAATTCTTATAAGATTGATATTGGGTATCAGTTTTTGTCTAAAGAAACGTTTTCTGGTCTTTTAGAAAATAAAGAAGTTCTTCTTGTCTATGATAAAAATATTAGTGGGCCTGTCCTTAGTGACACAGAATCTATCTTGAAGCCTTTATCAAATGAGTTTCTAACAATTGGATTAGAAGCCTCTGAAGAAAATAAATCACAAGAATCCATAGATATAATTCACAACCTTTTATTAGAGAAAGGCTTTAGTAGACAATGCATTCTGGTAGGACTAGGGGGGGGAATAATATGTGATCTTTGTGGATTTGCTGCTGCCACCTACCAAAGAGGGGTTAATTTTGTGCTTATACCCACTACCTTGTTAGCACAAGTCGATGCCTCTGTCGGAGGTAAAACAGCCGTAAATCACCCCAAAGGGAAAAATATGATTGGAGCTTTTCATCAGCCAATCAAGGTCCTTATTGATACAAGCTTTCTCTCAACACTCCCAGAAAGAGAAATAAAATCCGGGATGGTAGAAATGATCAAGCATGGAATCATTGAAGATGAAGATTATTTTAATTGGCTAGAATCAAATATTGATGAAATTAGTGCCCTTAAAGAGCCACTTATAAGTGAAGCAATAAGAAAGTCAGTTGAAATTAAATCCAAAATTGTTTCTCAAGATGAAAAAGAGTCAGGTATTAGGGCAGTTTTAAATTTTGGCCATACTTTTGGACACGCAATTGAACTGGTTGGTAAATACAAGGAATACAATCATGGTGAAGCCGTGGCTTTGGGTATACTTTCTGCTTCAAAACTTTCACAAATGACAGAAAACCTATCCGTAGAGCATGTTGAAAGAATTCAGTCTATTTTTCAAAAAGCAGGAATAAGAACCACAACATTGACGGAAATAGATGCTGAAGACCTCTATTCAGCTATGCAATCTGACAAGAAAAAACAAGGGAAAGAACTTAACTTCATTGTCTTGGAAAAAATAGGAAAAGCTAAAAAGATCAATGGCTTAAGTAAAGAAACAGTCTTAAAATCCATTAAAACTAGCCTTTTACCGAGCTAATTTCCTTAAACACCCCTAAGGGAGTAGAATTACCTTTCTACCTTGCCTTTTAACTAAAATTTATGATTTACAAGCATTTGTTTGCTGTAAAATCTATAGCCCCTTTAAAAGATTGTATTCAAGATGAAACGCAAGAAATTACTAAGAATTCCTCTAAAGACAGGACTTTATGATCCCGCCTATGAGAAAGACTCTTGTGGTGTGGGAATGGTGGCTAATATTAAAGGCATTCCTTCCAGACAAATTATGGAGGATGCCTATCTAGTAAATTCAAGAATGGATCATAGGGGCGGTTGTGGATTCGAAGAAAACACAGGTGATGGCGCTGGTATTCTGGTAGCCCTTCCACATAATTTCTGCAAAAAAATAGCTAAAGAAATTGGAATCAAATTGCCTGAGAAAGGATCCTATGCTGTTGGAAATATCTTTCTGCCTCAAGATGAAAAAGAAAGAGACTTCTGTAAAAAAGAAATTCAAAATATTGTTACTTTAGAAGGACAAATATTCTTGGGATGGAGACCAGTACCTGTTGACCCTAAAAAAGCAGATGTTGGCCCAGCTGCAAAACTTTCCCAGCCTGTAATAGAGCAATTATTTGTAAAATCTGCAGCTGGAATTGACCAAGATGAGTTCGAAAGGAATCTCTATCTAATCAGGAAACAATTCAGTCATAGACTTAGAACAGATAAAAACCTTACTCAAGCTAGTTTATTATTTGCTTGCAGTCTTTCATCCAAGGTTATTGTCTACAAGGGCATGCTAACCCCTACACAGCTTTTCCCATTTTTTCCTGATTTAGAACAAAAAAGTTTTGAAACGCATTTAGCAATGGTCCATTCAAGGTTTAGTACCAATACCTTCCCTTCTTGGGACAGAGCTCAACCCAATAGATACATGTGTCATAACGGTGAGATAAATACCTTAAAAGGCAACGTGAACTTAATAAGCGCCAGACAAGGTGTGGCAAAAAGTGAGCTTTTTGGTGAAAAACTTAAAGATTTATTCCCCATTGCCGAACCTGACAGCTCTGATTCGGGAAATTTTGACAATATTCTTGAATTTCTAATGTTAACTGGAAGAAGCTTACAAGAATCAATCATGATGATGATACCTGAAGCCTGGCAGTCAAATACCATCATGAATCAGAAAAAAAGAGCTTTTTATGAATACTCTTCTTCTTTGATGGAGCCTTGGGATGGTCCTGCATCCATTGTTTTCACAGATGGTAACTATATCGGGGCTGTGCTTGATAGGAATGGACTACGACCCAGTAGATATTACGTAACCAAGGATGACAAAGTAATCATGGCTTCAGAAGTGGGTGTTCTTCCAGTTGATCCTGAGAATGTATTGATGAAGGGCAGACTTCAACCCGGAAAAATGTTTCTTATCGATTTTGAAGAAGGAAGAATGGTTCCAGATGAAGAAATAAAAGAAAAGATTTATAAGGCCAACCCCTACCAGAAATGGATAAAAGAACAAATAGTCCCTCTAGAAGAAATTGTTGATAACAAAGAATCCAATCCCAGGATCGCTGACGACCTAATTTCCAGAATGCAAGCTTTTGGCTATACCGTTGAGACCATGCAATTTATGTTATTGCCTATTGTGAGGGAATTAAGAGACCCACTGGGGTCTATGGGCAATGATGCTGCACTCGCATGCCTTTCAGATAAACCGAGACTAATTTTTGATTATTTCAAACAACTTTTTGCTCAGGTTACTAATCCGGCTATCGATTCTATTCGTGAAGAAGTAATCATGTCTTTAGAGTGTTTAATAGGACCTGAGGGAAACCTTCTTTCCTGTTTACCTGAAAACGCTCATAGGCTACGTGTAAAAAATCCCATCATTTCTGATGCTGAGCTAGAAAGTCTTCAAAAAATAGACTCTCATGGATGGAAAACAAAAACTATAGACATTACTTATCAAAAAGGTGACGGGGATAAAAAAGACATGCTTTCAGCTCTCGATAGGATTTGCCAAGAATCTGAACAAGCTATCGAACAAGGTTTCTCTTTTGTTGTCCTATCCGATAAGAAACTGGGGCCTAAAAGGATAGCTATAAGCTCCTTGTTGGCTTGTTCTTCTGTTCATCACCACTTGATCAGGAAAGAAAAAAGGACACGAATAGGAATTATTGTTGAAACGGGAGAAGCTCGTGAAGTCCATCACCATTGCTTACTAATAGGTTATGGGGCTGATGCCATTAACCCTTATTTAGCTTTTGAGTCTTTGTGGCAAGCCAGACAGGATGGGCTTTTAGATCAAATTTCTTTTGATGAAATGGTACAGGCATATAAGAAGGGAGTGGCTAAAGGGATTCTTAAAGTTATGGCGAAGATGGGCATTTCTACTTTGCAGTCTTATAAGGGAGCGCAAATATTTGAAGCGGTGGGTCTTGCCGATGAAATCATAGAGAAATGTTTTCCGGGAACAGCCAGTCGTGTCCAAGGGGTCAATTTCGATATTTTAGTAAATGAGATGGAAAGAAGACATGAGTTGGGATTCCCAAAAACTAACCTCAATAATGTAAAAGTACTTCCTAATCCTGGTGATTTTCATTGGAGGCAAGGAGGTGATTCTCACATGTGGGATCCTGAGACTATCTCGGACCTCCAGGAAGCCGCCAGAAAAAATAATGAAGATTCATATTGGAAATTTGCAAATTATGCCAATAAGCAAACCACAAAGGAGAGCACCCTAAGAGGTTTGTTAAAGTTTAAATATTCCAAAACCCCCGTGGAGTTAAGTGAAGTAGAGTCTGAAAAGGAGATAGTTAAACGTTTTGCAACTGGAGCAATGAGTTTAGGTTCTATATCTACCGAAGCTCATGAATCATTGGCTATAGCAATGAACAAAATAGGAGGTAAATCAAATACTGGAGAAGGTGGAGAAGATCCTATTAGGTATAAAGCCTTAGAAGGTGGTATCTCTAAAAGGTCGGCTATTAAACAAGTGGCTTCTGGAAGATTCGGGGTAACTATGTGGTATCTAACTAACTCTGATGAACTCCAGATTAAAATTGCTCAAGGAGCAAAACCCGGGGAAGGGGGAGAACTACCAGGTAGAAAAGTGGATGACTACATTGCAAAGATAAGATACTCAACACCAGGTGTAGGACTAATTAGCCCTCCTCCTCATCACGATATTTATTCCATAGAAGACATAGCGCAACTTATTCATGATTTAAAAAATGCCAATAGAGAAGCAAGAATAAGTGTGAAGCTTGTTTCCGAAATAGGAGTTGGGACTATTGCAGCCGGTGTGGTTAAGGCCAAAACTGATCATCTGGTTATATGTGGTCATGACGGCGGAACTGGAGCATCCCCATTAACTTCTATAAAACACGCCGGTTTGCCTTGGGAATTGGGAATTGCAGAAACCCATCAAACGTTAGTGATGAATAACTTGCGTTCAAGAGTGGTACTTCAAACCGATGGGCAAATTAAAACTGGAAGGGACATAGCTATAGCAACATTGCTTGGAGCTGAAGAATATGGCTTCGCCACAGCGCCTTTGATTACCTTAGGCTGCATAATGATGCGTAAATGCCATTTAAATACCTGCCCTGTAGGCATTGCTACTCAAGATAAAGAATTAAGAAAGAAATTTGAGGGAGATCCTGAACATGTGATCAATTACCTTTTTATGGTAGCCAAAGAATTAAGGATGATCATGGCCAAGCTTGGTTTCAGAACTGTTAATGAAATGGTCGGAAGAGTTGATTGCCTTGAAGTGGACCAGGCAATAGATCACTGGAAAAGAGAAGGTTTGGATTTTTCTAGCATTCTTCATCCTGCAGAAATAATCTTTGATAATACAGAAGTCTTTCATACCCAAGATCAAGACCATGGACTGGAAAAAGCTTTAGACCACGAACTAATTAAACAAAGTAAAAATGCAATTGAAAAAGCAGAAAAAGTTCATATTGATCTTCCTGTAAAAAATATCAATAGAGTTGTAGGCACCATGTTATCTAACGAGGTTTCAAAAGTATGGGAAGACAAAGGACTGCCCGAAGATACGATAAACATTAAACTCAATGGCTCTGCTGGACAAAGTTTAGCCTCTTGGTTAGCCAAAGGAATCACCATAACCCTAGAAGGTGATGCTAATGATTATGTTGGAAAGGGATTATCTGGAGGCAAACTCATTGTCTACCCTCCCAAAAAAAGTAGTTTTAAACCAGAAGAGAACATTCTTATCGGTAATGTGGCTCTATATGGAGCCACTGGAGGAGAAGCATATTTCAGAGGGGTTGCAGCAGAAAGGTTTTGTGTTAGGAACAGCGGTGCCAAAGTGGTAATAGAAGGAATAGGAGATCACGGATGCGAATACATGACCGGAGGTCGGGCCGTGATTCTAGGTCCTGTAGGCAGGAATTTTGGTGCGGGTATGAGTGGCGGGATGGCTTATGTTTACGATCCCGAGGACAATCTTGAGCAGTTATGTAATCTCGATACCTTTGAATTAGAAAAATTAGAAGTTAAAGAAGATATAGATGAATTAAAACTGCTGATAGAAAACCATTCAACCTACACAGACTCAGCCGTGGCTAAGAAAATATTAAAAGACTGGAAGAGAGAATTAAACCTATTTAAAAAGGTCATGCCCACCGATTATAAAAGAGTTCTTCAAGAAGAGCTTAGAAAAGAAAAGAAGGTTGGATAGATGGGTAAAACAACTGGTTTTAAAGAGTTTAAAAGGGTTGTCGAGCCTTACAGGCCCGCCAAGGAAAGGGTCTTGGATTTCAAGGAAATCTACACAGAACATGATGAGAACGGTCTGAGTACACAAGCATCGAGATGCATGGATTGTGGAGTGCCCTTCTGTCAGTCAAATGAAGGTTGTCCTGTCTATAATTTAATACCTGAGTGGAATGATCTCGTTTATCAGAATAGATGGGAGGAAGCATTTGAGAGATTAATCGAAACCAATAATTTTCCTGAAATTACTGGGAGAGTCTGTCCGGCAGTATGTGAAGGGGCTTGTGTCTTAGGAATCACAGAAACCCCGGTTGCTATAAAAAATCTTGAAGCCGCTATTTCAGACAAAGGTCTTGAAAATGGTTGGTTTAAAGCAGCACCTCCAACAAACCGAACTGGCAAAAAAATAGCCATTGTTGGTTCAGGACCCGCAGGTTTATCGGCAGCTCAAGAATTGAATTTTGCCGGCCATACAGTGACTGTGTATGAAAGGGATGACAGATTAGGTGGCTTAATGATGTACGGGATTCCCAATATGAAGCTGGAGAAATCAATATTGGATTTCAGAGTGGAAATCATGGAACAAGAAGGCATTAGTTTTTTTACCCGTACAGACATTGGAAGTGATAACAAGAATTCAATCGGTATTGAAGAGCTTTCTGAAAGTAACGATGTTATTTTACTGGCAACAGGTGCAACTCAGCCTCGAGACTTACCCATACCTAACAGAGAAGCAGAGGGAATCCACTTTGCCATGGACTTTTTAAGAGCCAATACCAAAAGCCTTCTGGATAGTAACCATAAAGATCAGAATTATATAAATGCTAAAGATAAAGATGTAATAGTTATAGGTGGTGGAGATACCGGTACTGATTGCATAGGGACAGCCCTTAGACATGGATGTAAATCTTTAACTAATTTCGAGATCCTTCCTCAACCCCCTGTTGAAAGAGCAGAAGATAATCCCTGGCCAATATTTCCCAAAACTTACACAGTGGATTATGGCCATGAAGAATCCAATGAACTATTTGGAAGTGATCCAAGAGTATTCTCAATATCTGGTAAGAAATTTTTAAAAGATGACCGGGGTAATCTGACTGGCATAGTTACCGTTGAAGTGGACAATAATTTTAAAGAGATTTCGGAGACTGAGAAAGAGTGGAAAGCTGACCTCATCTTTCTAGCCATGGGATTTTTAGGTCCTGAAGACTATGTAGTAAAGAATTTACAAGTAGATCTTGATGAAAGAAGTAACTACAAAGCTGAGCACAACATTCATGTGACCAGCAATCCCAAAGTCTTTGCTGCGGGGGATTGCCGAAGAGGACAATCTTTGGTGGTTTGGGCAATTAATGAAGGTCGAGCGGCAGCACGAGAAATTAATAATTTTCTCAGTTAACCCTTTACTACTCTCATTAAACCTTCCTGTACCGCTGAAGCTATAAGCACTCCCTCCCTGGTATAAACACTACCTCGGTTAAAGCCTCTGGCATTACTCGCGTTCGGACTATCAGTGGAATAAAGCATCCATTTATCTGCTCTAAAAGGCCTGTGAAACCACATACCATGATCTAAGCTAGCACTTTGCACATTGCCTTTGGCAAAACTCAGTCTGTGAGGATTTAAAGAAGTGCTTAATAACCCCATATCTGAAGCGTAGGCCAGAATGGCTTGATGACAAATATCGTTATCAGGGAGCTTAGCTACTGCTTTCATCCAAACCTGCTTATAAGGTGGCTTCTTTTGAGGTTCATCGAACATACCTTCACCAGGCAAGTTTCTTATCTCTATGGGTCGTTCTCTGGTAAAAAATTCTCTAAACCTCTCTGGCACCTTATCTATCATTTGTTTTCTTATCTCAAGATCACTTATGCATTCTTCAGGCCCTGGTATATCTGGCATATCAATTTGATGAGTCGGACCAGTTTCTTTTTTATGAAACGAAGAAGACATATTAAATATGGCTTCGCCTTTTTGTATGGCTATTACCCTTCGAGTTGTAAAACTCCCACCATCTCTTATCCTATCTACGTCGTAGATAATCGGTTGTTTCATATCACCCGGTCTTAAAAAATAAGCATGTAAGGAATGAACACTACGCTTTTTGTCCACCGTCTTTGCTGCAGCAGTCAACGCCTGCCCTAAAACTTGACCTCCAAAAACTCTTGGTCCACCTATGTTTTCACTTTGTCCTCTAAACAGATTGTCTTCCAATTGTTCCAAATCGAGAAGTTTTATAAGTTTATCTAGCGCTTTTCTTTTCATATTTACTTAAATTTTCTTTCTTCCCACCAAGGATAAAATTCGGGCATGTCTTTCGAAACTTTACTTGGAAACTTGGGCGAACGTTTTTCAAGAAAAGATTCAACTCCTTCCTTAGCATCTGCGCCCTGACCCAATTCATAAATAGCTCTTGAATCTACTTTATGAGCTTCCATTGGATGATCGGCGCCTAATAATTTCCACAGCATTTGCCTGGTCATGGCAACGGATACAGGACTGGTATTCTCAACTATTTCTTGGGCAATTTTATTCGCTTCTTCCAAGAGTTCATTCGCAGGGTGTATAGATTTGATTAAACCTCCTTCTTTTGCTTCTTCTGGAGAAAAAACCCGTCCAGAGAAGGTCCATTCTAACGCTTTATTAATGCCTACAACTCTAGGTAAAAACCAACTTGAAGCTGCTTCCGGAACCAAGCCACGACGGGCAAAGACAAAGCCAAATTTAGCTTCTTCACTGGCAATTCTAATATCCATGGGAAGGGTCATTGTCACCCCAACTCCCACCGCGGGACCATTAAAAGCAGCAATTATAGGTTTTGGACAATCAAAAATGGCTAGGGTTGTTCTACCTCCTCCGTCCCGCATCCATTCAGGATCATCTTTTACACCTTCTGTCTCGCCCTTATTGTTTCTTACCTCTCTATTAAATGTATTGCCTCCGGCGCCTAGATCAGCACCTGCACAGAATCCTCTGCCTGCTCCTGTAACGATAATTACCCTTATATCATCATCCTTTCCAGCCTTGTCGAAAGCTTCTATTAGGTCAGCTTGCATTTGACCTGTGTAAGCATTGAGTCTCTCTGGTCTATTTAGAGTAATGGTTAACACTTTGTTTTTTACTTCATAAAGAATGCATTCAAATTTCATAAAAATACCTCATAAATTTCTATATATATTGTGATCTACTTCATAAGCAGGACTTTTTTACCAGATTTTCCAACCTCTTCAGCTGGGACCCCTGCAACAGTTGTTCCTTCTTTCACATCAGACAATACAACGCTGCCAGCAGCAACTTTGGCATTTTTCCCAATTTCTACGTTTCCTAAGATTGTAACAGCGGCACTCAAAAGAACTCCTTCTCTTACCTTGGGATGCCGATCTCCTGATTCTTTACCAGTGCCTCCTAAAGTAACGCCTTGAAATATAGATACATTATCTTCAACGACAGCAGTTTCACCTATTACTACTCCTGTGCCATGATCCATCATTACCCCTTTGCCGATCTGAGCAGCAGGGTGAATATCAACCCCATAGACTTCAGAACATCTACTTTGAATAAATAGGGCCAAAGTATGCCTCTCATTAGCCCATAACCAATGCGAGACTTTGTGGGCTTGCAGTGCTCTAAAACCTTTGTAAAACAGAAGAGGAGTTGAAAAATATCTACAGGCTGGATCCCTTTCTTTGGTTGCTATTAAGTCATTAGCTATATCAGAGATCATATCTTTGCTTGAGTTTATGGCCTCTTTCATAACTCTTCGAAGCATCATCGGCTGAATGGAGGCATTTGAAAGATCATTAGCTAAGTGATTGGCCAAAGTTGAAGAAAAAGAGTCATGCTCCAACACAGTCGTATGAAAGAAACTTGCCAAGACTGGCTCTGCTTCAGCCCTTTTCCTCGTTTCTTTTCTAATTTCTTCCCAGACTTCATTCACTTCCATGAAATTTTTCCTTACTTAATTTAAAAGGAGCGTAATTGTACTCTACTGTGTGTTCTTGCTGAAATGAAACAAATAAGGATAATAGGCTCTCTTTTTTATATTATTAATAGAAATGACTTTGGAAATAATTGATCAATCAGGTGTCACACCTGACATAGAACTGGATGTACGTCAGACTTTTGATCTTGATGTGGATCTTAAGGTACCCGCATTCAGTACCGCTAACGATTATGTGCCATCTATTGATGAAGCATATAAATTTGATGAACAAACCACTTTAGCCATTCTGGCTGGCTTTGCCCACAACAGAAGGGTAATGATTCAAGGCTATCACGGTTCTGGAAAATCAACTCACATTGAGCAAGTGGCGGCAAGATTAAATTGGCCTTGCGTTCGAGTAAATCTAGACAGTCACATAAGCAGAATAGATTTACTAGGAAAGGATGCGATTGTCCTCAAGGACGGCAAACAGATTACCGAATTCAAGGAAGGTATTCTTCCTTGGGCAGTTCAAACTCCAACGGCTCTTGTCTTTGATGAATACGATGCAGGCAGACCAGACGTAATGTTTGTAATACAAAGAGTTCTTGAAGTAGAAGGTAAATTAACTTTACTGGACCAGAATAAAGTAATAACTCCTCACCCCTCTTTTAGACTTTTCTCAACAGCTAATACAGTAGGCTTAGGTGACACCACGGGCCTTTATCACGGAACGCAGCAAATAAATCAGGGACAGATGGACCGGTGGCATATAGTTTCAACTTTAAACTATCTTGATCCTGAACTAGAGCTTAGTGTAGTCCTAGCAAAAGTTCCAAGTTTTGACACGGAAGAGGGCAGAGAGGAAGTCATTAACATGATCTCTACTGGCAATTTAACCAGACAAGGGTTTGCTAGCGGTGATATTTCTACTCTTATGTCACCAAGAACAATAATCACTTGGGCTGAAAATACTTCAATATTTAATGATAGAAATAAAGCTTTTGAAGTTACTTTTCTAAATAAATGCGATGAAACCGAAAGAGCAATAATTGCTGAATACTACCAAAGATGCTTCAACGAAGATCTAGAGGATTCCGCTGCAGAGTCTTTAGAAGAAGAATAAGTATACACTCCATGCCTCCCCACTCCTCTTCAAACGAGAATCTTAAAGAAGCAGTCTCAGCAGCCACAAGAGCTTTAGCCCAAGACCCAGAATTAGAAATTAGCTTTGGAGGAATGCCTTCAACAGGCTCTAAGGTTGTTCTTTCCAATCCACCTACTAGAAAATCTGAATTGGCCTCTTTCAGAGGTAAGGCCGATGCCCTAGCCTGTTCAAAGAGATTTAGTAGTGATGAGATCTCTGTAGACACTGGCTCTTCAAAATTGAACTCTCTTTTAACAAAGTTTGAAGATATGAGGGTAGAAATACTGGGATCTAAGAAATATGAAGGTGTCGCTGGTAATTTAAACGCGAGATTTGAAGATAAATGTAAGGCTTTTGCCGCTCTAGAGGAAAAAGATGATTTGCTTGAACCTGCATTAGAGTCCTGGTTAAGGCAAATGCTTTTAGAAGAAAAGTTATCAAAAACTCAATTACAGGTTCTTAAGCCCTGGAAGAATCTATTAAATGACAAAGGCGCATCTTTTAAAACAGAACTCCTAGAATCATTGGAAGATCAGATTCAATTTGCCGAGACATCAAGAAAACTTCTTCATGCTTTAGAAATAGACCAAGCTAGCTCTGAAGATGAACTGGACAAAGAAGGTGCTGATTCAGAAGACTCAGACAGTGAAGAAAATAGTTCTGATACAAATGAAGATGAACTCCAACTTGATTCGGACATGTCTCAAGAAATGGATTCGTCAGATTTAGTGGAAGAGGACATGGAAATTGGTGATATCGATGAAGACGCTATAGTCGATGAAAACCAAGAGACTATCTCAAATAATTCCTGGTTAGAAAGGCTCGTAGAACAGACACTTAATTTCAAATACAAGGTTTATGCCAGAGATTATGATGAAGAAATTTTGGCCGAAGAAATGTGTAGTTCTGAGGAGTTACAGAGACTCAGAAGACATCTTGATCAATTAATGGGCCCAAGTAAAGCAACTATCTCCAAGCTAGCTCACAGACTACAAAGGTTTTTACTGGCCCAACAAAACAGGTCTTGGGAATTTAATAAAGAAGAAGGTTTGCTGGATGCCTCTAAATTACACAAAATCATCCTAGATCCAATTACGCCTTTAAGTTATAAGGTGGAAAAAGAAACAGAATTTAGAGACACAGTAGTTTCTATCTTGGTTGATAGCTCAGGTTCAATGCGTGGTAGGTCGATGACAGTGGCTGCAATATGTGCAGATATAATCAGCACCACACTTGAAAGATGTAACGTAAAGACAGAAGTCCTAGGGTTTACAACCCGACAGTGGAAAGGCGGAGAAAGCAGGAGAAGATGGGTAGAAGATGGTAAGCCTGAAAACCCAGGGAGACTTAATGATATAAGGCACATAATCTTTAAATCTGCTGATACTTCCTGGCGCCGAGGTCAGAAAAATTTTGGTCTTATGCTAAGAGAAGGTCTTTTAAAAGAAAATGTTGATGGAGAAGCTTTAATTTGGGCTCACGACCGCTTAGCGAGAAGACTAGAACAAAGAAAAATTCTCATGGTCATATCTGACGGTGCCCCTGTGGATGACAGTACTCTTTCCACTAACCCCAATAACTACCTAGATTTACACTTGAGACAAGTAATACACTCAATAGAAACGCAGTCTCCAATAAAACTCATTGCTATTGGTATAGGCCACGACGTTACCAGATATTACCAAAAAGCTGTTACTATCCACAGAGCTGAAGAATTGGGTGGCGTAATGTTGGATCAATTAACAGAATTGTTCAAAATCGATTAAAATTGGTTAAAATTGACAGATAATTTCTAAAGGAATGGGGTTGAATATATGAAGATTAAGTACCTAGACGAGTGTCCAAAAGGTTTACGTTATTTCGATGATGATGACCTTGAAAGTAAGCTAAAACCAAAAGATATAGAAGATGTAGTAGAAATTTTCAAAACCCCATTAACGGGAAGCTATAACTGGGACTATACCGAAGCCGATAACAGACTGAAGAAGCTTTACGCCTTAGGCAAAAAATTGAACTGGAATGCAACCTTGGACTTAGACTGGTCAAAAGACCCATACCCACTTACAGAATGGGCATCGGATCCAGAACTTCAAGCTTTTAAAGGGTTTGAACCTTATGAAAAGCTGTCTGAAGAGGAAAAAATTGAGTGCTCCTGGCATGTTTTAGCCAGCGGTTTAAGTAATATAGTGCATGGCGAACAAGGAGCCTTACTAGTTGCCTCTCAATTAGCTACTTGTGCCCCTACTTATAATGCAAAACTATATGCTGCTTCTCAAACATTTGATGAAGCTCGCCATGTAGAGGTTTACAACAAGTACCTTCAAGAAAGAATAGGATGGAACTATCCAATTATGCCTGGACTAAAACTTTTATTAGATCGGATGCTGACAGACCCAAGATGGGATCTTAAGTTCATCGGTATGCAGATAATTATTGAAGGTCTTGCATTAGCTGCTTTTGAAAGGCAAAGGGCCACTGTTATGGACCCTCTACTTAAAGATATTTTTTATCTTGTGATTAGAGATGAGGCTAGGCACGTAACCTTTGGTGTAAATTATCTTGAAGAATTTGTTGATACTCTTTCAGAAAAAGAAAGAGATGATAGAGCTCAATTTGCTTATGAAGCTTGCGTGGTAATGAGAAACAGATTTGGATCCACAAATGTAATCAATCATTACGGGTGGGATGCGGAATCAGCTGCTCAAGCTCAGGTCGGTTCTGAAGCAGGAAAATTGTTTGCCAATCTCTTGTTTTCAAAGATTATGCCTAACCTTAGAAAAATAGGATTATTGACAGAAGAAGTCTCAGAAAAATACGAGGAAATGGGCATACTTCAATTCAAAGATCTTGATGATGCTACGGTTACAGATTGGGATGAAATGACAAAGCCACTTGAATACGCTTCCAAAACCGCCTAAAAGTTAAGGAAAACTAATATGAAAATAAAGTTTGTAGACACTCAACCTACTGATCCAAGAGAATTTGATTTACCTGAGAAATTCTCTCCTGAAAACCTAGAAGATATTGCTGAAATTTTTCAAACTCCGATGACAGGTCACTACAATTGGGACTATTCAGATGCTAATACAAGAATCAAGAAGCTTTATGAATTAGGGAAGAAACTAAACTGGGATGGTGCTATTGACCTTGATTGGTCAAAAGGAATTGGTAGAGATGAATTCCCAGTAAAAGCTGAATTGATTGCTAGGTTAGAAGGCCCCTTGGCTGCTCTCCCAGAAAAAGATCGTCTAGAGTATATGCGTCATGATCAGGCATGGGCACTTAGCCAATTCCTCCATGGTGAACAGGGCGCCCTTTTAGTTGCTTCTCAATTAGTTTCTTGTGCCCCAACCTACCAAGCTAAACTTTATGCAGCTTCTCAAACTTTTGATGAAGCCCGACATGTTGAGGTTTTCGCTAGATACTTGCAAAGGATCCATGGCCTGGAATATCCATGTAACAAAAATCTTAAAGCTTTATTAGATAAAACTCTTACTGATCCTAGATGGGATCTTAAGTTTATAGGTATGCAAATAGTTATTGAAGGACTTGCTTTAGCAGCTTTTCAGACCACTAAAGAAACATCCAACTGCCCTCTTCTAAGACAACTCGTCCATTACGTAATCAGAGATGAAGCAAGGCATGTAACTTTTGGAATAAATTATTTAACTGAGTTTTTACAAACTCTTTCGCAAGAAGAACTGGAAGAAAGAGCGCAATTTGCATACGAAGCTTGTGTCGTCATGAGAAACAGAATCATCAACACTGAACTTCCAGCTAAATGGTTTGGAATTTCTGAAGAAGAAATACTTGAAATGGTAGCTACCGATGAAACTCAAGATATTTTTAACAATCTTCTTTTCAACCGAGTCATGCCTAATCTTAAAAAAATAGGCCTCTTAACTGATAAAGTTTTACCTCTCTACGAGAAATTAAATTTATTGAGTTTTGCAGATGAAGATAGTGATTTTGAAGTTGACTGGGCGGTAATGAATAAACCGCTTGAAACTTCAAAAGAGATTGATAAGCAGTCTGAAGTACAGTTAAAGGCTTCCCAAAAAATAATGGCAGAAGCTACCAGCTCCCTAGCTAATTAAAACTTCGCATCCTGAACCTTGAAGAAGTTGAAGCACTTTGGTTTTATGTGCTTCATTTAAGTTTCCAAACTCTTCTCTTATCCAAGCCAGACATTTAGCCTGATACACAAATGGCATTTGTTTCCATAACTTGTCATCAATTTCAGATTCCCATTCTTCTTTCCCTTCAGCAACAGCTTTAGCGTTGGCAAGAAGGAAGGGTGCATAGGTTCTACCTATTTCTTTAAATATTTCACTTAAGGTTTTAGGAATGCCTTCTAACTGCATCCAGTCATTGCCTTCAGGCTCAATACCACTTAAATCTTCAACGTTGTCACACCAAGCAAAAACTCTAGGAGCCACTTCTAGTGTTAAATCTCTACAAGTAGGATCAGTCTGAGCTAACTGGGTTAGTTGACCAAAGACACCGAAGTCTGAAGATCCTGGCCTATCACCTAGGATAAATCTTCTCCCAACAAGGTGTGCGGATAATAATTCAATAAAGTTTTGATAACTTTCTTCTATAAATTCTCCGGTCACCTCATTAGAACCCACATACCGTAGCCTTTCTATCTGTCTCTCGCTAATAACTTTTGACATAGGTGCAATTTCTTCATCGCTCAAGTGGTTCATGGTCCACCTGGGTAAGATCGATCCTGCAAAATCTACATTCCGTTGATGAGCCCATCTAAAATGAAACATGGCTTTAGTTAACCACTCGTCGGCATAGTCCTCTATTAAATAATCTAAAAAGGCCATGACAGGATCCAGGGGAATAACAGATCTTCCAGGGTGATGTTGTTCTAAAAATCTGATAATCGGAGTCGAATCTATTTTGGCCTCAGTGTAATCGCCGTTTTCTCCTGGCAAGACTAAAACGGGCAGTAAATTAACCGGTACCGAAGGCGTATTAACATCTTCTTTGCTGTTTCGGTTAGCCCAGATAAAAGGGATTCTTCTGTATCTTAAAACCGATCTTAATTTCCTACTGTAGGGTGATCCAGGTGCCCCTAAAATCTTATAAGGTAAAGTCATATTTTTTCTTTCTCATTTTAAGTCTTTAATTTATCACTTTCTTTAATTCTGTGGTTAAAATCCTCTTATGTTAGATATTTTTATAAAAGCTGAGCAATACGATCAACGCTTAGCTTTAAGAGATCAAGATCGGTCTTACACTTATAAGGATCTTGTAAAAGCTTCCACTAATATCGCTTCAGCTCTGCTTTCGGAGAAACTAGATCTAAAAGAGGAGAGAATTGGATTTTTAATTTCACCTAGCTTCAACTACGTATCAATTCTTTGGGGAATTTGGAAGGCAGGCGGTATCGGTGTACCGCTAAGCCTTTCTGCTACTGAATCGGAACTTACCCATTATCTAGAAGATGCAAAGATCAGCCTTCTTATTTCCGATAATGAAGGCTGTAAAAAATTAAAGAAATTGTCAGATGATTTAAATATACCCCTAGAGGATGAAAAAAACTTACAAGGAGATGAAGACAAAGCTCTACCTGAAATAAAAAAGGAGAGAAAAGCAATGATACTCTTCACCAGTGGTACCACCAGCAAACCTAAAGGAGTGGTGTCCACGCATTCAAACATAGAGGCGCAAATAAGTTCATTGGTAGATGCCTGGGAGTGGCATAAAGATGACTTCATACCACTGATACTGCCTCTTCATCACATACACGGAATTATTAATGCCCTTTCCTGTCCGCTTTGGATCGGAGCTTCAGTAGATATTTTGGGAGCTTTCGAGGCAGAGAAAGTAGTCGAGGCGGTGGGTAAAAATAATTACTCTGTCTTTACAGCGGTACCAACAATATATTTCTCCCTGATAGACAAGATAGAACACATGGCTGGAAAAGAACTAGAGCTTATACAAAGAAAGTTTAAAGAAATGAGGTTGATGATGTCAGGATCAGCTGCACTTGCTCCAGAGATCCATAAGAAATGGAAGGAACTTACTGGACAAGATCTGTTAGAAAGATACGGAATGACCGAGATCGGCATGGCTCTCTCTAATCCTTTAAATGGTGAAAAACGACCTGGATCTGTGGGTCTACCGCTTCCAGAAGTAGAAATATGTCTAATGGAAAACAATAAAATTATTACCCGAGAGAATACCCCAGGAGAAATAATGATTAAAGGTCCCCAGGTTTTTTTCGAGTATTGGAACCAAGAAAAGACAACTAAAGATTCTTTTTTTGAGGGATGGTTTAAAACTGGAGATGTGGCTGAGCTAGTTGATGGTTATTACAAGATTTTGGGGAGGGCTTCAGTAGATATCATTAAATCTGGAGGGTATAAAATATCAGCCTTAGAAATTGAAGATGTATTGCTTAAACATCCCCTAGTTAAGGAATGCGCTGTCATAGGAGTAGCAGATAAAAAATGGGGAGAGGTAGTAGCCGCAGCCGTAACAGCCAGTGATGAATTAACACTCGAAGACATACAAGCTTGGTCATTAGACTTTCTTTCAGATTATAAAATACCCCGAAGCCTTAAATTACTTGAAGAACTTCCTAAAAACGCAATGGGTAAAGTTGTTAAACCTGAAATTAAAAAACTATTTTAGAATTAAAAGATTTTAAATTCCCAACTGGTTTCAAAAAAAGGTTGGAGTTTATTACTTGATATATGTCCTTGGTCCTTTGAAAGACCTATTCTGCTTCTAAGATAACCATTTCTAATCGGAGTGCTATAGATGAACTCCATATCTACCTGCCTACCTGATGGATCCAAAGATGCTGAGAAATCATTAAAAAGAACCTCTTTTGTCACTGTTCTTCGATAGGGCAGAGAAAAGTCTATTTCTCCACTTTCTAGTCTTAAAGGCTGAGAAAGGCTGAAACCGAAAGAGTCCTGTTTGTTGAAAAAACCTTCCTTATATAAAGTCAGACTAAACGACGAGGAGGTTAAGACGCTGACATCTTTGATGATACCTTCTTGACCTAAATCAGGCTTCGTCATCCCATAAAAATAAGATCCCATAAGCCTAAAATTTGAAAAAATAAACGCTGTGTTAATTCCTGAGAAATAAGTAAGAGAATCATCTAGCCTCCCATAAGCCCCTCTAAACGAACTCCCTAACATCGCCGATGATTCTGCCAATACCCCTGACTGAAAGGAAATTTCTTGATTTTCGAGTAAGGTTTGATATTCAACTACCAGACCTGAGCTCTTTTTATCATGGTTTGGAAAATAAATCAGATTTGGATGCCTTCCAGTGAAAAAAGCCCCCGAAATGGCAGATCGCCTGGACAAGGATTTTCCAGCTCCTAGAAAAGTGCCTTCTTTGGTAAAATTTAAGAAAGGCGATGTACTTTCTTCTCTTCCAAAAAATTGACTTGAGATTTTCCTTTCTTGATTGAAACCAAAGAAAAGAGAAGGATTAATTCCTTGACCTAAAAAGTAGAACCTATCATTGGCAAAATACTTTTTAAAAGCAAAGTATTTTATTTTTTCTTGATCCCGAGCCCATAACGATGGAGCGGCTTCGTATTCCCCATAATTCAACTGATTCAACCCAAGAGTTAAAAAAGTATTATCGGCCAATTCTCTGTCTACTCGATGAACTCTTAAAGAAGGGTTTGTGTATTGATAACTGAGATGTTCCAAGGCAGGCAGGGCATTAACTGATGTTGATCGTAGATTCCTGTAAAAGGGAGCTCCCAATTCATCCAAAACAATAAAGCCCTTATTTAAATTCATTGATAAGCCATCTCCTATAAGGCCTTTTACAAAGCCTATGGAGGTAGAAGAAGTAGGAAATATTAAACTTGTTAAAGAGTTAATAGTGGCAATGGAGGTTTGTCCAACCGGCACAGTAGCAGTTTCCAAGTCCATCAAACCCTGCCCATAAATATCATTGTCTGCATAAATTCCTGACTTGTTAGCTGTAAGAAAGAGACGTTGTAAAACTTCTGTATTTCCAAGCTGGCCATCAAAATACTGGTAAAGTAAAGCGATGGCACCGGCAACATGGGGTGCTGCAAAAGAAGTTCCTGAGCCTATGGCATAACAAGAATTATCCATAACGCAAGCATCAGTGGTCTGAAAAATACCTGGATCAGATAGTGTCGTTGGATAGGCTATTCTAATATTCTCTCCGGGAGCCGCAATGCAATAATCCTTGGATGCCCCACATCTATTGGAAAAATCTGAGATGACACCATTTTCATCAACTGAAGCAACTGCAACAGTAATACCTTGTAATTCTGAAATTAAATAAGCCATTCCTGGAATTACTTCAGGACTAGAGTAATCTGCCCCTTGATCAGCGTATGAACCTGCGTTACCAGCCGACCAAACGAATATTGTCTTATCAAAATCTGGTACTCCTGCTTGGGCCATGGCTGCTATGGTTTTCGGAAAAGCATTTCTGAGTTGA
>Ga0208055_1000136_pt1 | contig 18179 bp, 10 predicted proteins | sample DeeseametaMP2159_FD_184174 | JGI IMG/M metagenome (GOLD analysis project Ga0208055, IMG submission 184174) | Marine microbial communities from the Deep Pacific Ocean - MP2159 (SPAdes) | ecosystem: Environmental > Aquatic > Marine > Oceanic | place: Southwest of Acapulco, Mexico, North Pacific...
TCATCATAAAAGCTTGATTAATCCGGAAGCAATCGTCTTGGTGGCGGAGAATAATTCACGGATAGAACAGGCTTTTCCTTCAGCAGGCGCAACATTTCCTTAACTGTACGTTCCAGCTGTGGATCTTCATTATTGATATAAGATTGTGGAGTGTCTTCCACCTCAATATCCGGATCAACACCATGATTTTCAACCGACCAGCCCGCATGATGAAACCAGATGGAATACTGAGGCTGTGTGGTTGTAGTGCCGTCCACCAGTTGGTAACGCCCATCAATTCCGATGACACCGCCCCAGGTTCGTTTTCCCACTAACTGTCCAAGCTGCAGCTGTCTAAAACTTGTAGTAAACATATCACCATCAGAGCCGGTAAACTGGTTGGCTATTACAATCAAGTGTCCGCGCAGAGTGTGATACGGATATGACTCCGGAGTTCCCCAGCGTGGTACATCAAAACCCAAATGCCGATGCGCTAATTTTTCCAGAATGAGTGGAGAAACCATTCCTCCTGCATTGTAGCGGGCATCGACGATCAAACCTTCGCGATCAACTTGAGCCAAATATCCCCGATGAAATTCAGCAATTCCATGCGTACTCATGTCTGGAATATGCAGATAACCGACGCGCCCTCCGGTCAGAGAATCAACTGTTTTTATATTTTCTTTGACCCACTCCCGATAACGTACTTCCTGTTCGCCGGAAAGAGTTTTTACCAGGACCTGACGAGCATCGTCCTCAAAATTTTTGACACTTGAAACTTGTCCTTTGGGTCCCTTAACCTGCTTTTTTTTACTTGTGCCTTGTCCTACGCTCAATGGGACAATCTGGCCTGCCTGGTGAACGAGTAATTCTCCGGGAGTTTTGTGTTCATTAACCGGAACTCCGCCAACAGCAAGTAGTCGTTCACCTTCTTCAACGGAAACACCCGGTTCTGCCAATGGAGAATGCTCGTTGGGCTTCCAAATATCACCGGAGTAAATCTTTTGAAAAATCCATGACTTTTGCTTTGAATCAAAGACAAGGTCTGCACCCAAACACCCGACAGGATAACGTGGTGAATAAGGATAATCACCGCCATATTCATATGCGTGAGATGTCCCCAACTCTCCCTGCATTTCCCAGATTAAATCAGAAAGTTCTGAACGTGAACCGATTCTGGGCAACAAACGGGCATAGCGCTGATAAACCCGTTTCCAGTCAACTCCGGAAAGGTCTTCCGTCCAAAAAAATTCTTTTTGCAAACGCCACGTTTCCTGAAACATTTGTGCCCACTCCTCCTGATACTGCACTGAAATTCTGATGCGTCTCAAATCGAGCCAGCCACTTTTTCGCGAGTGCTGTTTTTCCGTTTTAGTATCTTCCGGAACAGAAACACCTGCCTCTAAAGCTCGTAACAGATCTCCGGAACTGTAAAGCATGGTACGGGAAGAATTTTCGGATTCATCCGGAACAGAAGTTTGAACTATTCCGACATTTTCTGCTATAGTCTCTGCTTCCTGTTTTTCAAAATCATAGACCCACAAGATACCCTCATCCTTATCCTGATTATCTTCTGCTTCCAAATCGCGGAGCGCACCCGAAAGTGGAAACTCCGTAAAAATAACTTTGTTCGGAAGACCAATAATCTGTTTGTAAACACCTTCAGAAACTGGAAATTCGACTATTCTTTCCGCGATACCGTCTAAATCAATTTCAAGAGCAACTTTTTTTGAATCTTTGGATTGTTTAGTTGTTGAATTATTTGAATCCTGAGTTTCGTGACTGGAATCACCAGCAGGGGTTCCACCTGTTTCCTGCCCTCCAGGCGCATGAGGTAATGCTTCAAAAGGGTTTGGAGAATCTTTTTTCAGTGTCAACAGATACGGTTTCATTGAACGTGAAAATGAGGTGCCTGTTTGCACTGTGTCCCAAATTGGATTGTATATTCTGGAAGAAAGAAAATAGAGCCAGCGTCCTTCAGGATCAAAAGCCGGGCTGAAATCGTAACGTACAGGTTGGGTAATTTGGACTGGATCTTTAGCTTTGATACGTTTACCGTTTGCCGACGGTTTAAGATCCAGCAAAAAAATAGCCGTTAACTCCAAACTCAAATGTTTGGTGTATGCCAGCCATCTTCCATCCGGTGAAAAAACCGGATCACTAATTTCCCGGATTTTCGAGTCATCAAGTTTGCTGATTCGTCCTGTTTCCGCGTTGATTAAAAACAGTTCCATCCGGCTGGTTGTCAGCGCCAGATGCTGAAATCTCGGAGAGACAGCAATTTCCTGCATGCGTCCGGGAGGCAGACGGTGTGAGCAGTCAGGAAACTCAGTCGGAGTTGAGCCAAATACATCGAGTTGCTCCTCCATTGCAGAAAGTTTTTTTGTTTTATTTTTTTTCAACGGAGCATCTGAAATTGCTGCCAGTTTACCGTTCGGCAGCCAGCAAGGCATCCTGTACCGAACTCCGTCACGAATCCCGTGCTGACGCACAGCCTGTTCCCAAAACGGCATTGAAAACAATTTCCCACGAGCAGTCAGTGCTACTTCGTGACCTTGCGGATGAATCATGGTTTCTTCCCAGTATTCATCACCATAAAAAAATCGTCGCTGCAAACGGGTTTTTGTCGAATGCCAGCCAATCGGAATTTGAGTCTCTTTTTCAGGTCCGGAATTTTCTTCCGGATCAAGTATCCATAATTCCCCGCCAACATGATAAATTAGTGCCTTACCATCTGTTGCAGGGAATCGTACATAGTACTCTTTTTGAAAAGTTTCCTGACGAAGTCTCCCTCCCTCAGGAGTGCAGGAAAAAAGATTACCGACACCCTCGTGATCTGAGACGAACCACAGTCGTTCTCTTAACCAAAACGGACTCACTGGATTTCCCTGAAGATCACGGAAAAGGCGTTTAAAATTTCCTGAATTATTTTTATCAACCCAGATTTCTCCAGCCATTCCACCGCGATACCGTTTCCAGCGGGAATTACTCAGCGTGTTGCGACCCAGGACAACTCCCTTTTTACCGTTCACCTGTAAATCCACAGTCATTGCCGGACCATACGGCAGACGCTCAACCGGACCACCATTGATTGAAACCCGGAAAATCCATGCGTCACTGCCTCGACTATGTACAGCCTGGTGAGTGCTGCGAAACCAGATATATTGTCCGTCATGAGACCAGCTCACGATATGCGTCACACTGTTTAACCAGGTTAAACGCTGAAGCGGTCCTCCACTGGACTCCATCAAATAAACGTCATGCTCTCCTTCTTCCATTGTGCAGCAGGCTATCCACTGACCGTTTGGAGAATAGACTGGTGAATGTGTTTCACTGCGGGAACTGGTCAATCTTTGGGCTCGCCCGCCTTCCAGAGGTACTTGCCATAAATCGTTTTCACAGACAAAGATAATCTGTTTGTTTGAAATTGTCGGCTGGGTAAAATAGCCCTGTCCAGTACCGTTTAGGGTGGGAAGTAGTTTTTTGGAGAATTTTGTCTTTGATTTCACGTACGGGATAAATATGTATAATGTTAATGTTGATGCCGTCGTAACAAGTCATAAAACCTTGTCATTACGAGTGATGGCAGAAATCCTTTATAAGCTACTGCACTAATATCATTAAGATTTCTTCATAGTTAGAAATGATTGTATGGATTTAAGACTTATTGCGAGATTATTAATGCTTATTTAAAATCAACTGAAATCCGGAAAACAATTCCATCCGGGCTTTTACGGTTACTTTCAACGATACGCCGCCCCTTAAACTCTTTAATTTTCTGCAAATTATTTTTTAAAATTTGAAGACTATCATAGCTGTCAATAGTACCACTGATTGAAAAACGTTCTGGTGCATATTCCAAACTATCAACTTGAAAAGGCGCATCTTCGCTTAGTAATGCAGAAATGTTTTTGAGAAAACTCAAATTATGATAGTCACGTTTTTCAAAACTTTTACTGTTTTTAATATAGGCTTTGCGGAGTTCAATTTTTTCTTCCAGTTCCATCAGCATAGCATTGACTCCTGATGCTGAAGTATTGGGCAATACTTGTCTAAGTTCTGTTTGAACCGAACGTTCACCGCGTACAATTTCCTGATGAAGAAGGTCCAGCTGCGTTATAGTGTTCCAGACAAAACCTGCTGAAATAATAATTATTAAGCTTGCGGCAGCTGCAAAGGCTACCCGGTTTCTAAGCAAAATCCGTCTCCACGGAGTGTTTTCGTAATAGAGACTCAACCGATGTGATTCGAGAATAATTTCAGTTTTTTTTCGTAATTCTCCCAGTACCCCCCAATGTTTGCGCTCAATCAGGGAAAGTAATGATGTCTGCGGATTAATAGACTCCAGGACTCCTGATGATGGTCGATTCTTCTTCTTTTCCTCAGAAGGAGTAGTTGTAATTTGATCATCAGAAGTTTGTGTTTTTTCATCTGATCGTTCCCTCTGCTTTGCTTCAACCAGCAACTCTTCAAGTGTATCCGGAGCCTTGACGTCAGTCTGAGAAATAGTTAGGATTCCATCTTTAACTGATTCTTCTGAGGTCCCGATAAAATCCTGATCTTCAACTGATCTTTCAGAAAATGCCTCTGCTTCGGGTAAGGGGAATGGACGTATACTGAATTTTAGACCATCCCATTTGATCATTGGACCAAAAATACCGTAAACTTCAATTTGACTCTCTGAGCTGAAATTTTTTATTCGCAAATACAAGGTAAGTTGTGCGCATAACCAGCGCAACTCTTCTTTAAGTTGTATAAAAGCCTCATTTTGCGCAGAATCTCCGTCAGCATTATCAACACCATCCGGATGTTTTGCAAAACTTTGTAAAAATACTGCAAGTAAATTTTCTGTGGAAAAGTGTTTCTGAAGAATGACTGGTATTTGATTTGGAAATATCTTGATCTCATCCAGGCGTTTTTCGTGGATTGTATTCACAAAAGATTCATCACTGCCAATGTAAATCTGAAACAAATCCTGAGTTTCGATAGTTGTAGAATTGTCAAAGATTTTTGAGCGGTAAAGGGCGTGTGCAGCACAATCAACATTCCTGATTATCAAGTCGCGCTCCAGACAAAGCTGCTGCAGTTGCTGCAAACGCTTACGCCCAATCAGCAATACCAGTGCCTCTGAATGTTGCTCAGTTGTTGACTGAATCTGGACGCTGTATGCAGTTTCCGCCAGGTCTCCCATTAATTCTTCCTCAAGCTCAAAGGGCAAAGCCTGTTCTACTTTTTTTCGTTCCTGAAAGGGAAAAGACAGTTTTCGAAATGTCACATCTTCTGCAGGTAGTAAAAAAGCAATTGCATGATTGCTCCATTGCTGCCCATCCAGAAATTTTCCAATCTTTGCTGCCCATTGTTCAGAATCAGATCCATTTTTTCCTGCAGAATCTTCTTCTTCATCCGCAGAAAAACCTACGATGTCCTGAGTAATGTAGACATACTTATTTTTTATTGACAGACGGATGCCTTCAATAAAGGACGTGTGGGCAGAAACCAGATAAAAGACGTTATCCATGAATTGACTTTTTTACTGCTGTATAGAGGTAAGATTAATCATAAATACAACTTTATCAGAATCAGATAAATTTCTCAAAGAATTGAAATATACTTTCATTTCAGCTTGTAAATAAACAATAATCTGGTCAGAATCCTCTGAGCATTTATTCTTTTTTAAGATGGTTTTGAAAAAAGTCGTAAATACAGATATTTTGAATCAATCTTTCAGGAAATAGAAAGCTGATTTGTTGCTATTTTTCTGAGTAAATCGTGATGAGTTTTATCCAATTTTGAACTCTTTACGATTGCATTTCTTTATAAAATAATTCTGGAGTTAGATCGTGGCCAAAATAGAGTTGGAAGTTGGTACATGCCCCACCGGAGTTTTGCTGGCTCTTAAGTCCGTGGAGGGCAGAGTGCACCATGTTACTGCAATTGAAATGACCAACGATGAAGCTCTTGAGATTTCAAAACTCATTAAACAAAGAGTTAAAGAAAACCTGGAATCTCCTGAGCCTTCTGAAATCAATTAATATAAGCTTTCTTGAGAAATATATGAACAAGGAACGCAAATCAGTATGGGGCTGGGCCATGTACGACTGGGCAAATTCAGCTTTTGCCACCACAGTTATGGCCGGTTTTTTCCCTATCTTCTTCAAGCAGTACTGGACCATCGGCACAGATGTAAATCAAAGTACTGCTATGTTGGGCTTCGGGAACTCTATTGCCAGTTTGCTTGTGGCCCTTATGGCACCAGTTTTGGGAGCAATTGCGGATCGTGGTTCTTTGAAGAAAAAATTCCTGATTTTCTTTGCTTATCTGGGAGTGCTGATGACAGCAGGATTGTACATGGTAGAAAAAGGAGATTGGATGATGGCAGTTTTCGTCTATGTAATGGGAGTAATCGGTTTTTCCGGAGCAAATATTTTTTACGACTCTCTGCTGCCAAGTGTTGCAGACGAATCAAAAATTGACTCTGTTTCCAGTTTAGGTTTTGCCATGGGATATCTTGGTGGTGGTCTGCTATTTCTGGTTAATGTTGTCATGACTTTGCAGCCGGCCATCTTCGGACTTACTGATGCAGGAGAAGCTGTTCGCTGGTCATTTGTCAGCGTTGCCCTGTGGTGGGGAGTTTTTACGCTGATTACAATATTCTGGGTTCCAGAACCTGAAATGCTAGGAGAGAAGGATCAGGGAAATCCTGTGCTTGGAGGATTTCAGCAACTTTTTGGCACCTTTCAGGAAATTCGCCATCTAAAAACTGTGATGTTGTTTTTGCTGGCCTACTGGTTTTATATTGACGGTGTAGATACTATCATCAAGATGGCAGTGGATTATGGTATGTCAATCGGCTTTGAATCCAATGACCTGATCATTGCTCTGTTGATAGTACAATTTGTGGGTTTCCCAGCAGCACTGATTTTTGGAAGTTTAGGAGAACGCTGGGGTGTCCGTTCATCAATATTTTTGGCTATCGGAGTTTACATTGTCGTGACTATCTGGGCCACCATGATGCGTGAAAAATATGAGTTTTATGTTTTGGCAGTGGCGATAGGCTTGGTCCAGGGAGGAATTCAGGCTCTAAGTCGCTCTTACTACTCCCGTTTGATCCCAAAAAATCAGGCAGCTGAATATTATGGATTTTTTAATATGCTTGGGAAATTTGCCGCAATTATCGGCCCGGCATTAATGGGCGTAGTAGGGCTGACGATGAGAAACATGCTGATGCCGGACTCACCTTCGGCAGAACAAATTAAAGCAGTCGGCCAGGAAGCATCGCGCTGGAGTATTGCCTCAATTGTGATTTTATTTGTGATTGGTGCCGTGCTGCTGTTTTATGTTGACGACGAAAAAGGACGTGCTGAAGCAGAATATTTATTTAAGAATTGATTCACGCTGATTAAATAACACAACAGTATGATTTACTTTTCTGCCCAAAGTTCAACTCGCTGTTTGTAAGCCTCCCGGGAAATTCTGGTGTCTTCAATAAATTTCGGCAACTCATCCAGAGTGAGCGCTTGCGGTCCATCGACCAGGGCATCTGTGGGAGAAGGATGAAAATCAACCAACACCATGTTGGCTCCCGCAATTATGCCCTGAGAAGTGGAATGTAAGATGTCAAGCACTCCATCCGGAGAAGCCTCTCTTGTACCCACTGAATGCGACGGGTCAATACAGACCGACATTCTGGTCAGACGCTTTATGATAGGTAAATGTGCGAAATCAACCATGTTGCGATGCGGAGCATTGAATGAAGTTTTCATGCCCCTCAAACAGAAAATCACCTGGTTGTTACCTTCGCTGGCCAGATATTCTGCAGCATTGAGTGATTCGTTCAATGAAATACCAAAACCTCGTTTTAGTAAAACAGGATAGGTGTGCTGCCGCCCAACTGCCTTGAGCAACTCAAAATTTTGTGTATTCCGTGTACCAATTTGCAGCATAACACCAGTTGGCTGACCCAGTTTTTCCAGACAGTTATCAATTTCTTCTATGTGCTGCTCGTGTGTTACTTCCATAGCAACAACTTTAATTCCATATTTTCCCGCCAACTCAAAAACATATGGTAAACATTCCTTGCCGTGTCCCTGAAAAGAATAGGGATTTGTACGAGGTTTATATGCACCCATTCTGGTGCACTCCTGACCATTGTCCTGCAAAGCCTGCATCATGCGCTCAACATTTCCCGGATTGTCAACTGCACATAATCCGGCGAAAATGTGAAAGTTTTGCTGGTTAAAACGTACTCCGTTGTATTCAAAATCGATCGAACCTGTTTCCTGTGAGTGCCGACCCAAAATTCTGAAATCATGGGAAATCCGGACTACCCGCTCCACTGCCGGAAGAGATTCAATTTCCTCCAGGTTGATTTTAGTAGTATTGCCAATCAAATAAATTTCAGTCAGTTGCTGACCTCTGCCCTGTACTTTGTGTTTTTGTAAACGAATTTCAGGCAAACCCTGAAGGTGACTCCACGTACGTTTGTAATCTTCAGCGGTTTCTTCTGTATTAGCATGTAATATTACCAGCATTTATTTGTTTTATTTTTTGTTGTTTAGCAGATAAACTATGGAAAGTAAATCCAGTTAAAATGGCAAGTCATCCGGGGATTCGTTTTCGAGCCAACCGGGTTTTTCATTCGGAACTGGAGCAGATGTTGTTTGGGCAGGGGTGGTTGGAGAAGTAGTTACAGAACTTTGCTCCGAAACCAGCTTCCATGCCTGGAGTGTGTTAAAATATTTCACTTGACCCTGAGGGTTCGTCCATTCCCGCCCCCTCAAATCAAAAAATATCTCAACTTCCTGACCTACTTCAAATGAATCCAACAATTCGCAGCGGTCCTGAACCATTTCAAATTGAAGTGGTTGAGGATAATCCGGATTGCTAGCATATTCCACTACAAACTCGCGTTTTCGAAAGCGCTCCGAAATTTGCACCGTCTCAGATATATTTTTTATTTTTCCTTTAATTTCCATAAATTTTTAGATTTATTATATTTATTGTTAAGCTGCGAGTTCGTTTTCGACCAATGTTGCCCAGTAACTTGCACCACTAGGTAGGACATCATCGTTAAAATCGTAGTGAGAACTGTGCAGCATACATCCTCCCTCACCTTTTCCTGTACCGATTCCCAGCCAGACATAACAACCGGGACGAGCCTGAAGCATATAAGAAAAATCTTCTGCTCCCATGGAGGGTGTTGGATCGCGAATAAGATTTTCTTCTCCAACAAGATCAACAACCGCCTTTGCCGAAATTTCTGTTTCCGGAACTGAGTTGATGGTTGCAGGATAACCTTTAATGTAGTTTAGCTCACAACTTGCGCCGAAAGCAGCACAAACACCTTCTGCAACCCGTAACATTGACGAGGGCATTCCCTCTTGTGTTTCCGGAATGAAGGTTCGCACACTTCCATGCATTCGTACACTATCCGGAATCACATTGTAAGCATCACCGGCATGAATTTGTGTGACGCTGATCACCACAGAATCAACAGGATGCGTATTGCGGCTTGGAATGGTTTGCAGTGCACTAACTACCTGAGAGGCAACAACAATCGGATCAATGCACTGATCAGGCATTGCACAGTGGCCTCCTCTTCCGTTAATTGTTAAATCAAACATGTCAGCTGCTGCCATGATTGGTCCCGACCCAACCCCAAAAATTCCGGGATCCATTCCCGGCCAGTTGTGTAAGCCATAAACTGAATCCACAGGAAATTTCTCAAACAAACCTTCTTTAACCATCAGGTCACCTCCGCCTCCACCTTCTTCTGCAGGTTGAAAGATGAAGTTAACCGTACCTTTGAAATTTTTATTTGATGCTAAATATTTTGCAGCACCGAGCAACATCGCTGTATGCCCATCGTGCCCGCAGGCATGCATTTTACCGGGATTGGAAGATGCGTGATTAAATGTATTTTTTTCCTGTAAAGGCAGTGCATCCAAGTCTGCTCTAAGCCCAATCGCTGGTCCTTCACCATTTCTAATTGTTCCAACAACACCCGTTTTTGCCAAACCCCTGTGAATTTCTATTCCAAACTCTTCCAGCTTGGTAGCCACAAAATCAGATGTCCGGTTTTCCTCATACGCCAATTCCGGATGTTGATGGATATCCCTTCTCCATGCTGTCATTTCATCATGAAACTCATTAATTTTATTAATTATTGTCATTTTCCTCCTTGGACAATTTAATTATGAACAATGGTTTTTGTAATAGTATGAAATCCACGTTGTCATTTCGGCCGTAGTGAAAAAACTTAATGATTATAGTATAGTAGCTTTTGAAAAATTTCTCGCTTCGCTCTAAATGACACGATTTTAAAACTTTTTACAGGTTTTTCATTATTAGACTATTGCGCCATTTTTAATAACACTGCGATGATTTTTCTGGTTTGCAACCACAGAAATATCTTCCACTGGATTTCCGGAAACAATCAGCAGATCAGCAATATATCCTTCACTAATCTGACCTCTATCAGCCAAACCCATCAAATCGGCAGCGTCTGCTGTGGAAAAACTTAATGCATCAGAGTTAGATATTCCCAGATCAACCATAAACTGCAGTTCTTGACTGTTGTCACCATGTACATTAAAAGGAGTTCCGGCATCTGTTCCCATCGCTATTTTGCCTCCGGCCTCATAAAACATTTTTATCGACTGATGATGTCGTTCCCGTACACGAATTGTTTTTTCTACAATAAAATCCGGAATTCCGTTGTCCCGATTGATGTAAATATTGTTGACTGCAGCTAGTGTAGGAACTAGATAGGTGCCTTTTTCCAACATGGCTTCCAGGCATTCCTGCGTCATGAAAATACCGTGTTCAATTGAGTCCATTCCGGCACGTACCGCATTTAATATTCCGGTTGCACCCTGTGCATGACTGGCACAGGTACGGTGAAACCGATGCCCCTCATCGACTCCAACACGTAACTCCTCTTCGGTGTAATGCGCATCTTCCGGGTTTACTCCTGGCGTCATCACGCCCCCGGTAGCCATCAATTTTATTACATCTGAACCGGCATGAATTTGCTCTCGTACTGCTTTCAATACTTCATCAGGTCCATCCGCAATACGGCCAAAAACATTCCCGTGTCCTCCTGTCATGCAAATCATTCGGCCTGCTGCCTTGATAGTAGGTCCGAGTTGACGTCCGGAATTACATGCATCTCTAACGGCAAACTCCAGATAATCCCGACCTCCTAAATCCCTGATTGAAGTAACTCCGCTACGCAAGGTTTTTTGGGCATTTTCGAAAGCGTTCATTACAATTTGCCCCGGTTTTAAATTCAACAAACGTGACTTTGGATCCGCTTCTCCGCAATAGACAAGATGGACATGACAATCGATTAATCCCGGCAGCAAAGTCCCACTTGATGTGTCTACCTTGTCGCCACTAAAGCCCTCAAATTCTCCACAAGGTGCAACTTTGGAAATCTTTTGATCATCAACTAAAACACCTTGATTTTCCTTCAGATTACCTTTTCCGTCAAAGACTAATCCGCCTGAATATAAAGTTGTCATTACTATTCTAATTTCTGTTTTTCATTTATTTTCTATTAAAAACGCAGCTTCCATGGTACGCTTTTATTTATTATTATGGCAAGTCACTTGTGAGCAGGATGGTGTAGATTGCGGTTCAGGGAACTTGATTTTACTTAATGGAGGCTGTTTACGTATGAACTGAAATAGCTTCTCCGTACTCGCTTTTATGAATTAATGATTTTTTATTAAATGCTCTCAGTAACAATCCACAGCTCCAAACAACCAGTAAGGCTGCCATGCTCCAGAGCATCCATGAATAATCCTGCCAAAAGATCAGCCATCCCCCAAGTATAGGCCCTGCGATTTTACCAAAATTTTTAAACGCACCAATCAGTCCTGCGCCTGCTCCGGTGTGACGGACATCCATTTGTTGTGCGAAGAGTGCCAGGGTCGCAGGGAATATAAGGGCCTGTGCCAGGCCAAAACCAAGCGCAAGCAGGAGTAAAAACGAAGGCGTGTTTGCCAAGGGCAGCAAACCCAAAGAAAAAGCCGCCAGCAGCATTCCGCAAGAAACGACTGGTAAATAGCCTTTACGGTCACTCAAACGGCCTCCAAACGGACGTGCCAAAAGATGAGTCAATTCTTGTACAGAAAAGAACAGTCCGACCCACAAAATCGGAATTCCGCTTTCCAGTGCATACAACGGCAAGAAGGTTTTAGCGGCATAAAAACCAAGATAAACGACACATTCCAGACTTCCTGCCAACCAAAGTTCCGGAGTCTGAAATCCCGCCCGGAAAGCATCTGCAGTTTGTTGCCGCCAGGAATGGGAAGGAATTTTTGGACTGTTAAATTTTTTGAGCAAAAGCACAGGCAGTAAAGCGCAGGAACTCATTAGTCCAATTACCGTAAAGACTGTGGCAGGTTCAATTACCGTCAGTAATGCGGCAGCGATCGTAGGACCAAGCAGGTAACCCCCATTACGTGCCATACTGAACCAACCCAGAAGTTCTGCGCAGTTGTCGGCAGAGCTTCCGGATTTCTGTCCCTGTTCCATGACCCAGGCCACGGTGACCGGTCCATAAATGGCAGTGGCCAAACCATGTACAAGGCGCAAAAACAATAATTCTTCCGGAGTATGTATTAGCTGGTAAAGGAACGGAATTCCGATAAACAGGAGTGTTCCCACTAAAAGCCAAATCCAGCGCCCCCAGCGGTCGGACAAAAGGCCGAAGATTGGTTTGAGCAACATTCCGGTCAAAGTGGAAACCGAAACTATCAGTCCCAAAAAGGTAGCATTTGCACCCAAACCGGCGGCAAAGATTGGCAGAAGAGGTGTTTTACCCATTTGATAGGCAGTGCGTACCATGAAATCTGCCGCAGTAATTTTGAACAATACCGGAACTCTATGCATCCTATCCCTGCAACTTCCGGATTCCTGCTTGATCAATTTGTTGATTGAGCCGTACCACTTCTTGTTTTTCGAGCTCACTCAACTCTGCGAGCCGCTGGTCAATCAGTGCGCTCAGGTGTTCAAAAACGGAATAAGCCTGTTGCGGAGGAGCGGCATCTGCCACCGCGACCACGCTGACTAAAGCCTCCATGCGTTGTTTAAGCATTGTTGGATGACGAAGCCGGTCAGACGGTGTTTCGTATTGATTTTGCGTCAATTCGTTTTCAAGCGTGTTGAACTTTTCCCGCAACGCTTCCGCTGCTTTTTGAATTTCTCCAAAACTTTTTTCTTCAGCAGAATTGTTAAAATTTTCTCGCGCCAGCAACTCCGTAATTTGAAGCTTAATTCTCCGGATGCGATTGATGGCGGAATTCACGTCAGAGACTCTATTCCTGATTTTAAACCACAATTCAAATTGTGCTGAAAAATCCTCCGGAGATGTATTCAGGCGTGGATCTTTGACAATTTCAAAGGAATGCCTGATTTCGTTTTCACCTGATTTCAAACAAACCTGATAACTTCCAGGTGGAGCAATCGGCCCGCCTCCGGGTCCGGCTTCACCTCGTCCTAAGGGTTTGTAACCCGCTTCTTCAAGTGATTTATCAATTTTGACTTCAGGACCGGGATAGTGCATATTCCAGACAAAACGATTGAAACCAACTTTTGCAGTCAAAGATGGTTTTTCGTCGGAAGGCTCGCTTTCTTCGCTTTCACTTTTATCCGACTTCTCGTCAGTTTTTTTAGTGCTGAAGCGCTCTATTTCAGCACCGTTTGCATCGAGAACAATCAACTCCAAAGGTTTTTCCGGTGTAAGGTTCGCTTCTGATTCTATAAAATAATTCACAATCACGCCTTCCGGAGGATTCTCTCCCATATCCAAATGACGGAAACGTTTTTCGCCGTCCGGTGTAGTTTCCTGATAATGAGTACCAGGCAAACCAAAATCCGGGCTGTAGTTTTTGCCGTCTCCCAGATAAAGATTGACGCTCCAGTTTAAGGTGCGGCGGTACGTGGTGCGTGGCGGGAAAAAACGGATACCGGAGATTTCTGTTTCGGTTCCGGAAGATTGCCCGGCTAATTCCCTAAGTGGTGTCAAATCGTCCAGTATCCAGAATGACCGCCCGTGTGTTCCAACCACCAAATCATCCTGCTTAATTTTCATATCGTAAACTGGAACCACCGGAAAATTTCCCTGAAGTTTTTGCCAGTTTTTTCCGTCATTGACGCTCATAAAAATTCCTGTTTCAGAACCGACAAACAACAATCCCGGACAAACAGGGTCTTCCCGGATGACTCGGCTGATTTCTGTGTAAGGTTCGCTTTGCGGATAATCTCCGTTGATACTGTTCCAACTCTTGCCGCCGTCAATCGATTTGTAAAGAAAAGGGCGGTAATCGTTTAATTTGTAACGCGTGGCGGAAAGATAGATTGTGTCTGGATCGTGTACGGAAACTTCGATGCAAAAAATATAACCCCATTCCGGAAGATCGGGCGACGTGATGTTTTGCCAGGTTTTTCCACTGTCTCGTGAAGTGTGGACAAGGCCGTCATCACTCCCTGTCCAGAAAACTCCGGCTTCATGTGGTGACTCAACAAAAATAGAAATAGTTCCATAATGTTCCGCACCACTGCTGTCAACGGTCAAACCACCAGAAAGACCTAGTTTGCTTTCGTCTGCACGGGTCAAATCCGGACTTATTTTTTCCCAACTGTGGCCTTCATCGTTTGTCCGGAAAACATGATTTCCGCAAGCATAAACGGTTCCAAAATCATGGGGAGAAAAAGCAATCGGGAACGTCCACTGAAAGCGATATTTCAAATCTTTCGGTGCCCAACCAAATTGTTCCTCGGGCCAAACATTGATGAGACGTAATTGTCTGGTACGGTGATTGTAATGTTGCAATTGCCCTTCGCCGCCGGGAGAGCTACCGACTGCTCCGATATAAACAATGTCCGGATCATCCGGTTTGACCACAATAAAGCCGCTTTCTCCAGTTCCCGGCAAAGTGCATTCCTGAAGCGTGATTGCTCCGTATGCGCTGGCACTCGGAACGCTGATGCTGGTGTTGTCCTGTTGAGTGGCATAGACGCGATACGGGAATTGATTGTCGGTGTCAATTCGGTAAAACTGAGCGGTAAACTGGTTGTATATAGTGGACCATGTTTTTCCGCCGTTGTACGAAACACAACCTCCACCGTCATTGCCCTGCACCATACGCTGCGGATTTTCAGGGTCAATCCAAAGGTCGTGATTGTCTCCGTGCGGAGTGGTAATTTCGCTGAAATTAGTACCGCCGTCTGTCGATTTCCACATTTTCAAATTGGTGATATAAACCGTATCAGCGTGTTTTGGATCTGCGAAAACGTGGCAGTAATACCAGGGACGGTGAATCAAATCCCGGTTTCCGGAAGTTTTAATCCAGCTTTCTCCGCCGTTGTCTGAGCGGTATAATCCTGCCTCTTCTGCTTCGATAATGGCCCAGATACGTCCGCTTTGTGCCGGTGATACGGACACGCCGATTTTGCCTTTTGTGCCTTTGGGGAGTCCTGGATTGTCACTGATGTCTGTCCAGGAATCACCGCCGTCGGTTGAACGGTACAGGCTGCTGTCCGGCCCACCGCTGTTGAGGCTCCAGAAATTGCGGTAGGCTTCCCAAAATGAAGCATAAATAATGCGTGGATTATTTGGATCGAGACTGAGATCAATTGCACCGGCTTTTTCACTCCGAAAAAGAATTTGTTCCCATTTTTGGCCGCCGTCTTTGGAGCGGAAAACTCCTCGTGTAAGGCTCGCTTCTTTGTTGGAACCGAAGGCATCACCGAAAGCCGCCACATAAAACCAATCCGGATTTAACGGATGCACCCGAATTTCGCTGATGTGACGGGTTTTTCGGAGGCCGATATTTTCCCAGGTTTTTCCGGCATCGGTAGATTTATAGACACCATCGCCAAAAGAAACATCACCCCGGATTGTCGATTCACCCATTCCGGCATAAATCACATTTGGATCAGAAGGAGCTACCGTCAAAGCACCGACCGCAGCACTCTCCAAAAAGCCGTCGGAAACATTTTCCCAGTATGTTCCTCCGTCTTCAGTTTTCCAGATACCTCCTGCCGCCGCACCAAAATAAAAGACCTGTGAATTATCCGGGTCACCTGCCACCGCTACCACACGTCCTCCGCGAGGGGGTCCTATACAGCGCCAACGGAGGGTGTTCAGATGTTGGATTTCTTTAGAAGATAAAGTCGTTGTCATAATAAACCTGGATCATAAAATTTAACAATTGTCTAATTCAATAATTTTTTCTGCAAGCTGCTGTGCTGAGACTAGCAGGGAACTTGTTATCGTCCTCGTAAGCGGGGATCAAGTGCATCTCTTAGCCCATCACCTATATAGTTAACACTGAGGACGGTCAGTGCGATAAAGAGTCCAGGCCAAATCACACGTGCAGGAGTGATCTGGATAAAATTTGCTCCGTCATAAAGTAATCTCCCCCAAGTTGGGAAATCCGGTGGGAATCCAAGTCCTAGAAAAGATAAGGCTGATTCTGTAATAATAGCGTTGGCTATGCCAAGTGTTGCGGAAACCATGATCGGACTGAGAATGTTTGGGAGAATATGGCGGAATATTATGCGTCTTTTCCTGGTCCCTATGCTGTGTGCAGCAATTACAAATTCCCGCTCCTTGATGCCCAAAACATCACTTCTCACAATTCGGGCCGTGTGCATCCAACTGGTGATGCCAATGACGAAAACAATCAGCATAAATATTCCAGCTTCCGGACCATAAAGTGTGCGCAAAGTATCGCGGAATAGTAAAATAATTACCAGTAAAAGGGGTAAAATTGGCAGTGCGAGAAATAAATCAGTCAAGCGCATCAAAGGGCCGTCCAACGATTTGATGAATCCAGCCAATACTCCGATCAGTGTTCCCAAAAGCAGTGCAATCAACATTGCTGAAAATCCTACCGCTAACGAAACTTGGCCGCCTGCCAGCATTTGCGCCAGTGTATCGTGACCAATATTGTCCGTACCCAGTGGATGGGCTAAAGTTGGGGCAAAATTTCTTTCACTAAAATTGATGGCACTGGGTTCAATTCCTTGAATAAGCGGACCGAGTGAAACAGCGAGTGTGATAAAAATGAAGACAATAACACCGGCCATGGCACCTTTGTGTTTCCGGAACTGTCGCCAAACATCTCCCCAGAGAGAACGGTGCTGAGTGAGTGTTTCAAGTTCTTCTTCGGGAAAACGCTCGTCTCCCGCTATTTCTGTGGATTGCGTGTTTTCAGTCATAGCGAATTCTAGGATCAAGAATACCGTAAACCACGTCGGCAATCAGGTTGAAAAAGACAATCAGGACGGCAAAAATAAAAGTCAGTGTCTGCACAAGAGGAATGTCCGCTCCTTCAATGGCTATGATCAAAAGTTGACCCAGGCCGTTTACGCGGAATATTTGTTCGGTAATGATTGCTCCGCTGAAAATTGTCGGAATTCCCAAAGCAATCAGGGTTACAACTGGAATCAAACTGTTTCGCAAGACGTGAATCAGCAGTACTGCGAGCTCTGAACGGCCTTTCGCCCTCGCTGTCCGTACATAATCCAGGTTTAGATTATCGAGAATTGATGCCCGCATGAAACGGCTCAATTGAGAGGCATTGTAGAGCGCAAGTACTGCCACCGGCATAATCATTTGTTTGACTTGTGAAACAAAGTTCTGCCAACTATCCACCACCAAAGTCGTGTCGTAAATCATGGGGAACCACCTTAACTGGACACTGAAAATTATGATTGCGACCATACCGGTAAAAAAAGTCGGCACAGAAAAACCTACCATTGAAATAAATGTTCCAACCTGATCAAACCAGGAATATTGTCTGTAGGCAGAAACAATACCAATCGGAATCGCAATCAGGATTCCAAAGAGGTAAGAAAGCCCAACTACCCAGAGTGTTTGCGGAGTGCGTTGAATAATTAGATCCACCACCGGACTGCGTGTTGCCCAGGAAAGAATTCGGGTACGGTTTTCTGCATCGCCAATACTGATGCCGAAACCTTCATGCAGTAAATTCAAGGGTTCATTGACACAAAATTGCACCAACCATAGACCAAAGCGAATGTGCATTGGTTCGTCCAGTCCAAGAGAACTCCGGATTTTAGCCCTTACTTCCGGAGGAACCGTCATTGGTAAATTTCCAGTAGGATCGTTCGGAGCTAAATCGAGGATGGCGAAAATGATGAAACTGATTACCAATAAGGCC
>Ga0208055_1000138_pt1 | contig 18140 bp, 17 predicted proteins | sample DeeseametaMP2159_FD_184174 | JGI IMG/M metagenome (GOLD analysis project Ga0208055, IMG submission 184174) | Marine microbial communities from the Deep Pacific Ocean - MP2159 (SPAdes) | ecosystem: Environmental > Aquatic > Marine > Oceanic | place: Southwest of Acapulco, Mexico, North Pacific...
GGCGGGGGGCAACCCATGCTGTCAATCTCGCCACCCGGCATCGTGTCGTCACAATCATCCTCGGTGTCTGCCATTCCGTCGCCGTCGTAGTCAGACACACCGACTGCCTCCCTGAAAATCAGTGATAGCAGGCGATGGATCGGTGCTGTCGGATGCTTGTTGTCGAAGAATATGAAGCGATTCGGGACGGGGTCGATCGGGTCGTCGCTGTCACAGGTTATGCCATCGTGATGGCAAGCAGAATGGGTGACATTGTCGAATCCGAAGGCCGAGGGATTCCAGTAAGCTTCCTCGAAGGCCCCCCAGACAGGAATCACGCTGACGTCGACGCTGTGCTGGGCTGCGAGCGTTGTCGCCAATGTCGCGACCGCGGAGTTGAAGTCAGAGATGACCGCGGCCTTGGCAGCCTTGTCCTCATCCGAGTCGTCTCGGAATTCGGGAATTCTGTCAATAGGTGGTATTTCGAATAGAATCAGTCTCTCTGCCCCATCGCTGATCAATTGCTCAGCGTGTTCATTGATGTTGTTCACCAAGTCTTGACTGTTGTCAGCGCCGTTACGCACGTCGTTGCCACCAGCCCACAGACCGACGACTTCGTCGCTGCTGATATCGAAAGAATCAGTATATTCGTCGACCTGCTGGCCGACATTGGGAATCACCCAGAGATAGTATCCATTCGCTGTAGTCGCGCCTCCGTAGGCGCGATTGTTTCCGGCATCAGTGCGCTGCGCCGTAACCGTGTTGATGCCGAGCCAATCATGCACCCTCTCCAGCCAGACATTGCCATTGGTGAAGCGTCCGCCGAAGTATGGTGGGCTCTCGGGCGTGCCCCAGTCACGGTATGCATTGCCGGTGTCGGTGAGGCTGTCACCGAAGAGAATCAGATCATCCCAATCTGGCGCAATCATCTTTCGGAAAACCGAGAACTTCTCCGAAATAGAAACCGCACTCGTCGGCTCGCCCGCCTTCTCGAGGGTTGCTGTCAAGAGATAGAGATGCGAATCGGTAGAGAAATGCCAGACTTCGAGGGTTTTGTAATGATTCGAGCCTGATGGTTGGAAATAGATCGTATCCGAGGCCAGAGAGGTCCCTTGAGTCGTGTTTCCCTCTTTGAGGTTCCAGGTCAGGATATAGGTATCAGTATTCGACAATCCTGAGGCGCTGAACACCGCTTGGAAGGATTCGTCGGACATCAGGATGCGGTCATTGAGATCGACGCTGAGGGTCAAGTCCGCATCCTTGGTGCTGGCGCTTCCCGAAGCTAGGCTGCCGGCGCTCGAAATCAGCAGCAACGACACGAGGATTAGAGGGCTCAATCGTGTCGTCATATTCGGCCTCCGTCGGCGGTGCATTAATGAAAGCACCAGTTGAATGCGCCGTTCACGAAACAGACGGTAACACGTATCACTCTCAAACCTGCGGATTCAAGGCATCGAGGTTGCTGTGACCTCCGTGGGTTCTGCCATCTCCGTCACTGGGTTGGTCCGCGGATATGGTTCGGGCAAGAACCGTGTCGATGTTCTGCAGGGCTTGGACATGGATGTTTAGAGTGGTTCCATCTATGGATTATTGGGGCCATCAGGATGTGGGAAGACAACCCTTCTCAAAGTTTCATTAGGCTTTCTGTCGCCCGAATCTGGTGTGGTTTCCGTGCCTCCTGATATACCCGGAAGCGGAGTTGGATATTCACCTCAGGAGATTGCCCTGTGCCGTGTTCTCCCCGACCAAGCCGGACACGCCTTCGACAGTCGTGCTGCAGGCAGTCAAGTCAGGAGAGGTTTTCACCGACCGACTCAATTGGTGGGACTGACGACCCCCCTCCTTCTTTCTTCAAACCGCTGGGCATGTACCTCTTGACGAGGTAGGCATTGACCAGAGCCACGATTGCGGGCGCCACTGCGGCATCCGTCATCCCCTCGACGAAAGCCCACCTCGCATTCTCGATTAGTTCAGCCCCAAGCACGTTACCCTGAGCAAGTAACTCTCCTCCTATCCGCATGGCTGCTGGAAACGACTCGGAGACAACCCCCGAATGTTCCTCTAGACCACCGGGCACCACCATTTTGCTCTGGTAGATCTCGTTGACCACACTGCCGACGATTGCGATTCCAAAGGCCCCTCCAACTTCCCTGCTAGCATCGTTCGTCGCACTGCCCACTCCGGCCTTGTCATGTGGTATGGAATCCATCACCATGGTCGTTGACGGTGCCATCGTGAGGCCCATCCCCATACCGGTCAGGAAGAAGATTAGACCCAGAACGAGATAATCTGTACCTATCTCGACAGTCGTGAAGATTAGCATCGCCGTGGCGACTAGGGTGAGCCCGACAGCCACCACGTTGTTGTTCCCAAACTTCGCGCATAATCGGTCACTGTTCGCCGCGGCAGGCATCAGCCCCAGCGGCAGTGGTAGGAAGCGCAGGGCCGCCTCGAACGCGCCATGGCCTCGAACCAGCTGGAAATGCAGCATTTGGGTGAACATGAAGGAGAACATCACGAAGAACGCTAGGCTGATGGCAATGAGGCCCAGAGTGAAACCTCGGTCCCGGAAGAACTCAATGGGCAGCATTGGGTGCTCCACTCGTCTCTCCCATCGCACGAACAGGATAGCGAGAATCAGACCCAGTGTCCCGAGGCCCACGACCTCATTACTGGTCCACCCGGAGCTCGGACCTTCGATGATGGCGTACAGAATAGAACCAAGCGCGCCGACAGAGAGAACCGCACCGACGGGATCCAAAGGAGTCTTCTTCTCGTCGCGCGAGTTAGGTACCAGTAGCATACCCAGAGCCATAGCTAGAGCGATTATCGGGGGGTTAATCCAGAAGACCATCCTCCAGTCGAAGTTCTCCACCGCCCATCCTCCTACCAGCAGGCCGATGGGCGCACCTATCCCGGCCATGCCGACCCAGATGCCGACCGCCTTGCCTCTTTCCTCAGGAGGGAATACCACGACGATAATTGACAGGGTCGCCGGCATCACCAGAGCCGCTCCCAGCCCCATTAGAGCCCTGGCACCTATCACGTGATCAGATGTCGTGGCGTACTGGGCGGTTAGTGCAGAAACCAGCCCCACTACTGCTAGGCCGCCCATCAGAGCCGGCTTGCGCCCGAAACGATCCCCCACGGCCCCCATAACCAGCAACATCCCGCCGAACACCACGACGTATGCGTCCATAATCCACTGGAGTTCGGTGTTGTCTGCCCCCAAATCCTTCGAGAGCTCGGGCAGAGCTACATTGACGGTGACGTTATTCAGCAGGGTGATTACTAGGCTCAGACTCATCACACCAAGAATCAGCCATCTCCTCTCGTGTACTGTCTGCGCGTCCATGGCCTATGCAACAACAAGCGACTCATGAATGCCCATGCTGTGAGTAGGATTGATGACGGTCGAGGCGGAGCGGAGCACGCGAGCCTACCCCGGTCCTCGATGAACATGATGGGTTTCGCCGTCTGTTGCCTATGCTGCTCTCCGCCATTCTCTGGCCGCCAGATTGCTGCGTTCGAACGATTGAACACCAGCGGGAAGGATTCATCCGCAGCCGAGTGAAGGCTCTTCACGATGGAAGGACGCTCAGGTATCGCTTCAGCACTCGCAGTGGCTTCGCGCGGGCACGGATGAGTACGAGATGAGTCGATGAGCGCCGATGCTGAATGGCTCATCTCGATGCTTTCAACTGAATATGACCTTCGCCCTCCCAGATCGATGGCTGCTGAGGCGAAGTATCTCTCAAATCCAAATTCGGTGCTTCTGCACGACAAGACAGGTATTGCAATCGGTCACGCGGCCCTGATTCGATTAGGGTCTGATCTAGAATTGGTCTGCGTCGTCATCGCCCCCGAGAAACGTGGTACTGGCCTCTCGCACCACCTCATTCAAGAGGTTCTCAAAAAGCGTTCTGGTCGAGATCGAGTGCTTTGTTGGACGCGCTCACGAAGCCTCGCTTCGACCTTGCTTGTCGCTGGCTTCGAGCGACGGTCTTGGCCTGGATTCACCATGGCCCTCAGAGTCTTGGCCGACCGGACTCTCAGAGTCCTTCGACAATTGTTTGGTCTTCACTTTGGCAGATTATGGCACCAAACCCTGCACCTTGGACAATACAATCTGTATGTCCTCGAGTGAAGACGATTCGAATGATCAACCGAGTCGTCGATTGAGTTCGGTGAGCAGAAGCCGAGGTATCTCCGTACCGATGACCCTCCGCTCGCCGTCTGGATGCTCGAATCCAAGAGATGTTGCATGCAAGCATAATCTGTTGACGCTGGCCATGCCGAATCCGTGCCGGTTATCGCCAGCAACCGGGCAACCGAGGTGAGCCATGTGTAGGCGGATCTGGGCTCTGCGACCGGTGTCGATCTTGATGTGAATGAGGCTGTGTGCGGGTCCGACTTTCTCTAGTCGCCAGTGTGTGATGGCTTCGCGGCCGGCTCTTTTTCCCTTATCGACCAGTCTGACACGCTTATCTTTGGACTCCTGAATACGCAGAGTGATACTACCGGACTTCGCCTCCGGTTCGCGGTGCACGACCGCGTGGTAGATTCGCTCTATGGTGCGATCTTTGAATTGTGATTGGAGGAAGTCCTTGGTCTCTGGCGTGCGCGCGAATATCATGCAGCCTGAGGTATCTCGGTCGAGCCTGTGCACCAGCAGTGCGCGGCTTCGTCCGTTCTCCCATGCCCATTTCGCCGTGCGGTCGAACATCGTGTCCGCCTCACCGTGGTCTGTGGCCACCGAGAGCAGGCCAGCGGGTTTGTCGACGACGATGACTTCGTTGTCGGAATAGATGACCTCTGGCTCGGGAATCTCCTCTTTGGGCTTGCTCAGCGGCTTGTCGCCATCTGCACGGGCGAGTACTTCGACGGTCGAGCCGGTTTTGAGCGGCATATTGGCTCGGCTCGCCTTCTGGCCATCGACTCGAACCCTGCCGTGGTCTACCATTCGGCGCAGAGAATTGCGCTTCGCGGTGGGGTGCAAGAGAGCGAGAACGTCGATGAGGGGGGCTGCGGTCTCAACCACGATTGAAGGGTCCGCCATATCTGCGCCAAGGAAGAACGGCCATCAATGTTGGTGGCGGGGAGGGACTGCAAGACTCATCAAGCAGAAACCGTCAGAATGGACGAGGAGTGCTATGGGCGAGAGCGGGGAGGGTGATGTCGGCGTCAAGACCCTCGATGCTGCTGAAGAGATTCTGCACGCGAGGAGAATCGACAGAATCCTTGGATATGTGCGAATGAAGATGGACGTGGCTCTAGCCGCCAACAACGAACTATCCTCCACCCGGACCCAGATGGTCCAGATGGGTGCTTTCCTTCTCGTCGCCTTCGTCATCGGCACGGGAGGTGTGGAATCACTGCTGGAGTGGAAAGAGGATTCTCTGGCCGTTGCCGCCGTCAGCGCGCTGGTTGTCTCGCTCTTCGTTCTGCGCGCGACTAGGACGAGTGCGATTTATACGGACATCGTGATGGATGAATTCCACGCTCTCGAAACCATCTATTCGCTCATCGTCTGGGAGACTGCAGACGACCTCGAGGCTCTGACCGCAGAGATCGCTGCTGTCGAGCGCGGAACCAGAAGCCGCATCGATGCTGAGAACAAACGCCATCGCCTCCTCACTGGAACGATTTTGCATACGATGATCCATTACGAAAGGCATAGCCCTTTCCAGGACGACATCGGTCAGAGTGAGCATGTTCTTCCGGTCTCTAACCTCGATGGGCATCGCCACGGCTGAGGCTCGGTTTCACTTCCACCATACGGTGAGGGATTCGATCTTAAGTCCAAGACGGCGCTTCCAGATCTTCTGGATTGCCTGTTCCACATCGAATGGCATGTCTGAGATGAGTTTCTGGAATGCGGTTTCGGCTCGAAGGATGTCTTCATCGGTGTCTTCGTCGTCAATCGTCTCGACTATCTCAATCACCTGCAGTGCTGCGCTGGTCATCTTACCAACGATTCCGTCAACCTTCAGGCCGGCCTCTTCTTGGAATGCCTTGACCGCCCCCTCGGTCTGTGAGCCGAACGAACCGTCGACTCCAATCTTCTCTTCGTGGGCTGCATTGAGAATTTCCTGGAGTCGGGTCACGTCGTCTCCTTTTATGCCACTGGAGAGGTTCCTGTCACCGAATTCTCCAGGGAATGGTTCCTCCTCGAAACCGATGAAGAACCCATAGAGACCACCGAGCATGGGGGTTGCACCAATCAGAGTGAGAAGGACCGCGGGCACAACCAGCGCCCACCAACCCCCACCCTCAGTGAACATGAGGTAAAACCAAGCGGAAGTGGGAATTCCTATGAAAAAGAGGTAGAACCAGAACGGGCCAAAGAAAAAGACCACGAAAGACCAGCCGGACATCTCATGTCGGCGCCATAGAGGAGTTCGGAAGAATGCCCAATATGCGCACAGGAAGGATCCTATCCAAGGCATCAGTGCCCAGTAATTGGCCCAGATCGCAAGTAACCCCCACCAACGTGATTCGTAATTCGAATCGAAGATTGCCACCCAGTTCAGCCAAGGTAGTTGCCAAACTAATATCGCGAAGGTCAGCCAAAATATTCCTACAACGAAAAGGCCGAAGCACCAGACCCATAGTATGCTAGAATCATCGGGAATATTCGGGTCGTCGGGGGGTGAGGGGTCTGTGGGCGGGTCGTCGGCGGCTGAGGAATATGTGGTAAATTTCTCAACCTTGGAGTATCGACTAGAGTCGAAATCACGACGAGCCACAAATCAATGTCTAACGGGTCTGGTTATTTGATTTGCGTTAGCACGATTTACGGACATACTCGACTGCGTTGTGGAAAATCGCCATTCCTTCACCCTCACCGTGTTCTTCGGGACTCGCTAGGTCACGTGTCCACGTCGCTCCTAGCCATGTGGAATGGTTGGCTTCCGGATGTGGCATCAGGCCGAATACGAGGCCCGATGGGTCACAAACACCGGCTATGTTGCGCCAGCTCTGGTTTGGCGAGATCGGGTATGGAAGTACTTCGTCCGAGCTCGCGGGATAGGTGGACTTCGGGTCGACGTAGCGCACAGCCAATTGACCGGTTTCGGCCCACTCATCAAGGAGTGCTCGGTTATCGGTGACGAACTTTCCTTCACCATGACGAACTGGCACTCGGATGCGAATCAGTCCCTTGGTCCAAATGCATGGGCTGTTGGGGTCGAACTCCAGGGTAGCCCAACGATTTTCGTAATGCCCACTGTCGTTCAGTGCCAAGGATGCTGTCTGGGTCAGGCTGACCTCTTCATCACCAGGGAGGAGGCCCATTTTGACAAGGACTTGGAAGCCGTTGCAGATACCTATCACTGGTTTGCCTGCTTTGACGAATTCGCGAACCTGCTCGCGCAATCCGAAGCGAAGGCGGTTGCCCATCAATCGTCCGCTGCCAAGGTGATCTCCGAATGAGAATCCACCAGGAACGGCCATGATATGGTAGTCTTCGAGGCTCAATTCACCATTGACGAGTCGGTTGACGTGAACTCGCTCGGCAATCGCACCAGCCATCTCGAAGACCGCTATGGTCTCAGTTTCACAATTGATCCCGAAGCCGGACAGGACTGCCACTCGTGGTTGCTCGATCATTGGTTCGCACCCCCATCGAGTGTACCTTGCCAGGCGGTTCTGAGTGCATCCATTGAGGCTTGCAGAACCTCGGTTTCACGATAATTGATAGTGATATCATCGCCCTCCCCCACCGCCCCTAACAAGGTGCAGGAATTGCCAGCCATCGCCTTGAGGAATGCTTCCTCCTGATTGGCTCCGATGCTGACGAGAATACGCCCGAGACTCTCTCCAAACAGTGCGCCCCACTCGTCGAGATGGCTGCAGTCACTCTCAAGTCCAGCGATATCGATGGTTGCTCCAGAGTCGGCGCCGAAGCAGCACTCTGCCAGTGCTGCGGCGAGCCCCCCGTCACTGCAATCGTGTGCGCTGGCTACCAGTCCTTGGCTCATCGCTGCAGTCAAAGCACGGTACATCGCCATGTTGCGCCCTGCTTCGATCTGCGGTATGTCACCGCCTATTCCACTCATTCCGTCAGACTCGTCTCGGAGCATGAAGGCGAGCTCGCTCGCCCCGAGTTCTTGGTGGGTTTCACCGAGAAGATAGATTAGGTCACCGGCCTTCTTGAAATCACTTGAAACCGCCTTTCGCACATCGACGTGGTTGCCGATCAAACTGAACAACATAGTAGGTGGAACGCTGATCTTCTCACCGTACATCACAACATCATTCTTCATCGAATCCTTGCCACTGATGCACGGTAGATTGTAGGCTCGACAGACCTCATCCAAGGCACGGTTAGCACGCACTAACTGTGCGAGTTTGTAGCGGCCGTCAGGGGTTGTTGCGGATTCCACAGGGTCGGGCCAACAGAAATTGTCGAGGCCAGCGATAAGGTCGAGATCGACGCCGACGCAGACAGCATTTCGCAGTGCTTCGTCAACGCTGGCCGCTACCATGGCAAATGCGTCGATGTCTGAATATCTCGGAACTATACCATTCGAAATAACCACGCCTTGGGTCTGGCCTTGAATCGGCGCGAGTACCGCTGCATCGCCCGGAGCATCGTGATTCACGCCACAGAAAGGCTTGATGACAGATTGGGCGATGACTTCGTGATCGTATGAGCGCACCCACCATTCCTTGCTGGCGATATTCGGGCGCGCCATCAACCGACGCAGAATCTCACCCATTCCGGCTGCATCGCATCGAGGGAAGATGATCGGCTCGTGAACGGGGGGTGTCCATTCGGATTCGAGTTGCAGCTGGGGGCAGCCGTCATAGAGGAATGAAATCGGCAGATCGGCTACGGTCTGTTCACCGAATCGGACTATGAATGAGCCGGAATCAGTGAAGGTTCCGACTGCCGTCGCCTCGACTTCGTGCAGCGCCGCGAGTGCCTCGAACGCTTCGCAGTCAGCCGGTTTCACACCCACCGTCATGCGCTCTTGCGACTCCGAGACGAGAATCTCCCAGGCCGAGAGCCCAGCTTGTTTCAGCGGCACAACCGAGAGATCCAGATCCGCCCCGCCGGTCAACTCTGCCATCTCGCCGACGCTGCTCGAAAGGCCGCCAGCACCATTGTCGGTGATGACTTGGATGAGGCCGCTGTCGCGTGCTTCCAGAATCATGTCGACCATCTTCTTCTGAGTGATCGGGTCGCCTATCTGAACCGCCGAAGATGGACTCTCTTCCGTCAGCACGATGCTCGAGAATGTGGCGCCGTGAATTCCATCGGAACCGACTCTGCCGCCGACCATGTAGACGATATCGCCAGGTGTCGGCGTCTTGACGTGAGACTCTCTTCCATCGGGCAGACGACGAGGCATCATGCCTACCGTCCCACAATAGACGAGCGGTTTGCCTAGGTATCGATCATCAAAGATAATCGCCCCATTGACAGTAGGAATACCAGACTCATTTCCTCCAGCCCGGACGCCCGCGTGAACGCCTCGGAAGACACGTGAGGGGTGGAACAGTCCTTCGGGAATCTTGCCGGTATAATCTGGTGGGCCGAAACAGAAGATATCGGTATTCGCAATCGGACGCGCACCCAGGCCCGTCCCCAGAATATCGCGATTGACGCCAACGATACCCGTTATGGCGCCGCCGAATGGGTCCAGTGCGCTCGGAGAATTATGGGTTTCTGCCTTCATGCAAAGACTCCAATCGTCATTCCAAGCGATGACTCCGGAGTTGTCATGGAAGATCGAAAGCAGCCAATCGACCTCTGATTGAATGTCCAGCGTAGGCTTCATGATGTGCGTCTTGAAAAGTGAATCAATAGTCGAATCTTCTCCGGTCTCAGTGTCGACATGATGGATTCTGGCAGCGAATATCTTGTGTGAGCAATGCTCTGACCAAGTCTGTGCCAGACACTCGAGCTCGACATCGGTCGGTGCGTTTGGAACCAGCCCCCTCACCTCTCTCGCAGCCCTGACTTCGTCACTTCGGTAGTGCCTCTGAATCGCTTGCATCTCGTCGAGGTTCAGTGCTAGAAGGCCGGTCTCGCTGATCTCGATCAAATCTTCGTTGGATACTTCGAGATCGACGACCGACGGCTCTTGATGACTCAATGGTTGGCGGTCGGGAAAGTCCAATGTTGGCCAGTTTTCAGCTTGGCAGTCAGCTCTTTGTGCGATTTTCGCTCGCTCTATCATCGGATTGTGCAACTTGCTCGCCAACCATTCTGTGGTGGTTCCTTCCGGCACCCCCCAGAAGAGATATGTTCGACTGGTCACCATCTCCGCTCGTCCTGCCAAGTGCGGGAATATTGTCAGTAGTCCGTCGAGTCCGGCTTGAGCTGCATTGTCGGTGACGCCGGGCTTGAATCCGGTCGCGATGACTATCTGAGGAGAATCCGGGAAGACTGATTTGTCATCCAGCAGGGGGCTATCGACGCTGCCCCGCTCAATCACCGGGTCGGCGAATAAATCGTATACCACTCGTTCCGCTTCTTCGGAGGTCAGCGTGGCGCGAATCTGGTAGCCTAAGATCACTCGAACCGCGCCAACGTCAACTCCATAATTCGATTCAAACATCAATTTGACCGAGTCGCCGCGCGCATCTGGAAGTCCCTCGAGGTCTCGGGTAGTAACCTCGAATGAATGAACCGGAGTCGACATACCCATGAGTGAACCTCGGTGGTGCTTAACCGTGGCGTGCCGTCAATGAACCAACCGGTGCAGGCCATAGGCCTGAATCATGATTCAGGGGGAAAGGCTTGAGATACCTTCAGCGGCGGATTGTGTCGATGCAACCGCAGGACGCATGGGGTGCTCGCTGGACTGATTGTGCCAACCCTCTCGCCCACCGCTTCATGCAGACGGCTGCTCGTAAGGGCTCACTGGTGTGCCTAGCCGCTGACATGAGAACTGTTGACGAATTGGTTGACTTGGTGAATCTCGCTGGCCCCCACATCGCTGCACTGAAGACTCACGCCGACATGGTCGACGACTTCTCACGGGAGAATTGGCAGCGTCTGGTAGAGTCGGCACAACAGCACGATCTGCTGCTCTTCGAAGACAGGAAGTTCGCCGACATCGGCAAGGTCTCACAGCAACAGATGGCTGGCGCTCATGATATTCGCTCTTGGGCCGACATCGTCACTGCTCATCGAGTATCCGGGCCCGATGTGATTGATGGCATCGCCGCCGCTTGGGCCGATGTCGAGAGGGTCGGCGGCGTTCTCTTGCTGGCACAGATGTCGAGCCGTGGTAATATGCTGGGTTCCGAATACACGACTCAAACCCTCGCCACAGGCCGGGGTTCTCCGCATGTGATTGGATACATCGGCAATGGCAGTTCCGCTGAAAGAATCGGTGCACTGCGAGCCGAAGTTGGAAGTGGACAGATGATCTGGACGCCGGGGGTGAATCTCGACGTAGGTGCTGGAGCGATGGGGCAGCGCTACGGGCATCCACGCGATGCGGTGCTCGCGGGGTCGGATGCGATCATCGTCGGCTCGGGCATCCATGCTGCCGACGATGTTGTTGCTGCTGCTGCGGAATACGCGAGTGTGTCGTTCCAAGCTCTTCTGGACCGGGTCTGAGGAGATATCGTGAATCTTGAATCTCTACTCAATCTGATTCTGGCGCTGCTCATTCTTTCCGCCGTCGCAGTGCTTCTTCTCCGAGAATTAATCAAGCGGTGGAGAATCGGACTGCGATTGGCAGCAGGAGATGAAAGTCTGTTGACCGATGGTTCTGTCTCCATGAAGACTGTCACCGATGGTCCGCCTGGAAGCTCGATTGTGAATCAAGTTCCTGCTGTCTTGATTGTTGATGAGAGTAGTGAAATCAATTGATCAGGGACGAGATTGTGGAACGGAATTCTTCGATGAGACCGTTCAAATCGACTAAGCCGAGGTAATGCGCAGCACCCAGAGACCCTCCTGTGAGCAGGAAGAGGACGGTCAATCTCACCAACCAACGAACCTTGCTCCCCTTCTTTTGAGGTTTGAAATCGGCCACTGAAGCAGTAGAGGCTGATGGTAATTCGACATTTGTCAGATCGTCAGGCGTGGTATCTGGAAGTGGGGGCAAGCCAGGCATCACCGGCGCCCCTGGCATCATTGGAAAGGCCGGTGGTTCGGGTTCGGGGTCTTCGAGAACGGGGTAGAGCGCGTCGAGATCCGAAAGTCCTGGGGCTTCTGGAATGGTGCCATGCCAATCACTCCAAGCCCCACCGACCTGTGCGTCTGTGATCGGCGTCACCAAGACGCCGACGGCCCCCGAGGAGTATGCGGCATCTTCGGCGATCGTCTTCCGACCATGGCTAGTGACGAAGACGATTCGCGCCGAAGAGTCGGCTTCTCTCATCTCCAGAGCGGCGACATGTCCGTCAAGTGTCGGAATGTCGAGCGCGATGAAGACCAAAGCGGGTCGCAGTTGCACATATCGGTCGACTGCACTATCGCCGTCACCGCATACATCGATGCTCCATCCGCGCTTGTGCAAGACTCGTTTGAGGTGTCCTTCGATGATTGGGTTGCCAACCACCACCAGTGCCGTGTTCGACTCCTTTGTTGTCATGCTCGTCGCGACACACGAGCAGTTGTTGATGAAAGACGCGGTCGGCTCACTCAGTCGTCGCCTAGAATCGAGTCCAAGAGCCATTGCGGGTCGAAATCGCGAAGGTCGTCGTAACCTTGGCCTACTCCTGCCAGCACTATGGGTCGGCCGGTAGCGTGCGAAATGGACAATGCAGCACCACCTTTGGCATCGGTATCGAGTTTGCAGAGAACGGCTCCATCGAAATTGAGCATCCTCTGGAACTCCTTCGCCTGAATCACCGCATCATTACCTGCCAAGGCATCGGCGACGAAGAGCACCAGATGTGGGCGCGTGACTCTGTGTACCTTGCGCAGTTCCTCCATCAGATTGATCTTGTTCTGCATTCGGCCCGCGGTGTCGATAATCACGATATCCTCTCCCCTCGCCGCTGCGCTCTCACAAGCATCGCGTGCAATCGCCGCTGCATCACCGCCGCGCTGACTACGGATGCAGCGTACCGAGAGTCTGTCTGCATGGTTCGCCAACTGTTCGATTGCGCCTGCGCGGAAGGTGTCGGCGGCGGCTAGCACCACCGAGTAGCCATTCTGCTGCAGACGATGTGCGATCTTCGCTGTGGTCGTCGTTTTACCAGTGCCATTGACGCCGACCATCATGATTGAGACTGGAGTTGCTTCGGCTGCGAATGACTTCACGGTCTTATCGAAATCCCAGTAACCTGACTCCAACAGATCGAGCAGTGCTTTTCGCAAAGCCTCATCGATGACATCGGCCAATTCGGCCTTGCGACCGATGCGGGCTCCAATCAGCGAGCCGCGTAGCGCAGTCATCACCTCTTCGACAGCGGTGTGACCCATATCGGCCATCAGAAGATCTGTTTCCAACTCCTCTAGAATCTCATCGAGAACCTTACTGGATGCGATGATGCGGCCGCCCCGCTTTACTTCTGATTCACCCAGATCCACTTTGATTGCGGCTTCGTCGGTGGCCACGAGTGCGCGCCCAGTGGTGCTTCTCATTCGGTCGTGTGGTGGTTTTTCCTCGGGCTCATCCGAAGTTTTCGCCGCTGCCACGGATGCAGCCCGAACAGCCTTCTTGCGAGATTTCTTGTCAACGGGTTGACTGAACGGGTCATCAGGTAATTCCTCGACGAAATCATCCCATTGTTCCTCTACTTCTTCTTTGAATATCTCGAAGCCAGGGGGTGGTGGAGGAGGTGGTGCGTCCTTCGCGCGCTCCATCGCCTCCATCAATTGACGGCGTTGAATCAACGCTTCCTCGGCTTCGATAGAATCTTCCTCGACTGTGAATTCTTCTTCATCGACCGCTTTCTCAGCGCGTTTCTTGAAGCGGTCGAACAAACCCATTATTCCACCTCAATCATCCAATGTCAGATCGGTTCCGCGCTTGCGACGTCTGCGGCGGGCCCTCTGCTCTATCGGCTCTTGCTCTGTGGGGGGTGTTTTAGGGCTCGGTGCGGCGGTTTCGGGGGCATCATCCTGGAATGCTTGGGCCCCGTCGTTGAATTGATTCGCGAGTTCGATGACGAGTTTCTCGGTCTCATCGAATTCGGCTTTCAGTATGTCCATCAGCCCAATGAGTTCCTCGTTCCGATGGGTCAGCATCTCCAACGCTTCTTCTCGCGTTCGTTCGGCTTGAACACCACTGCCTATGTCTATCACTGCACCGGACTCACCGGGAACATCTGCGATGATCTGGACGCCGCCGCCCAGAGGAATCATCACATTGCTCGCTCCCCCCTCAGGGATGGATTCGAGGGCGAGAAGCGCCCTCGCTTGCTCCTGTCTCACCTCATCCAATCTGATGACCTGCTGCTCGATGGTCTGCAGACGCTCGCGGTTCAGTTCGACGAGTTGCGCGAGACGTTGCAACTCGGCTCGGTCGGATGTGGGTTTTTGTGCGCCGCCAGCCCTACGCTCAGAGGTGCCCATCAAGGCTGGCGAGATGTGCGGGTGCAATGAAGCCGTCGCAGGTTAAACCTCGACGTGTGAGTAAGGTGTCGGAGCAATGAGTATCGGATTACTCGCCGTCCCATATGCCTTCGTCAATCATGAATTCCATCACTCTCTTGGAGACATTCGCGCGATCGCCGCCACGCACTCCTGTGGCTGATACCGCGAAGACCTCAGGGGGGATGTCGTCTGCCTCACGGAGCTCGTAGCCGACCTTGCGGCCGTAGGAGATTGCTTCGATGTCGGGCATGACCCATGCCTCCACCTCTTCACCTGCATATCTGTACTCAATCATCCTCTTCCGAGCGTCGGTCGAGAAGGGGTCTGAGTCTGATACTGGTGTGTCTCGGATTCCGACGACGACCCTCTTGCCCTGGTCTAATTCTCTTTGGATCAACCACTCGTGACCCACGTGAAGTGGCTGCCATCGGCCTGGCAGAAGGACCGCCTTGGGTTTCTCGAAGAGATGTGCGAGCTGGTCGACCATGTCATCAATGGAATTACCCACAACACCACTGGAATCCAATGTTATGTGGGCGCACTTCGGCTCGTCGAATGGGTCGTTGATGCCAGTGAAGTTGGTGATTTCGCCGGCACGAGCCTTCGCGTACAAGCCCTTCACATCTCTGTCCTCGCAGACTTCCAGAGATGTGGAGATGTGGACCATTATCGCATTGTCTGGTAGGCTGTCGAGAATCTTCTCGCGCACGTCTTCGTAAGGTGTGATGAAAGAGCAGATAACGTGTGTGTGTTTGGATATCATCCTCGCCATCTTGGCGATGCCAAGCAGGTGTCGCTCCCTTCCCTCGCGGCTGAAATCGTGGTTAGAGAAGAAGTCCCTGATGGTGTCCCCATCCAATACCTCGCAACCAAAACGCTCAGCGGCAGCCATTGCAATGGTCGTCTTCCCTGCGCCTGAAAGGCCCGTGAACCAAACTACCTTGTTAACCATCTTTCATCCCTCTAGGAGCGGGCGAATTATGGCCTGTATTTCATTGCGACGGCTGCCTGAGGTCTCTCAAAGAGCGTGAATTCCTATATCGGAAGGTCTTGAGCCGGAGTCATGGAGGTTGGGCTGTCGATGGTTCCTCGCGTTGATGCGTTTCTTCTCGGAGCCCCCAAATCAGGCACCACCTGGTTGGCTGAGGTACTGACGCAGCATCCAGGAATCTGTGTCTCGGAGCCTAAGGAGCCAAACATGGTGGCGACGCACAAAGGAACCTTTTCACGGGATGATTCGAAGCCTGATTGGTCGGCATATTCGACCTGCTTCGCCACTGATGGAGTTCGAATCGATTGTTCTGTTCACGCGCTCGCTTGTCCACTCGCACCCCACCGTGTTGCGGAAAATTGGCCGGCCGCGCGCTTCGTCATCTGTCTGCGCGAGCCGGTCAGTCGAACCATCTCACATTGGAACATGATTCTCGATACTGGTGAGGATGTTGAGAATGGAAGTGATTGGTCTGATTTTGCTCAAGCGTGGTCAGATCCACGGCTCCAGTGCGACACACTCTATGGCGCCGCCATTTCGCGCTGGTTGGAGTATTTCGAGCGCGACTCGTTCTTGTTGATTCAAGCGAATCGAATGCGCCGTGAACCTGAGTTGGTTCTCGCCGAAGTCTGTTCTCACCTAAAGTTGGCTGCACACACTTTCGATCTCGACTCGGTACACAACGCCAATGTGGCAGCAGACAGGCGCTCCATCACTATCTTGGGCAGGATTTTTCGCTTCACTGCAAGCCTGTTACCTGGATTTATCAAAAGACCGATCGTGATGCGGCTACAAGGTCGTGGGGTCAATGTCTACAAGATGCCTGTGCTGTCTAGAGAGGCGCCGGCAAAACGAGAGATTGGTGATGCTCAAAGGGCCCTTCTAGTGGAGGAGGTGAATGCTGATCTCAATCTCCTCGAGGATCTGACCGGCTTCAATGTGGATCACTGGCGCATTCACTCCTGATGAGCGACCCAATCCGCAGTCCAGCGCTCATCGGCCGCGACGAGGAAAAATGGATTGAGAATATTATCGACTAAATCATAATCCAATGTTTTCCCATCTGGTCCAACAACGATTCCACCAGCGCCGGAAACAACTGCATGAGCAGCGGCGATATCCCAACACGATGTTGGGCCGAATCTCGGATAGAGATCTGCTGAGCCCTCTGCGACGATGCAGGCCTTGAGGGAGGAGCCCATTCGAACAAGTTCGTAATCACCAAGTGTCGAAGCAAAAGACTCGTCCTTCTCACCTCGGTGGGAGCCGCTTGCCACAAGCCGCACCGAGCCACCCACCTGTGTCGGTTTGACCAGCATCTGACCTGCCCCCTCAGGGCCGCGGCGCTCTGAAGCGTGGATGGCGCCTCCAAACCACGTGGTGTCACTCACAGGAGCATGAACGACGCCGAACAGAGGGTTCCAGCGTTCACCGTGGCGACGCATCAAGGCGATATTGACAGTGAACATACCGTTCCGCTTGATGAATTCCTTCGTTCCATCGAGGGGGTCGACAAGCCAGCATTTATCGCTGGACCGCGGGTCTCCGACCCGTCCTTCTTCGGAGACTATCGGAGTGGAATCGATGGTTTGCAAGCCTGCGACAATTACGTTATGAGCTGCCAAATCTGCTTCTGTCAAAGGCGAGTCGTCGTCTTTGTGGGTTATTTCGAAGTCTTCGGCGCGCTCGTAGACCTCCATGATTGCTTGCCCCGCATCAATCGCGATATCCACAATCACTTCCAAGTCCACGAATTCCACCCCCAAAGGCTCGATCAGAAGTCTTGCATTTCATCAGCCGCAGCTTCGAGGGCTGCGCGCGCTTCCGGAGGGAGATGTACCAGAAACGGATCCTCCTCACCGATGATGTTCTTCCATGACGACATCGAGCGCGCCCAGATCTCCTGTTGTGAATTCCACTCCAACCAGCGGTCGACGAAGTCGCAGTGCCGTTGGATTTCTTCGTCATCTTCAGACATCTTCCTCAGAATAGTGTTTGTTTGAGAGAGAATCATCCCGAAGGGTGCATTCAGTTTGTAGGTGGTGAATGGGTTGCGTTCCTGTACGATGGTTAGGTGTTCGCGCCAGAGGCCGAAGGTAACGTCGTAGACCCAGCCTATCGAGAGCACGATGACGAGGACACTGAGTCCGATTCCCGCCAATCCGAAGTAGGTTGGTTGAATGCCCATGAGAGGTTCCATCGCTTCGAATCTCCAGCTGATAAGTGGCCAGACGAGGAGGGTCAAGGTGGTGCACCAGAAGCCCATCGAGATGAGGGTCTGGCTCTGCTGGATGCGCCAGTACTGACGCATGGCTGCCTTCTTCAACACATGATTTGCTCCTTGCCTTCTGCTTTCACCGTTACGCACCCGTGTCGTTCACCACATCCATTCCGTGGCTTGGGGGGTTTCGGCGTTTCAGTGAGAGATGATAAGCGCTGAATCGATGTGGGCTTCGAGGTCTGCTAGGAACTCGACTTCTTCTGAGAATGCGGCTTCTAGAATGGCTTGCTGTTGTTCGCTTATCGATTCGCGCGCTGCTGCTTTGGGTTTGAATCCAGGGCTGCGCAGAGGGTTGAAGATGGCGCGGCGCAGTCGATGTGAGGGGAGGAGGATTTTGGCGGCGCTGATGAGGAAATCAGGGGGTTGCCGTAAGA
>Ga0208055_1000145_pt1 | contig 17828 bp, 16 predicted proteins | sample DeeseametaMP2159_FD_184174 | JGI IMG/M metagenome (GOLD analysis project Ga0208055, IMG submission 184174) | Marine microbial communities from the Deep Pacific Ocean - MP2159 (SPAdes) | ecosystem: Environmental > Aquatic > Marine > Oceanic | place: Southwest of Acapulco, Mexico, North Pacific...
AGGAACACCTGCCGTAACAACTATAACTTTAGAATCTTTTATTTGCTTTAACGAAGTAGTTCCAATTATTTTTCTATTACATTGAAAAACAGGTAAAGAATGTGAGATGTCTAATGCTTTTCCTTTTGCAATTCCTGAGACAACATCAAACAAAACTATATCTGCTAGTTCCTTTAATCCAATTAAATGGGCTAGTGTTCCACCAATTTGACCTGCACCAATTAGAGATATTTTTTTTCTCACTTTTATTTCATTGTTGGCATAACAAATTCTGGATTTGATCTTAGTCCAGATGGCCATCTGGAAGTAATCGTTTTAAGTTTAGTATAAAATCTTACTCCCTCAGATCCATGCATATGTTGATCTCCGAACAAAGATCTTTTCCAACCACCGAAACTATGAAATGCCATAGGTACTGGTATAGGAATATTAATTCCAACCATTCCAATCTTAATTTTGTTAGCAAAAGTTCTACCAACATCACCATCTCGAGTATAAATACTTGTCCCATTGCCTAATTCATGATCATTTACTAAATCTACTGCTGACTTAAAATCTTTAACTCTAACGACCGAAAGAACCGGACCAAATATTTCTTCTTTATAAATTCTCATATTTTTTTCTACATGGTCAAAAAGGCATCCACCAATAAAAAAACCTTTTTCAAAACCCTGAAGTTTTATATTTCTGCCATCAACAACAAGCTTTGCACCTTCTTTTATTCCAAGATCTACATATCCTTTGACTTTTTCTAAATGTTCTTTTGTAATAAGAGGTCCCATTTCTGAACTTTTATCTGATCCTGATCCAACCTTAAGTGATTCAACTTTTTTTGATAGTTCACTAACCAATTGATCTCCAACTTTTCCAACTGCAACTGCAACTGATTGTGCCATACATCTTTCTCCTGCTGATCCGTAGGCCGCACCCATCAAACCATTAACAGCTTGATCGAGGTCACAATCTGGCATTACAACACAATGATTTTTTGCACCACCTAAAGCTTGAACACGTTTTTCATTTTTTGCAGCATTTTCATATATATATTTTGCAATTGGTGTTGATCCAACAAAACTTATAGCAGCTACATCTTTATTCGTTAGTAAAGCATCGACTGCTTCCTTATCTCCATTAACAACATTAAAAACTCCATCTGGTAATCCAGCTTCTTTAAACAGTTGAGCAAGCTTAATTGAACAAGAAGGGTCCTTTTCAGATGGTTTTAAGATAAATGTGTTTCCACATGCTATAGAAATTGGAAACATCCACATTGGAACCATTGCTGGAAAATTAAATGGAGTAATGCCTGCACATACTCCTAGTGGTTGTCTGATAGACCAACTATCAACATCGGTACCAACATTTTCGGCAAATTCCCCTTTAAGTAAATGCGGTATTCCACAAGCAAATTCAACAACTTCCAAACCTCTAGTTAGGGATCCTTTAGCGTCCTCATAAACTTTTCCGTGTTCTGAAACTATAAGCTTTGTTATCTCATCTAAATTTTTTTCTATTAATTCTTTAAATTTGAATATTATTCTTGCTCGCTGCGCAGGTGGTTTTCTACCCCAATCAGTAAATGCCTGTTTAGCTTTTTGAACTGCCAAATCTACATCAGCTTTAGAAGCTAAATTTACTTCAGATGTTTGTTCTCCGGTAGCTGGATTAAACACTTTGGATGTTTTTTTTGAAGAACCTTTAGCCGTTTTTCCATTTATAAAATGTTCTATTAAATTCATATTTATCCTAATTGATTTAATTAAGCTTCTAGCTTGTTGCAAGCATTTTTTTGATTGAGCCTATGGCCTTTGCTGGATTTAGTCCTTTTGGACAGGAACTTGTACAGTTCATTATAGTATGACACCTATACAATTTAAGTTTGTCGGCTACCATTTTCAATCTTTCTTTTTTTTCCTCATCTCTACTATCCGAAATCCATCGATAGGCCTGAAGTAAAACTGCAGGACCTAAATATTTTTCTTCATTCCACCAATAACTTGGGCAAGAGGTTGAACAGCATGCACACATGATACATTCGTATAATCCATCAAGTTTAGCTCTATTTTCTTTGGATTGATTAATTTCATTTTTTTCAGATTTAGATTTTTTTATTTTTAACCAGGGTTCGATTTCCTCGTATTGCCTGTAAAATGTGCTTAAATCTGCTACTAAATCTTTAACAACCTTTAAATGAGGAAGAGGATAAATACGAATATCACCATTGATGTCTTTGTGCGATTTTATACAAGAAAGTGTATTTACTCCATCAACATTCATTGCACAAGATCCACAAACTCCATGAGCACAAGATCTCCTAAAGGTAAGAGATGAATCCATTTCATTTTTGATTTTATGTAAAATATCTAAAACTTTGTTTCCACATGCATCAATATTTACTTCGAATGTATCTTCTCTTGGATTATCATTTTTTTCTGGATCCCATCTATAAACATGAACTATCTTCAAATTTGAAGAACCAGTTTTATCTTTAAAATATTGACCTTTTAAAATTTTAGAATTCTGTGGAAGGCTAAATTGTACCATTAATACACTCTTTCTTTCGGAGGAAACGTTTGAACATCATTAGTTAATGTTGATAAATTTACTGGTCGATAATTAATTTTAACTTCATTGCCATTGTACCAACTTAAAGTGTGTTTCATATAATTTTCATCATCTCTTTTAGGGTAGTCTTCTCTAGCATGAGCTCCTCGACTTTCTTTTCGTTGATAAGCAGATTCCAGAGTCGTGATTGACTGTCGAATAAGATTATCAAATTCAAGGGTTTCCATTAGATCCGTATTAAAAATTAAAGATTTATCTTTAACAGATATAGACTCCATACCTTCATAGGGTTTTTTTATTTCATCAATGCCCTCTTTTAATATTTTTTCCGTTCTAAAAACTGCACATTTTGATTGCATTGTTTTTTGCATTGATAATCTAAGTTCAGATGTTTTATTTGATCCATTTCCGTTTCTTAATTTATCAAATCTATCGAGTAATTTATCTGTTTCACTTTTTGATATTTCTTCATGTGGGGAATTTGATTTAACTAATTCAGTTGCTCTTTTAGCGGCAGCTTTACCAAAAACCACAAGGTCAATTAATGAATTTGACCCCAACCTGTTTGCGCCGTGAACAGATACGCACGCTGTTTCACCTATAGCCATCAGCCCCGGAACTTTTTTCTCACCACCGTTTAAAGTTAGAACTTCAGCTTTATAATTCGTTGGAATACCGCCCATATTATAGTGAACTGTAGGAACAACAGGTATTGGTTCTTTAGTTACATCCCGGTCTACAAAAGTTGCTACTGATTCTGAAATTCCAGGCAGTCGAGTTTCTATAATTTTGGGGTCAATATGCTCAATATGTAAATGGAGATGGTCCTTATTTTTTCCTACTCCCCTTCCCTGATTAATTTCTATGGCCATTGACCTGCTTACCACATCCCTTGATGCAAGATCTTTAGCGTTAGGAGCATACTTCTCCATAAAACGTTCTCCCTTTGAATTTAATAAAAAACCACCTTCACCTCTAACTGCTTCCGAAATTAAGCAACCAATCCCATAAAGTCCGGTAGGATGAAATTGAACAAATTCCATATCTTGTAAGGGAAGGCCTACTCTTAAAACCATACCATTACCATCACCTGTACAAGTATGAGCTGCTGTAGCAGAATAGTAAATTTTGCCGTAACCTCCAGTAGCTAAAATTGTAATGTGTGATCTAAATCGATGAATGGTTCCTTCATTCAAATTCCATGCAAGTACACCTTTACACTCACCATTTTTCATTAATAAATCTAAAGCAAAGTATTCAATAAAAAACTCTGTTTTATGTTTAAGCGCTTGACCATACAAAGTATGTAAAATTGCATGACCTGTTCTATCAGCGGCTGCACAAGTTCTTTGAACTGGTTCATTACCATAATTTTTTGTCATTCCTCCAAAAGCTCGTTGATATATCTTGCCATCATTAGTTCTGCTAAACGGAACACCATAATGTTCAAGTTCTATGACAGCTTTTGGAGCCTCTTTACAAAGATATTCGATACAGTCTTGATCTCCAAGCCAATCTGATCCTTTTACTGTATCGTACATATGCCAACGCCAGTCATCTTCACCTGCGTTACCTAAAGCAGCTGAAATTCCTCCTTGGGCCGCCGCCGTATGACTTCTCGTTGGAAAAACTTTTGAAATGCAGGCAGTTTTTAAACCTGACTCGCTTAATCCCACAGCAGCTCTTAAACCTGCTCCTCCGGCACCTACGACTAAAACATCGTACTCGTGATCTACTATTTTATATGTGCTCATTAAAATTTATATAATAACAGAATTATTGTTATTGATGGGATAATTATACTCAATAATAGTCCCAAAAGATTTACGGCATTTTTGATTTTTTCATTTTGGATATAGTCTTCAACAATTTCACTTAATCCAATTTTTGCATGAAAAAAACCTGTTATAAGTAAAATTATAGTTAAGATTAAAAACAGCGGTTTGCTGAAAAAATTTATAACTGAATTATAATCACCTGTAGATAAAGTTATTAAAGAAAGCAAAAACCAAACAATAAGAGGTGCAACTATTAATGCGCTTGCTCTTTGCATTATCCATTTACGTGATGCTTTCATCTAAATTAATCCCCTTCCAATTAACCACAAGAAAACAGTCAGCAATAGAGAACTGACGATAACTATAACTCCTGAAATATTTACTGTTTTTATTTCATAGCCGTAACCTAAGTCCCAAAAAAAATGTCTAATTCCACTTAATAAATGATAACTGATCGACCAAGTAAACCCGATTAAAATAAATTTTCCAATAAAACTTTTTAAAAAAACTGAAAAATATTCAAATAAATTTTCACCAATTCCTGCTGAAGAAATCCATGCAGAAATAAAAATGAGACCTAACAGGTTTAATATTCCAGTAATTCTATGAGTAATGGAAAGCAAAGATGATATTTGCCATCTGTAAATTTGAAGATGGGGTGATAACGGGTTTTTTGAATCGTTCATTACTTGTTTAGCTAATATATTTTTTAATCAAAACATTTGCAATTTGAACCGCATTAAGGGCCGCACCCTTTAGTAAATTGTCTGAAACAACCCACATATTTATAGAATTTTTTTGTGTCTGATCATCTCTTATTCTTGAAATATATGTTACAAAATCGCCACTTGATTCAACTGGAGTTATGTAACCTCCATCTTTAGTTTCATCTACAACTTTACATCCAGGAGCCTTTTCTAAGCATTGTCTAATTTTTTTAGCATTAACTTCAGATTTAAATTCAATATTCACTGACTCAGAGTGTCCAACAAATACTGGAACTCTAACGCATGTGGCGCTTAAAACTATATTTGGGTCTAAAATTTTTTTTGTTTCTGCAGCCATTTTCCATTCTTCTTTTGTAGAACCATCTTCCATAAAAGAATCGATATGCGGTATAACGTTAAAAGCAATTTGTTTAGTAAAATTTTTTGAACTTACTTTTTGCTTATCTAAAACTAGTTTGCTTTGCTCTTCTAATTCAGTCATATGATTTTTACCAGCTCCCGATACTGACTGATAAGTTGAAACTACTACCCTTTTAATTTTAAATTGATCGTGTAAAGGTTTTAAGGCTAAAACTAATTGAATAGTTGAACAATTTGCATTTGCAATAATATTTTTATTTTTGTAAAGCTTTAAAGCTTCAGCATTTACTTCTGGAACCACTAAAGGAATTTCTTTATTCATTCTAAAATGTTTTGAATTGTCAATTACAATAGTTTTTTTTGCAGCAATAGGAGCCCATTTTTCTGCTATAACGCTTCCCGCAGAAAAAAAAGCTATTTTTACTTTTGCAAAATCAAAATCACTAAGTCCAACAACAGAATAAGTTTTGTTTTTAAAAGTAATTTTTTTTCCAACGCTTTTATCTGAAGCAATCAGATATAATTCACTAAATTCAAAATTTAGTTTTTCCAGAACTTCTAAAAGTTTTCTACCGACATTGCCTGTCGCGCCAACAATTGCTATATTCATATTAATTAAAGTATTACTATTGTTTTATGACCAATTCTAGACCAATGGCACGGCTAAAAATAATTTTTCTGACTATTCCTTGATAGTCCTTAATACTCAATTTTCCTTTAATTTTTATGATTTTTTTCTACAAATTTTTTGACTATCTCTCTCATTTCAAAAGCTTTTTCAAATATAATCATGTGACCACATTCTTTAAGCACTTGTAATTCAGAATTTTTAATTTTTTCAGCCATCTGTTTTCCTTTATCTAGTGGAACCATCTTGTCTTTGTCACCAAGTATACAAAGAGTAGGACAATTTACATTAGACGCAGCTCTCAACCCATTTTTATAATTATTGCACGCTCTAAGATCAACGGCTAAGCCTTCCTGAACTTGCCTTGGTGAATTAATAATTTTTTGAACTGGGTTTCCTCCAATAAACTTTTTTACTCCCTCGTAGCCCCATTTCATCATAAGTTCTACGGATTTCATATCACCTCCGTTTGCATAATTAATCAGATCTGGGTTCACTGGTAATTCGTATGATCCCGCTATAAGACTTAAACTTTTAATTAATTTTGGAAAACGATAAGCAAATTCAAGTCCAGCTAAACAACCTTGTGAATGGCCAATATATGAAATTTCATTAATTTTTAATTTTTCCATCAATTTTTTAATCCACTCGGCTATTTCTTCAATAGATTTTATAGCAGGTCCTTCTGAGCTACCATGTCCAGGTAAATCAACAGATAAAATACTGTAGCCTTTTGAAGCAAGAAACTGCTCGTGTAATGACCAAACTATATGAGTAAGGCCACTACCATGCATTAAAATAATTACTGGCTTTGTGATATCGAAATCTAATCCACCAGTTGATACAAAAACACTTTTTTGATCTACTTCGAAATTCAGCTCATCTCCTTGGCTTTTTTTCTTAATTCGAATTTTTTTATTTTTCCAGTGGATGTTTTTGGTAGTTCACCAAAAACTATTTTTTTTGGAATTTTAAATCCAGCCAATGTTTCTTTACAAAATTTTATTATTTCCTCTTCTGTTGCTTTTTTTTCTGGTGTTAATTCAACAAAGGCACATGGTATTTCTCCCCATTTTACATCTGGTTTAGCAACCACTGCAGCAAGTGAAACGGAAGAATGTTTTGCTACTGTATTTTCGATCTCTATAGATGAAATATTTTCTCCGCCTGAAATGATAATATCTTTAGACCTATCTTTTATTTGAATATAACCATTAGGATGCGTAACCGCTAAATCACCTGAATGAAACCATCCACCTTTCATGGATTTTTCTGTTGCTTCTTTATCTTTGAAATATCCCTTCATTACAACATTTCCACGTATCATTATTTCTCCCATCGTTTTTCCATCTCTAGGAACTGACTGCATGGTTTCTGGATCCATTACTTCAACATCTTCTGTATTTGGGTAACGTACACCTTGACGGGCGTTGATTTCAGCTTTCTCATCTTCAGTTAAATTATCCCATTCCTTATTCCATGCGCACTGTAAAATATGTCCATAAGTTTCTGTTAGGCCGTAAACATGCATAACTTCAAAACCCAAGCTTTCCATTTTTTTAAAAATAATACTTGGCGGAGGAGCTGCTGCTGTCAAAACATATACCTTATGCTTCAACGGTTTCTGTTCATTCTTTGGAGCATTTACTATCATATTTAATATAATTGGTGCGCCACCGAAATGAGTTACCTTATGTTGGATTATTAAGTTGAAAATTTCTTTGGCCCTAATATTCCTGATACATATTACTCGTGCATGAAGCATTGCGAGCGTCCACGGATAACACCAACCGTTACAATGAAACATAGGAACCGTATACAAAAAATTTAAACGATTAGGCATATTCCATGCCACTGCACTTCCAGTAGACATTAAATAAGCGCCTCTATGATGATAAACAACTCCTTTGGGATTACCTGTTGTGCCAGATGTATAATTTAATGAAATTGCTTGCCATTCATCTTTTGGTTTTTTCCATATATAGTTAACGTCGCCTTCATTTAAAAAACTTTCATATTCAAATTGTCCAAAATTTCCTGCATCCTTTAAATCTGCTTGCTTGTCATCAATATCTATAATTAAAATTTTCTTGTCTAATCCTTCCATTGCTTTTTTTACAATATTATGAAATTGACAATCTACAATAAGTGCTTTGGTATCGGCATGCTTTAATATGTAACTTACTGTTTTAGAATCTAATCTTGTATTAATTGCATTAAGTACAGCACCTGTCATTGGGACGGAATAATGAGCTTCGAATAATTCTGGCGTATTAGGAGCCATAATCGACACAGTATCACCTAATTTAATTCCATGTTTTGTTAAAGCACTAGCAAACTTTATACAACGATCATAAGTTTGTTTCCAAGTGTACACTCTCTTTTTATAAATTATGGATTCATAATTTGGATAAATATCTTTTGTTCTTTCAAGAAAGCTTATTGGTGTTAATGGAATAAAATTCGCATTATTTTTTTCAAGATTTTTATCGTAATCATTCATATAAATTAACTAATTTTAGATTCTTTTATAATTTCTGCAATTAGCTCTTCTTTTTTGTGTCCCATTAAATGTATTCCTTTAACTCCTTTAATTTCACGAAAAATTTGAATTAATTCAAGACAAATTTTTTTACTTTCTTCTTTTTGATCTTTTGCCTGTTCTAATCTTTTTATAATCTCATCTGGAACGTCAACACCAAATAAATTATCATTCATCCATTTAGCACTTTTAGCTGAAGCAAAAGGCCCTAATCCTATTAGAAAATATGTTTTTTCTAATATCCCAACATCATCCAACACTTTCATATAATCAATTAACTTTTTTTTTTCAAAAATGTACTGCGTTTGAAAAAAATCAACTCCAATTTTAATTTTGTTTAAAATTTTTTTAGTATTAGGTTTTCCTTTTGAAGGAACTTCTGCTGCTCCAATAAATAGCTTTGGAGGAGGATCAATTATTCTTCCTGATGGAAATTGTTTATCCTTTCTCATCAGATTAGCTGTGGTAACTAGTGTTGCACTATTAATATCTTGTACAGGTTTTGTTTCCGGCTGGTCTCCAACTTTTGGATCATCGCCAGATAAACAAAGAATATTGTGTACGCCTAAGGCCGACGCTCCAACCAAATCACCTTGTAAAGCTAGACGATTGCGATCGCGAACCGTTAACTGTAATATTGGTTCAATATCATTTTGAGCAAGAATAATTGCCGCTGTTAGTGAAGACATATGCACTTTTGCTCCAGGACTATCAGTTACATTAACTGCATCTGCAACGCCCTTTAATGGCATTGTTTTTTTTAATAAAACTTCTTGATTTGAGGCATCAGGAGGAGTGGTTTCTGCAGTAAATACAAAAATTCCCTCAGATAATTTTTTGTGAAGTAAGCTTTGATATTCCATTTTAACTAAATTTAAAATCCATTATGTACTTACTTCCTGAAATTGCAGATTTATAATGGGTGTCTATTCTAGGTAATACTCGATTAAAGAAAAAATTTGCAGTTTCAATTTTGTCTTCAAAAAACTTTTTGTTGTTATTTATTTCTTTATAACTAACATTCAACACTTTTAACCAAGAATATGCTAGGGCCATTAAGCCTAGAATCTTGAGATAATCATTGCATGCTGCGCTAGCATCATCCTTAGAATTTTTTATGCTTTCCTTAATCCAATTTGTAAAATTTACTAGTATTCCTAAATAATTATTTAGTTTATCAGCAAATGGTTTTATTTTAGTCTCGGTTTTATTTTTTTTAATTTCTTCTTCAATAAACTTAATGTATCGGTCAATAACACTTCCATCTTTATTAATAAGTTTTCTAAAAACTAAATCTATAGATTGAGCTGAATTAGTTCCTTCATATATTGGTGTAATTCTATTATCTCGGTATAACTGCTCAATGCCTTGGTCTTTTGTATAGCCATAGCCTCCAAAAATTTGCATCGCGTCACTAGTAATTTCCATTCCCATATCTGTAAATAATGATTTTACAACAGGCGTCATCAAAGATACTAAATCTGAAGCTTCTTGTTTTATTTTATTATCGCTGTGGTGTAGACTAACCTCAATTTGTTGAGCTAACCAAAAACTTAAAGCTCTTTCTCCTTCAATGATCGACTTCATACTTAATAATGATCTTCTAATATCAGCATGATCAATAATTAAATCTGCTCCATTTGCTGTCTTGCTGTGATTAGATTTACCTTGCTTTCTCTCTTTTGAATAATTTAAGGCATTTTGATACGCAATTTCTGATATTCCCAAAGCTTGAATTCCTACAACAATTCTTTCTAAATTCATCATCGTGAACATTGAACTTAGTCCTTTGTTTTTTGACCCAATCATATAACCAATTGCTTCATCAAAATTTAAAACACATGTAGACGATCCCTTGATTCCCATTTTACTTTCAATAGAACCAGTTGAAACTCCATTTCTTGGACCTAAAGATCCATCTTCTTTAACTTGAACTTTTGGAACTAGAAATAAACTAATTCCCTTTGTTCCAGATGGAGCATCAGATGTTCTTGCAAGAACTAAATGAATAATATTTTCTGTAAGGTCATGGTCTCCTGAAGTAATGAATATTTTTTGACCACTCAATTTAAAACTTCCATCTGATTGTTCAGTAGCTTTTGTTTTGAGTAATCCTAAATCTGTTCCACAAACAGGTTCGGTCAGGCACATCGTGCCGCTCCATTTGCCCTCAACAATTTTAGGAAGGAATTTTTTTTTTATTGTATTGGCACCGTGATGAAGAATACAATTATAAGCGCCAATACTAAGTTCGCTATATAATTTAAAAGAAAGGCTAGCAGAGGATAACATTTCGTCAAAAAATGCGCTGATCGTCTTTGGTATGCCTTGTCCACCATATTCTGGATCACAGGATAATGAGGTCCATCCATCTTGAATAAATTTTTTATAAGCTCCTTTATATCCTGGAGGCGTTATGACTACTCCATTTTCAAAAACACATGGCATATCATCTCCTGCTTTAGCTAAAGGCAAAATAAGATTTTCGGTAATTTTTGCTGCTTGTCCTAATATATCTTTTGCAAGATCGGAGTTAACTTCTTTGTATTTTTCGAGTTCATTATAATGCTTATTATCTCTTAACTTTTCAAAGAGAAACATCATGTCATCGATAGGAGCGTTATAGGTTACCATTTAATTTACCAGAGGCTTTCCAGTTGTTAGAGTATGTTTAATTCTTGCTTGAGTTTTTTTCATCTGAATTAATTGAATAAACGCCTCTAATTCTAATGCATAAAGGTCATCTTCGGACAACTCTTTCTCAATAGTTGTGTTTCCTCCACTTAATACAAAAGCTAATTTTTTTCCAACTTCCATTCCGTGTTCTAAAATTTTCTTTTCTTTAAAAAGATTTTCTAGAGTTTGAAACATTTTTTCTCTAACTTGGTTTCCTGATAGTTTGAAAATTGGTGTTTCAGGAGGCTTATAGTCACCTTTAATTTTGGCAATTAAATCTTGCGAAACTGAAAGTAATTTATTTCTGTTCATAATACTTTTATCTTTTGCTAATAAAAACTTAAGTGGCATCGCTTCTACAGGCGAGGTGGCCGTTTTAGCATATCCAATAATATCAAATACTTTTTGTGGTGCAAAATCCGGATCTTTTTTCGCTTCTTCGGTTTGCATCCAACGCCATAACATTTCTTTGCAACCGCCGCCAGCAGGGATTAATCCAACTAACGTTTCTACAAGCCCCGTAACAATATTTGTGTGAGCAATTACATAATCGCTTTGAACCAAAATCTCAAATCCACCTCCTAAAGCTAAACCGGAAGGTGCAGAAATAACGGGGTTTTCAGAATATTTAAGCTGCTTACAAGTCATTTGAAAATGATGAATAAATTTTTCTATCGCTTTCCAGTTCTTCTCTTTTACAAATTCCATTACATAATTTAAATTTACTCCAGCAGAAAACTGCATGCCTTCATTGATGATGATTAAATTTTTATCAGTCGCTTTTTTTAAAGCATCCATTGAATCATAATCCAACGTATTTGCTTTAGTATTAAATTCTACAATTTTATAAATTGAATAATCATAAATAAATGCTGATTTATTACTTGTAATATTCGCAATTTGTTTTACCTTTCCTAGAGTTTCTAAATCGGTATAGATTTGCCTTTTCCCATAAAAAGTATCAGATTTATTTTCATATAATCTTTTTATAAATTCATTCATTTTTAAATTTTTGTCTTTTTCTACAAAAAATTTTACTCCAAGTTCTTCAAGCATTTCAAATGGGCCTCTTGACCAACTAAAGCCTAGTCTCATTGCTTCATCAATATTGTTATAATCTTTTGTTACGCTGGGAATTAAAGAAGACGCATAAAGTATAATTTTTGAAACCACTGACCAAGTGTATTTTCCATATTTGTCATTTCTGGAAACTAAATCTTTTAAAGAAACATTTTCTTTAATATTGAATTTAATTTTTTTTGATGGTGCATATTCTCTAGTTTTTAAATCAATAACTTCTAAAACTTTTTTTCCTTCTTTATTATTAATTCTACGAAATCCACCTTTACTTTTTCTTCCTGTATACCCATTTTTAATTAGATGTGTAATGAGTGGAATTTCTTTTGCCACTTCATGAAAAACATCTGAGGTAGGCAACTCTTTTAAAAAACTTTTTAAAACATCCGCCATTAAATCTATTCCGATTAAATCATATAGACCAAAAGCTCCTATTTTTGGTAATCCCATTGGTCTGCCATAGAGTGCATCTGACTCATCTACACTTAATTCCATTTTGATAGCTTCGGTCATTGCTACTTGAATTGCATAAACGCCAACTCTATTACCTAAAAAACCTGGTGTATCTTTACAGATAATAACTTGCTTGCCTAAATTTTCTTCACAAAAATTTTTTAAAAAATTTATTTTATCTAAATCATTAAAACTTTCTTTAACGATCTCTAATAGACCCATATATCTAACGGGGTTAAAAAAGTGAGTTATACAAAAATCTTTTTTGTCTTCATCAGACATTTTTGATGATAAAACTTTTAATGGAATGGTAGATGTATTTGATGAAATAATTGAGCCTTTTTTTCTCTCTTTTAGTATCTTTTCATAAAGATTGAGTTTTATATCAATTCTTTCTACAACAGCTTCGACTATCCAGTCGGCTTTTCTTACAGCATCTAAATTCTGATCTATGGTTCCTATTTTAATTTCATCAATTTTGCTTTTATCTATTAATAAAGGAGGTTTGGATTCGTAAATTCTTTTTTTAGCTTTTTTACAAATTTCTGTTTTTAAGTCCAATAATGTAACAGGAATATTTGCATTGCATAATTGTGCCGCAATACCAATTCCCATTGTTCCCGACCCAATTACTACAACATGATTAATTTTCATTGGGATAAATTATAAAAATTTTATTATTATTGCAATTTTGAGACTATCGCATTGCCCATTTGTGAAGTGGACACTTCTTTTTTACCTTTAGATAAAATATCTTTAGTTCTTAATCCATCATCAAGAACTTTTTGTACAGCTTGATCTAAGTTGTCTGCTTCTTTCTCTAAATCCAAAGAATATCTAAGAGCCATAGAGAAGCTAAGAATAGCTGCAATTGGATTAGCTATTCCTTTTCCGGCAATATCAGGAGCTGAACCATGAACAGGTTCGTACATAGATCTCATCTTGCCATTTTTATTTTTTGCACCCAAAGATGCTGAAGGCAATAAACCTAATGATCCTGTTAGCATAGCAGCCTCATCAGATAACATATCTCCAAATAAATTGTCCGTTACAATTACATCAAATTGCTTTGGGTTTCTTAGTAGTTGCATTGCACAATTATCTGCAAGCATATGATTCAATTCGATATTAGGGTACTCATTATCTTTAAGCTTCTGAACTTCCTCTCTCCAAAGAACTCCAGCCTCCATAACATTTGATTTATCACATGAAGTAACTTTTTTATTTCTTTTTTGTGCAAGCTCGAAAGCTACTTTAGCTACTCTAATTATTTCGTTAGTTGTATATGTGTGCGTATTGATACCTTTTCGCTGTCCGTTTTCGATGGGTTTTATTCCTCTTGGTTCGCCAAAATATATACCCCCAGTAAGTTCTCTAACGATCATAATATCTAAACCTGAAACAATTTCAGGTTTTAAACTGGAAGCTTCAACTAATTGTTTGAAACAAATTGCCGGTCTAAGATTTGCAAATAACTTTAATTCTTTTCTTAATTTTAATAATCCTCTTTCAGGTTTTTTTGAAAATTCTAATTTATCCCACCTTGGACCTCCAACAGCTCCCAAAATTACAACTTCAGATTCTAATGCTTTATAAAATACTTCATCTGTAATTGGATTTTTATGTTTTTCATACGACGCACCACCTACTAAATCTTCGTCAACTTCAAAATCTAAAGATTTTTTCGAGTTAAGCCATTGTATGACTTTTTTAACTTCAGCAACAACTTCCGGCCCAATCCCGTCTCCTGGCAACAATAAAATTCTTCGCTTTTTAACTTTTATCATATTAATTAGTCCAAGGTTTAGTTTTTTTAAGATTTTCTTCATAAGAAGATATTTTTTCTGATTTTTCTAAAGAAAGTGAAATATCATCTAAACCATTTAACAAACATTCTTTTTTAAAAGGATCGATTTTAAAATTAATTATTTTATTTCCAAATTTGATTTCCTGTTTAGTTAGATTTATTTCTACTATTTCTTTTCTTTTTGAATATTCAACTATTTCTTCTAAATTATTTTGACTTAAAACTATTGGCAACATGCTATTTTTAAAACAATTATTATAAAAAATATCGGCGAAACTTGGACCTATAATACATTTAATTCCAAAATCTAATAATGCCCATGGTGCATGTTCTCTTGATGAACCGCACCCAAAATTTTTCCCCGTTAGCAAGATAGATGACTTGTTGTAAGGTTCCTTGTTTAAAACAAAATTATCTTTTTTTTTTCCTTGCTCATCATAGCGCATTTCAAAAAATAAACTTTCCCCAAGTCCACTTCTTTTTAAAGTTTTTAGAAATTGCTTTGGAATAATCATATCTGTATCAACATTTATCATTGGTAAATTCGCAGGCACTCCTTTTAAAATATTAAACTTTTCCATTTTATTTTTGAAACTTTCTTACATCTGTCAAATGTCCATCAATTGCTGCAGCGGCAGCCATAGCCGGACTTACAAGATGAGTTCTTCCTCCACGACCTTGACGTCCTTCAAAATTTCTGTTTGATGTAGATGCACATCTTTCTTTAGGATTAAGCTTATCTGCATTCATAGCCAAACACATCGAACAACCCGGTTCTCTCCACTCGAATCCAGCATCTTTAAATACTTTGTCTATTTCTTCTTTTTCTGCTTGTTGTTTTACAAGGCCAGAACCTGGCACAACCATAGCATTTACATGTTGAGCAATTGTCCTTCCTTTTATAATTTTGGCCGCATCCCTTAAATCTCCAATTCTTCCATTAGTACAACTTCCAATAAAAATTCTATCAATTTTAATATCGGTCATTTTTGTATTCGGTTTAAGTCCCATATAATTTAAAGAGCGATTCATTGATGCTTTTCTGTCTTCATCCTGTTCTTTGTCCGGATCAGGAACAGCGCCAGTAATAGTTACAACATCTTGAGGAGAAGTGCCCCATGTTACCATTGGGCTAATATCATCACCTTTAATTTCCACTTCTTTATCAAATTTAGCCTCTGGATCTGATTTAAGACCAAACCAAGATTCAATTGCCTTATCCCAATTTGTTCCTTTAGGAGACTTAGGTTTATCTTTTAAATATTGAAAAGTTTTTTCGTCAGGTGCAATTAATCCTGCTCGGGCGCCCGCCTCTATTGACATATTGCAGATTGTCATACGTTGTTCGATATTCAAACTTTCTATTACAGATCCAGCATACTCAATCACAGATCCAGCTCCACCTGCGGTACCTATCTTTCCTATTGCTTGCAAAATTACATCTTTAGCAGTAACGCCATTTGGTAACTTGCCTATTACTTTTATACAAAGATTTTTTGATTTTTTTTGAATTAAAGTTTGGGTAGCTAAAACATGCTCGACTTCTGAAGTTCCTATGCCAAAAGCTAATGCTCCAAAAGCTCCATGTGTTGCGGTATGACTATCACCGCAAACTATTACCGTGCCTGGTTGAGTAAATCCCTGTTCAGGTCCAATGATGTGAACAATTCCTTGTCTTTTGTCTTTCATATCAAAAATTTCTATACCAAATTCTTTACAATTTTTTTCAAGCTCTTCAATTTGAGCTTTCGATTCTTGATCTTCTATGTCTTTTGATCGATCAGTTGTAGGCACATTATGATCTGCAACTGCTAAAGCAAGATTTGGCCTCCTGACTTTTCGTTTTGACAATCTTAAGCCTTCAAAGGCTTGGGGGCTTGTAACTTCATGTATTAAATGTCTATCAACATATAATAATGTTGTTCCATCATTTTGTTGATGAACTATGTGTTCATTCCATATTTTGTCGTAAAGTGTTTGGGGCATTGATAGAAAAAAATTATTTTTTCTTTTTTTTTAACTCTTTTTTTTTGTATCTGGTTTAGATATTGCCTTTTGAGACTCTTCTTTCTTTGGCTCAGTTGCAGTTACTATTATTTTTTTTTGCTCTTGTGATTGATTTTCACTAACTTGTCCGGAAACATCTATACCAATTTTTTTCTTAATTTTTTCTGCAATTCTTGCCGACTTACCTTTTCTATCGCGGAGATAATATAACTTGGCTCTTCTAACTTTTCCTGATCTTATAACTTTTATTGAACCAACAATTGGACTGTATAAAGCAAATGTTCTTTCTACGCCTTCGCCAAATGAAATTTTGCGTACTGTAAATGATGAATTAATGTTACGGTTCTTTTTCGCAATACAAACTCCCTCAAAATACTGAATCCTTTCACGTTTTCCTTCAACAATTCTTACGCCAACTTTAATTGTATCACCTGCAGAAAATTCAGGAATTTTCTTTTTTGCCAAAATTCTTTTGACACTTTCCCTGTTGATGTCTTCGATATATTTCATTTATTTTTATTATATTTTTCCCATAAATCTGGGCGTCGGCGTCGTGTTATATCCTCTGATCGAGTTAAGCGCCAGTCCTTAATTTTCTTATGGTTGCCTGTTAATAACACATCAGGCACCTCTTTTTCTTCCCATTTTTGAGGCTTTGTATACTGTGGATATTCCAGTAGGTTTCTTTCAAACGTTTCATCGTTTAATGAATTATAATTTCCAATCACACCAGGAATTAATCTAACGATTGTGTCAATTAATACGAAAGCACCTATTTCACCGCCTGATAAAATAAAATCTCCAACGCTAACTTCTTCTATATTTCTTGTCTCCAATAATCTTTGATCTACACCTTTAAAATGACCACATATAATATTTATATTTTTACCCAATATTTTTTTTGCATAAATATGATCGAACTTTTTTCCCTTAGGGGTCAAATAAATAATTGGTTCACTTTTATTAGAAATATTTTTATCTAAAGAATTAGCTACAACATCTGCTCTTATTAACATGCTGCTTCCTCCTCCAAAAGGAGTGTCATCTACAGTCTTATGCTTATCTGTAGCATAGTCTCTAATATTAACCACTTCTAATGACCATATTTTCTTCTCTAGTGCCTTCTGATAAAGACCACTAGCAAAAGGTCCTGGAAACTTTTCGGGATATAAGGTGAATACTCTTACTTTCCACATTTATTTTTTTT
>Ga0208055_1000154_pt1 | contig 17441 bp, 12 predicted proteins | sample DeeseametaMP2159_FD_184174 | JGI IMG/M metagenome (GOLD analysis project Ga0208055, IMG submission 184174) | Marine microbial communities from the Deep Pacific Ocean - MP2159 (SPAdes) | ecosystem: Environmental > Aquatic > Marine > Oceanic | place: Southwest of Acapulco, Mexico, North Pacific...
GGCAGCACCCCAGTCCCTATATCTGGTTATGATTTTAAAGAAAAAATCCTTTCAACAGATACCTTCTGGAGTATGGAGGAACTGCCAAAATCTATCGCTGTTATTGGTGGCGGGTACAGCGGTTGCGAATTTGCATCAATCCTGAATGTTTTGGGCTGTAAAGTTTGGCTGATTGAAATGGAAGAGGCGCTAATGCCAGACAATCCCCAAGAAATTGGAAAAACATTGGAAAAGTATATGCGAATTGATGGAATTACTGTTCTCACCAATTCAAAGGTTGAAAAAATTACCGATAATGGAATTTTGGTGAATGGTCAAAACATAGATGTCGAAAAAATTCTTGTTTGTGTGGGTAGAAAACCGAACATAGGTTCTGATGAAATGAAAAAACTTGGAATTGAATTTAACGGTAAGGGTATTGATGTGAATAAAAAAATGCTGACTAGTGTTTCAAATATTTATGCGATAGGCGACATAACAGGAAAATATCAACTTGCTCATGTAGCGTCAAAACAAGGCGAAGTTGCAGCCCATAATATAACGGGACATGATAGTGAAATGGATTACAGCGTTATCCCATTTTGCGTATTCACTTTTCCAGAGGTAGCTTTTGTTGGAGATTGTTCTGGTAAATCAGGTGAGTTTCCGCTTAGGGCAAATGCAAAAGCAAATTGTCTAGAAGATACAAGAGGGTTTCTCAAAGTTTTTGAAAAAAATGGAATATGTGTAGGTGCAATAATTATTGGTACGAGAGCATCTGAGATAATTGGTGAAGTAACAATTGCAATTAAGACACAATTAAAAATCGAAAAATTTTTGGAAGTTATTCACGCGCATCCTACTCTATCAGAAGCGTTTACAGAAGCTGTCAGAGATATTAACGGACAATCTATTCATCTACCATCACGAACTAAATCCTAAAATAATTAAATTATCCGAATAGTGAAGAAAGACCTTCCATTGCTGCTTCCTCCTGTTTTTCACTAGGTGGTCCAGATTTGCCTTCTTTCTTTTCTTCGGCGCCTTCTGCTGGTGCTGCTGCTGCTGCCGGAGCTGCTGCTACTGCAACTGGAGCAGCCTTTATTGCATCTTCAATATTAACATCGGCCAAAGATGCTACAAGTGACTTCACTTTTGCCTCGTTTAATTCTGCACCAGATGCTTTTACTATTGAGGTGACATTTTCCTCAGTAATCTCCTTCTTTAGTTTATGAAGCATCAATGCAGCGTAAACATATTCCATAATATCGTTTTTTTTGGAATCGATAATATAAAACTATAGAGAGTTATAATTCCCTGTTGGGACTTAATTTAGGATTTTAAGACTTCTGCAAATTGCATAAAGTGTCCTTTTCAGTTGCTTATCAAACAACGTATCCATACGCTGCTTGAGCACACGCTTTGCTTTGTCTCTCTCAGAGCCAGGAGGTAATGATAGCACATTATTAATGAATTCTGATAGGGATTCCTGTATCCATCCGTTTAAAGTAGCATATACCCTGTTTGGAATTTCTAAGACCTGTTGCTCGTTCAAATCTAAGACACCAGCAAAGTTGTCATGTTCAATCCTATAGACGAGTGATAAAATACAATTATCAGGATTAGGGTTTTTTAAAATTTCAATAGATCGCTTTCCCGCCTTACCTTGTTCAACCTTGTTCCTCAGACCAATAGGGTTGATGATAATTCCATTTACTCCAATTTTCTGACCTTCTACGCCAGTAACTGCCCCAAAAATTATTTTGTTGTATTCTCCATCAGCTTGTTTGGCAAAAACAAAATCACCCTCCTTTAGGCTTTTTTTTCTTCCACCAAGCATAGGATTGATTTTAGAGTATTGTATTTAATTTATTGTAATCGATAATTATAATATCGGTCAGACGAAAACACTTCAAATGGATAAAAAAGAAATTCTTTCAAAATTTTCAACTGACCCTGAACGATACTATAAGGTAAAATTATTTGAGAATGAAGGATTTATGCGTAAATCATGCACAATATGTAAGCGATTCTATTGGACAATGGATGAGAATCGCATCAACTGCCCTGATCATTCTGATGACACATATTCGTTTATTGGAAACCCGCCAACAAAAAAAAGATTTGATTATACACAGGCATGGAAGGAAGTTGAATCATTTTTTCAAAAAAATGGACATACATCTGTAAGTAGGTATCCTGTAGTTTGTAGATGGCGTGATGACTTGTATTTTACAATTGCATCAATTGTTGACTTTCAAAGGGTGATGGGAAGTAAAGTTGTGTTTGAGTTTCCTGCAAACCCACTTGTAGTTCCACAAACTAGTCTGCGATTCAAAGATTTGGAAAACGTTGGTGTTACTGGACGACATTTTTCAAGCTTTTGTATGATTGGACAACACAGCATACCAAATTCTCAAGGATATTGGAAAGACGAATGCATTGATTTGGATTACAGACTAGTTACAGAACAATTTGGAGTTGACAAAAAAGAAGTTGTTTTTGTAGAAGATGTTTGGGAAGGCGGTGGTTCGTTTGGTTCTTCTTTAGAATTTTTTGTAAAGGGACTAGAGCTTGGCAATGCAGTGTTTACCGAGTTTCAAGGAGACTTGTCCAATTATAGAACGCTAGATCAACAAATTATTGACATGGGTGCAGGCCTGGAAAGATTTGCCTGGATCACAATGGGTACTCCAACTGCATACGATTGTTGTTTTGGACCTATTACCGGCAATCTAATAGAACAGACAGGAATTAATACAGATTCTGAACTTTTGGTTAGATATTTTACTGAAATTGCAAAAAATTTTGAGCGGTTTAGTGATTTATCTGAGGTGAGAAAAAATGCAATCAAATCAGCCGGTCTATCAAACGAACAGATGGACAAAATCATAACTCCGATTGAGGGAATTTATCTAATCATTGATCATGTCAGAACTCTAATTTTTGCAATATCAGACGGGGCATTACCGAGTAACGTTGGTGGAGGATACAATCTTCGAATAATGCTTAGAAGAATAATATCTACTATGAATAGGCTCTCGCTAAAATTTGACATAAATGATATGATTGATATGCAAATTGATTATCTCAATGATACATATCCTGAACTAGAAGAAACACGTGAAGATGTCAAAACCATAATTGCAATTGAGGCTGATAGATATGAAAATTCAAAATCTAGGATGCAAAAAATTGTTAGTAAATTAAATCAAAAGCCAACTGTTGATGATTTAATCCGACTGTACGAATCAGACGGTGTAACGCCTGATTATCTAAAGGAAATGAAGGTAATTTCTGATATTCCATCAACATTTTATAGCAAATTATCTGAACTGCACCAATCAAAGAAACAAAAAGAGCAAGATCAACTTTCATTAGAAGGATTACCAGAAACTGAACTTTTGTACTATGCAGATGATCCAAAAGAGTTTGATGCCAAAGTTCTCAAATCATTTGACCAGTATGTTGTGCTGGACAGAACATCATTTTACGCAAGAGGAGGGGGACAAGAGCCGGATCATGGAACAATTGAAGGGTTCGATGTTGTTGACGTGAGCAAACATGGTAACATTGTATTACATGAGCTAAAGGAAGGCACCATAAAAGAAGGAGATACTGTTTCATGTGTTGTTGATTCGAAAAGAAGGGGTGATATTACAAAAAATCATACCAGCACTCATATCCTCAATTCATCATCTCGCAGCATTTTAGGATCGTGGGTTTGGCAGCATTCTGCATTTAAAGAAGAGGACCATGCTAGGTTGGATATTACACACCATTCTGCCTTGACTGACGATGAAATTGTAAAAATTGAGAATCTTGCCAATTCTGTAGTTAAGAAAAACATGTCGGTGACTATTGAGAATTTTGATAGAGGTACTGCTGAGCAAAAATATGGATTCAAGATATATCAGGGGGGAATTGTTCCCGTAAAATCAGTTAGAATTGTATCAATTGAGGATTTTGATATAGAAGCGTGTGGTGGAACCCACGTTAAAAAAACGGGTGAGATTAAACTAGTAAAAATTACAAGAACAAAAAGGATTCAAGATGGTGTTGTAAGAATTGAATTTGTTTCAGGTGACACAGCTTTAGACTATGCTAAACAGCATGACGTTGATTTGGCGAGAGAATCGGCTGAATTGAAGGATAAAGCAAAACTAAAAGAAACAAGGCATGAGCAAAAACAAGAATTAAAAGAGAAATTACCAATTTTAGTTGAAAATATTACTGCGTGCAAAATAGGCACAAATAACGTGGATGAAACTATTGTTATTATGACGGAGCCTGGAAAACCAAACTTTTGCTCTGCAATGAGTGAACAATATGACGAATTTTTTCATATTAGTTTAGGAGAAAAGCTAATCGAAAAGGATCCGTGGATGGTTTATTGTGGTGTTTTTGAGGATGGAGATAGAATTCGAGCAATAATTTATTCAGGTGAACAAGTTGGAAAGGACAAAAAAGCGGGAGATATTGCAAAAACTATGTCTGAAGTGCTTGGAGGAGCTGGAGGAGGAACCCAAAGGTTTGCTCAAGGAGGGGGAAAAGACAAATCTAAAAAAAATGATGCTATAGAAAAGGCAAAAACAATGGTTTTGGGAGTATAAAATTATGGAAGTAGATTGGAGTGCCATTGATAAAAAGTGGCAAAAAAAATGGGCAGAAAATAATGATCATGAAACTAATTCTAACGATAAAGAAAAAAAATTCATAACTGTGGCGTATCCTTATCCAAACTCACCTCAACATATAGGTCACGGTAGAACATACACCATTACAGATGTTCATTCTAGATATTTGAGAATGAAAGGATATAATGTATTATTCCCGATGGGATTTCACTACACTGGTACGCCAATTCTTGGTATGGCAAAAAGAGTAGAAGCTAATGATACTGAATTAATTGAAGGATTCAAAACATTATACAAAGTTCCTGAAGATAAGATTAAGGAATTTGCAGAGCCTGTAAAGATTGCCAAATATTTCCACGAGGAGATTAAATCTGGTATGATTGAGATGGGTTATTCAATTGATTGGAGAAGAGAATTTACTACAATTGATCCTGCTTACCAAAAATTCATAGAATGGCAATTTAGAAATCTAAAAGAAAAAAATCTCATTGTGCAAGGCTCGCATCCTGTTGGCTGGTGCCCGAAGGATCAAAACCCAGTTTCACAACATGACACGCTTGGAGATGTGGAACCCGATTTTACTGAATATATTATTATTAAATTTGATTTGAATGGAGTAAAGATTCCCGTAGCCACATTGAGGCCAGAAACTCTATTTGGGGTAACAAACATTTGGATAAATCCTCAAGTTACATACCAGAAAATCAAAGTAAATGATGAGATTTGGATCACTAGTCCAGAGTGTGCACGAAAACTGGGATTTCTTGAAAAAAAAATCGAAGTGATAGAGGATGTTAGTGGAAGTGACTTTGTTGGTCAAAGTGCTAAAGCACCACACAGTTCCGATTCAATTGTGATTTTACCAGCTAGTTTTGTAAAAAGTGATAATGGAACGGGAATTGTCATGTCTGTTCCTGCACATGCTCCATTTGATTACCAAGCGCTAGTAGATTGCAAATCTGGAAAAAACAAATCGATAAACAGTGATCTTTTGAGTAATATTCAAAATATTGAGCCTATTTCTATGATAAAGACAGAAGGACTGGGTAATATTCCTGCAAAAGATATTGTAGAAAAGATGGGAATCTCACACCAAGATGACCCAAAACTAGAAGATGCTACAAAGGAAATCTACTCAAAAGAATTCTATGAGGGAATTCTAGCTGATAACACAAAGCAATTTGCAGGGAAAAAAATTTCTGAAGCAAAAGATGAGATAAAAGAATGGATTACAAAAATTGGTAGTGCTGATATCCTATTAGAATTGACAAATTCTCCGGTAAAATGTCGTTGTGGTGCAGAGTGTGTTGTGAAATTATTAAGCAATCAATGGTTTTTAGACTATTCAAACAAAGACTGGAAAAAGAAGGCACATGTCTGTTTTGAGAAAATGAATATTCTTCCTAATGAAATCAGATCCGAGTTTGATAAAGTTCTTGATTGGCTTAGAGAAAGGGCTTGCGCCAGACAGCACGGATTAGGTACAAAAGTTCCCTGGGACAAAGAATGGTTGGTAGAAAGCCTAGCTGATTCCGTCATTTACATGGCATTCTATATTATCTCAAAATATGTTAACAAAAAAGAAATTAATGGAAATGATTTAACTGACGAATTTTTTGACTATATTTTTTACGGAAAAAAAGATTCAGGAGAAATTGCAAATAAAATAAACGTTACAAAAGAAAAATTGGAAGAAATCAGAAACGAATTCCTGTATTTTTATCCAGTTGATTCTAGACACTCTGGCAGAGATTTGGTTCCAAACCATCTAACGTTTTTTGTTTTAAATCATGTTGCGCTTTTTCCAGAGGAAAATTGGCCACAGGAAATTGTTGTTAATGGTTCTGTCCTGATGGCAGGAAAGAAAATGTCAAAGTCGATGGGAAATATTATTCCGCTGAGGGAGGCAGTGAGAAAATATGGTGCTGATCCACTCCGCCTAACAATTTTAATTTCTGCTGAATTGTTACAGGATGCTGATTTTAACGTTGAAGCAATTAATGGAATTAAAAACAAACTTGAGTCCATGCATGAAAACTGTGCCAAAACTAAATCCGAAGAAATTCCAGAATTAGAACCGGAAGACAAATGGATATTTAGTGTATTACAAAATTTAGCCTCAAATGTTAGCCAATCAATGGATAAGATTAGGCTTAGGGAAGCATTACATCATATTTTGTATGATTTTGATTCTGAATTACAGTGGTATCTCAAAAGAGCAAAATCAAAACAAAGAACAAATATTTCTGGAATTCTTCACAAAATTTTGTCATCTAGAGTTTTGATGCTCTCACCTTTTGCCCCACACATAGCAGAAGAAATGTGGGAAAAACTAGGCAATTCAGAATTAGCTTCAAAATCAGCATGGCCTTCTTCTGTTGGAACAGAAATTGATTCAAAATCAATTCAAACTGAAACATTGTTAAAATCAATTATTGATGACATTAACAATATTCTAAAAGTGACTAAAATTTCGCCAAAAAAAATTATAATTTACACCGCAGAACAATGGAAATCTAAAGTATACAACTCAATACTCAAAAATGTGTTAGATGGTCAAACGAATGTAGGTACAATCATAAAATCATTAATTGCGAATAAGGAAACAGAACAAATCAAAAAAGATCCTGATTTTGTAAAAAAAACACTCAATGATATTCTATCAGAACCTGCTGAACTAAGAAAAGGAAGAATGAGTGTTGGTCAAATTGATGAAAGGGAAATTATTAGCTCAGAACTATCATCTCTTGTAAAGAACGACTATAATGTAGAACTAGATGTTTTTTCAGAATCAGACTCGGAAAAATATGATCCTAAAAATAAAGCAAAAAATGCGAGGCCTTTCAAACCAGCAATACTAATCGAATAGATATAGTATTTATTTTGTTAAAATTAGCTTGAACTAGAATGAAAATTGCTATTATGGGGATGGGTGTAGCAGGCAGTTATCTAGTTTCTAGGTTGAAGAATGACCATGAAGTGGTTGGTTTTGAAAGAATGGAAGAAATTAAACATGATTCAATTTGTGCTTGGGGATCCATCAAGTCTACCATGATAGATCTTTGTAAGAAATCAGGAATTGATTTTGAAAAATACATTGTACATAATGGTAAAACCATGTATGTTGATATGAATAACCAAAAAAGATTCCAAATTGGGTTACACGGATTATGTACATATGAAAAGTTGAGTTTGATTAAGGACTTTATCAAAGACTCCGAAGTTCATTTTGGAGTAAGTAAAAAACTAGAGGAATTAGAGTCAGAATTTGATGTTATAGTTGACTGTACAGGATTTCATCGAATTTATTTACCAAAATTAGAGCAGGATTTCTGTCTGCCCACCTATGAATACAAAATTGAATATGAAAATGGGGTACCATTTGATGACTTTTACATAAAACCATTCCCACACATGTCAGGGTACTTTTGGTACTTCCCAATGGGTAAGAATCTTGCACATGTTGGCGCAGGTGATTATAACAAACAACATGTAGAAGAAACTAAAAAATTCTTTAAGAAATATGGTGGCAAAGTAACAAAAACTGTGGGCCGCCCCATAAGACTTGCTACACCAAATCTATGTAAGCCATTTTACAAGGGAAAAGTTGTCGGAGTAGGAGAATCTATTGGAACTGTATATCCATTGTTAGGTGAAGGAATCATCCCAAGTATGATATGTGCAGACATTTTTGTAAAAAATCTTGGCAATAATGAAAAATATGAAAAAGAAGTTGACGAGTATTTCAAGATTTATGGAAAAGTTTTCAATTTTATAAGAAGTAAATTACACAATAAATTCAGTATATTAAGAATGATGCCAGATCTTCTTTCAATATTTCGATATATGAAAAAGAATGAAGAAAGATTTGGAATGGAAATTAATATGCGTGACTTGTTGAAAGTTGCTAAAGCCTAGCCCAAACTTATTGAGCCTAATCCATCTCGCATAGTTCCGCTAGACTTGAAGTTATAATCATATATTATTTCAGAATACTCTTGTAAAATTTCATTCATGGAATCCATTGAATCATCAAGGTAAAAACCTGGACAATCTCCAGTAAACTGAAAAGTAGCATGAACTCTTGCTATACCTTTTTCATTTTGTAGCCACGTTGAAAAAGGGTACAGATAGCAAACTCCTGGACGTGTTGGATGAATTCCACAGCTGCCTTCATCATCTAGAAATCTGCATTTGATGTGAGTACCATCATCTGCTTCTGTTTCATCTTGTTTTCGTTTCAAATTAATACCAGTCATTATAGTTACACCACCATCAGGGCTTGCTTCTTCCCAAGTAGCCATAACTGTCTCATTTTTTATGAAATCAGATGTTTTTTGGTATTTCATTCCAGCTCCAATTGTTATTAGGTCATGGGAAGTGAGAGGAAGTCTTCCTTGTCTGGAACAGCAGTTTGAACAATCCGGCCAATAACATTTCCAAAGGATAAATTTTTTGATTTTACTTAGAAAAGGAATATGGAATATGACATCTTTTACCTTTATAGAATTCTCAGTTACATCATCACGCTTTCCTAACTGAAAATCTTTGATTATTGAATCTATATCCCAATCTTTTTCTAAAAGTTCTATTGATTTTGCGATTTCCATTTGTGACATAAATTATAATGGTGCCAAATCATATTATTAATGTTGAGTGAAAAAGGAAAGTATGCTTCTGCAACCCAACATAGAAGAACTGTCTGGGAAAAAATAATCTGGCCTTTAATTTTAGACCTGAATGACGTAGTGTTTAGCTTAAAACAATATCAAAGGAAACGTGATCAAGTCTGTACCAAAAACAATTTGAAAATTTCAGAAATGTCAAGGGGCGTAGTATCGTTGTTGCAAAAAGGAATAATTATCAAGGAAAATACTACGTATTCAATTCATTATAGACTTATTCCGTATATGAGAGTGAGAGCTGAATGTGACTATGCAGCAGCTATTAACGAAATGAGAATGAAATAATTATATTCTGACATTTTACAAATCATCTTGTAGCCCGGTAGTGTAGTGGCAAGCATAGGGGCCCCTGGAGCCTTTGACCTCGGTTCGAGTCCGGGCCGGGCTACTTGATTTAATTATCTAGATGCTTGAGCTATACGCTCTAATTCGTTCTTTTTCTTAACAGAAGGACTAGAAGGATCATTGTTAGCTGATAGGATAAGGTGTTCAGCTAAATATTCTTCTATTGGTTTTGGATTAGAAAATGTGGATTCTTTTACACCGTCAGCCATAAACCGTAATGCAAGATCAACTCTTCTTATTGGTGCTACATCAACTGAGACATGGTATACAGTTCCACCATAAACAATACGTGTAGTATCTTCGTTTGGTGCAGAGTTCTCTATTGCACGAACTAAAATTTCTACTGGGTTTTTTCCTGTTTGTAAGTAAATTATTTCAAATGCAGTCTTTACAATATTATAAATATGGATTTTTTTTCCTGCCATTCTACCAGTATTTTTTGCATGTTTTTTACCAAAATGCATCATTTTATTCACTAATCGTTCAACTATGTTAACATCAGCTTTATTGAAACGCTTTAATGCAGAACGACCATAATCCATTGGAAATATAGCTTCTTTCAAAGAAATAGCATTTTTGAGACCTGGATCTTTAATTTCAATTTCAGATAAATCCCATTTCCTAAATAGCAAAAGTTTTTCTGTTGACATTTAGTTATCGCCTTGGTTTTTCTTTCTTTCCAAGCACTAGTTGTTTTAAAGATGTATCATTTACTTTTGAAACTTTGTATCGTACTCCAGGAATATCGCCCATAGCACCGCCCTGAGTGGCACCCATACCTTCGATATGTACTTCATCATGTTCATCGATAAAGTTCATTGCGCCGTCTCGCGGTAAAAATGCTGTAACTGTTTTTCCATTTTTTATTAATTGAACTCTAACACATTTTCTAACAGCAGAATTTGGCTGTTTTGCTTCCACGCCTACTTTTTCTAAAACAATTCCTCTTGCCTGTGGTGCACCACCTAGTGGGCTGGATTTTTTATCCAAGCCCAGTTTTCTTCTCTTATATAGTGATATTGACCAACGTTGTCGTTTTTTCTTTGCCTTCAAAATTCTGCCTGCAAATAAACCAAGGGGTGATTTTGCCATTATATCATACACCAAATTGTGCCATTTCGCTATTATTTATCAGAACATTTGAAATACCAAAATATCTTTTTGCAAGTAATCTAGCCCTTTCAGCATTTCTTCCCTCACGACCAACAACCAATCCTTTTTTGCTAGCATCAACTAAAACTATTGCTTGTGATGAGCCATCTGCTTTCTCTGTCAATTTTATTTCGTTAATGAATTTAGAATTAAATACGTATTTTAAAAATTTACTTGGGTCACTAAAATATTCTACCAATTCAACATTTCGTTTTAGAATATTATGTAGAGATTTAATATTACAACCGCTTTTGCCTATGGCAAGACCCATTTTACCTTCATTAACTACAAAAATTATTCTGTCATATCTCTGATCATCCAAACAATCACGAGCGGTTACCTTTGTAACTGATTGAAAAAGTGACATTAAACGCATTTCGTCTGTTGTTAATTTAATAGATTGAGTCATTATGCTTCTTAGTAGGTTCGCTTTTCCGCTTTCGCATTTAAACTTTCATAGAATGTTTTATTGTGTGGCATCATTTTGATTCAAACTCATTTAAAATTGCCTGTGCATTTGTGTTTGTTAACGAATTAAAGGAAATTGCTGAAACTCTAAATTGTAATCCACAGAGTTTTCCTAAAGATACAGATGAGCCTTCAAAATGGATCGTAGGTACGTTTTCCTTCTTTGCATTTTCCTCGATTTTTTCTGCTTTATTTGTAGGGACAGACTCGGAAATTACAATCAATTTACAATTTTTGATTGAGGCAATAATCTGTTTTACTCCAATAATGCGTTTTTTTTCTTTAATTGCTTCAGCAAGTGCTTTTTCCAAAAGTTTTGTTGTTGTCATTGCTTGTATTGCTAAACTGTTTTGGTGTCCTTTATAGATTTATTGAAAGAATGTGACGATAGTTTCATAATTTAAAAAAAGTTATTTTTTACTAGCAGTGTTCATATAGATATCTACAGTACCGCTTCCTATAGGTATTTGACACCCAACAATTACATTTTCAGTAATTCCCTTTAATTCTTCAATCTCACCTTCCTTTGCAGCACGTGCAATTGTAGGTACTGTTATCTCAAATGCAGCACGAGCAAGAACACTATCTTTTGATCCTGCGATTCCATGACGTCCAATTTGTTGCAAGTGACCCTTGTTACACATTAGATCTGCCACTAACATAAGATAACGTATATCAACTTCTAGCCCTTGGTTTTCAAGGGTGGCTTTGAGTTCACTAATCAGTGAATTTCTTGCTGCCTCTATTCCCAATCCTATAGCGATTTCAAATATATTATTTGTTCTAACATTATACTTGTCAATTCCCTCAACTTCAAGCACTTTGAGCAGATTTGAACCAGTTGTTTGGATTACCCATTCTCCATTTTCTTCTTTTAGAGTAACTCGTGCTATCTCTGGCACACCTTTTACTATAGTTTTTCGTATCTTATTTAGTAAAGTATTAACAGTTATAGAATCAGATTCTTCAACCAGCGTTATGATGACATTATCTTTAACAGCTTTTTGTGTGAATTTTTTGTTTGATTCTAAAACAGATATTACATCTTCCATAGTACAGTTTCTGTTTCTCAGCCGCTCACTATCAAATTCAAGTATTATTTCAGTAGAATGATCAGTTTCTACATCTGTAACTAAATCATTGATTGATGTTTCTAAGATACTACGAGCTACATTAATTGCACTTTCTCTAGAAGCTTTTATTTTTTTGTCAAGATAAATGTCCATTGCTGGAGTTGCAGGTTTTTTGCGTGCATCAACTAATTCAATAATTCTTGGTAGACCAAGAGTTACATTTTTCTCGGCAATACCAGCGGTATGAAAAGTTCGAAGTGTCATTTGAGTGCCAGGTTCACCAATAGATTGTGCAGTGACAATACCAACAGCTTGTCCAGGCTCAACTCTTGATTTGTCATATAGTTCAAGCCCCTTTTTACAAACAGTTTCTACTCCTTCTTTGCTTAACTGAGAGGCATGTAATGCATCGTTAACAGCCGAAATTAGTCTTGGAGAGAATGTCTTGGTATATTTTTTAGCTAATTTTTCTATTTCTTCTTTTGTTGCTTTTTTACCAGAATCAATAATTGATTGGGATTCAACCAACCTGTTAACGTTAAATGCTTCACCATGATCACTTTTTGCTACGTCGGTACCATCCTCACCATACAAAAATTGCATAATGTGTCCATGTGGGTCTCTTACAGTTCCATCATATTCTAATCTAATATGTTCAAGTGCATTAATTAGTCGTCGTTGCATGTACCCACTTTGTTGTGTCCTTACAGCAGTATCTACGAGTCCTTCTCTTCCGCCCATAGCATGGAAGAAAAATTCTAAGGTTGAAAGCCCATCACGAAAATTAGATTTAACAAATCCGTGAGAATCAGGGTTGTGATCATATTCTTTGAAATGAGAAAGAGTCCGATTAGAGTAACCTGTGTGTAATCTTTTTCCTCGTCTTGATTGCTGACCCAAAGCACCTGCCATTTGACCTACATTCAAGGCAGACCCCCTTGCACCAGTAGTTGCCATAATTTTACCTGCATTGTCATCGGAAAGGTTAGAATTTGCCGTAATGCCCGCCCTATCTCTTGCTTTGGCAAGTTCATAAGTAATTAAAGCTTCAGCAGTTTCCTCTCGGGTCATTCCCCTCATTGGTGAAAGTGTTTTTTTATTTAGCTGATTGGTAAGATCGTAAACCTTGTTATAAGTTTCATTTATGTCATTAAGAATTGCTTCTCTGTCTTTCTCGGAAAGTTCCAAGTCAGAGTAACCATAACTGAATCCATAATCTGTGATATATTGTTTTATAATTATAAGTATAGAGTTCAGAAATTTCTTTGCGTGCTCATTGCCGTAATCCTTTGCAATTCTATGTAAAACACTTTCTGGTTCTTCTGCTCCGATGGATGCTTTGTCTATTACACCACTAACTAATTCACCATTTTTAATAACAATGTCTTTTTCTACTTTTTTTGTTCCCTTGGACCATTTTGACGTCATTATAAAATTAAAATCAGATGGTAAAAATATAGAAAATAGTTGTTTGCCAGTAAAAAATGAGCCGTCTTTATTTTTAATTTTTGGTTCTGGTAGTTTCCCTTGGTAGTCTCCAAGCATTGCATAATTATAAAATTCTTGTGTACTTAGGATAGTGTCATCTTTGGTAAGAAGATAAGCTCCTGTAATAAAGTCACGTAGAGCACCAATTATTGGACCTCCAAATCTAGGTGAGATTAATTGTTCCTGCACTCGCATGAGTAACAGTGCCTCAGCTCTAGCTTCCTCACTTTGCGGTACATGTAGATTCATTTCATCACCGTCAAAGTCAGCATTGTAAGGTGGACAGACAGATGGATGTAATCGAAAAGTTTTTCCAGGTAGGACACGAACATGATGTCCCATTATGGACATTTGGTGTAGAGATGGTTGTCTGTTGAATAATACAATGTCACCATCTAAGAGATGTCTTTCGACCAAATATCCTGCCTCAAGCGAATCTGCAATAATAGAGCGGTCCTCAACAAAATCTAATCTGATTTTAACTCCATCAGGTCTTAAAATATAATTTACTCCTGGAAATTTGTCTGGACCGTTAATGACTAATTTTTTTAGTTTTTCAATATTCCAATCAGTAACAATTTCAGGTATTGTAAGTTTTTTTGCAATAGATTCTGGTACTCCAACCTCTGCCAGGTCTAAGTTTGGATCTGGAGAGATTACAGTTCGGCTTGAAAAATCTACTCTTTTTCCAGAAAGTGACCCCCTAAAACGACCTTCTTTTCCTTTTAATCTTTGAGTTAATGTCTTCAGGGGTCTACCAGAACGATGATGAGCCTGCGGAATTCCTGAAACTTCATTATCAAAGTAAGTTGTAGTATGATACTGAAGTAGATCAACAAGATCTTGTACAATTAACGGTGGTGTTCCTGCTTCCTTACTTTCTTTTAGTCGCTGATTCACTCTGATGATATCAACCATTTTATGAGTAAGGTCGTCCTCAGACCTAATACCGGTTTCAAGTATGATTGACGGTCTTACAGTTACAGGGGGCACTGGCAATGCTTGTAAAATAAACCATTCTGATCTAGCAGTTGTATGGTCATAACCCAGTAAATCTAGATCAGCATCAGTAATTTGTGAAAATCGTTCTCTTATTGTAATAGGCAATAATCTACTTTCGCCAAGTTCGGTTTTTTCAATAAAGATTGTAGGTTTCGTAAAAATAAGGTCATATTGTAACTTACCACAGTGCGCACATTCTTTTGCTTTTTTTGCTTTATCTAATATTTCATCTGGAATGCGCTTTTGGGATATAATGGTGTACGCAGCCTTGCGTGATTTAATTTCTAAAAATTTTGCTAATTCCTCATCAGAAATTCTTATTCTTGAACAAGATCTACATGTAGCTAATAACAGCTTGTGTATACTATCTATAAATGCAATGTGTAGGACAGGTTCTGCAAGTTCAATATGTCCAAAGTGCCCAGGACACCTAGCAGAAGTATTACCACAAGTTAGACATTTTTGTCCTGGCTCTAAGGTTCCAAGACGTCCATCCATTAATCCGCCCTGTACTGCCATTCCATCCTCATCATAAGTTTCAGGAGCAGTAATTTCAGAAACAGAATATTTTCGAATTTCATTTGGAGACCAAACAGAAAATTTAATCCCTTGAATTGATTTTATTGTTTCAATAGACATTATAGCGTCTCCTTTATCAGTAAGCGTGGCGCAATGTTTAGACTTTGCATCTCTTGTAATAGTAACTTGAATGCATATGCTAAAGATACAGAACTTACTTTTGACTTATCTCCACAAACTCTGCAATAATATTTTCTTTGTTTTACATCATGATATGCGATAAGCCCACATCGCTCACATATGAAAACGTCAGATTTATCAGACTCATCAAGCAGTCTATCTTTAAGAATCATAGAAGCACCATATGCAATAATACAATCTCTCTCCATTTCTCCAAATCTTAAACCGCCACCACGCGCTCTACCTTCAGTTGGTTGCTTAGTAAGCATTTGAACTTGCCCGCGTGCACGTGCATGTATCTTATCTGCAACCATATGATGTAATTTTTGATAATAAACAACCCCGATAAACACCTCCACAGGAAATGGTTTTCCAGTTCTTCCGTCATACATAATTTCCTTGCCAGAATATTTGAATCCTGTTCCTTCCATTATTTTCCTAACTTCATCCATTTTTTCACCCACAAAAGCAGAACCGTCAAATTGGTTTCCACGTAATGCTGCTGCTTTGCCAGTGATAGATTCCATCATCATTCCAACTGTCATTCTTGATGGGAATGCATGAGGGTTAATGAGAACATCAGGAGAGATACCCTCAGCAGTGTAAGGCAGATCTTCATTTTTCGCCAATATACCCAATACACCTTTTTGACCATGCCGCGAGGCAAATTTATCACCGATCTCGGGAATACGCATATCTCTCACTCTAATTTTGTACATTTTGCCGCCTTCAGTTGCTTGTGTCATGACAACAGTATCTACAACACCTGTTTCAGAAGGCCTAACTGCAATTGATGTATCTCGTCTATATGGTCCATTTTGTTCAAATTCACGATATTCTTCCATAAACCTAGGTGGGCTGGTTTTACCTATGAGTATGTCTCCTCCGGTAACAGATGATTCTGCGGAAATAATTCCATCCTCTTCCAACAAACGATATGATTTTTCACCTTTGTATCCACGAATGTTCTCCTCAGAATTTGGGATTACAAAGTTATCACGCATTCCTCCAGGATATTGTTTTGCCTCAGATTCATATATTCTATAAAAGAATGTACGTCCCAATCCCCTATCTACTGAAGCTTGACTCAAAACAATAGCATCTTCAATATTATAGCCATCAAATGGTAACACGGCAACTACACAGTTCTGTCCAGCTGGTCTTTTCTCCAGACCTAGAAGATTCATTGCTTTTGTAGTTACAATAGGTGTTTGCGGGTATAACATGAAGTGTTGTCTAACATAAGTACTGGTATTCATCATTGGTGTTGAAAAACCAAGACTTTGTTTTGCCATTGCAGATTCATATGTATTTCTTGGCGATTGGTTATGTTCAGGATACGGAATTATAGAGGCACCGGCACCCAGTATTGCTGAAGGAAAAATTTCAAGGTGAGTACTCTTTTTTATATTTTTTTCATCAATTGCAATAAAGCAATTTTCTTCCTCATTTGCATCTACAAGTTCAATTACCCCATTACGAATTAGTTCTTCCCAGGAAGTGAGATGATTTGATATTTTATCAAGAAGATCTTTTGTGAGTAGTGATTTATTGTCTTTTATTATAATTAATGGGCGCAAAACACGTCCAGCATTGCAGTTAATGTAAATTCTTTTTGTGGATCCTTCCTGGTCTGTTGCATGATAGGAAATTCCAACGTGTGGATGGATCCCTGAATTTGTTCTACGTAATTGGCGTAAAGATTCAGACAATTTCTTACCATCTTTGTAGTAACCAAGTAATTTTCCATCTACGAAAACCCTAGTTCCATCTCTTTTAACATCATCAGTTACATCTGTGAAATGTTGTGTTCCATATTCATACAATTTTTCAACAATTGCCTGAGAAGGCACACTAACAGAGATTATGGCAGATAGAGCCAAATTCTTCACTAGACCACAATTAGAGCCTTC
>Ga0208055_1000155_pt1 | contig 17433 bp, 9 predicted proteins | sample DeeseametaMP2159_FD_184174 | JGI IMG/M metagenome (GOLD analysis project Ga0208055, IMG submission 184174) | Marine microbial communities from the Deep Pacific Ocean - MP2159 (SPAdes) | ecosystem: Environmental > Aquatic > Marine > Oceanic | place: Southwest of Acapulco, Mexico, North Pacific...
TAATGGGCCTGGTCAAGATCCATAAACATAAACTTCAGGGCATGCTTCCAGACCTTTACAAAGCATATATAGCATTCTTCACAGGGCTGATACTGATTGGACTAGGATCTGGATACTATCATCTAGACCCATCAAACTCGACACTAGTTTGGGACAGAATGGCAATTACAGTTTCTTTTATGTCGTTTTTTGTACTAGTTGTGGGCGAATCGATTTCAACAAAAACTGCTGCAAAACTTTTGAAACCTCTCCTATTTCTAGGTCTGGCATCTGTAATTTATTGGCACTTAAGTGAAAACCTAGGTGTAGGAGATCTAAGATTTTACGGTTTAGTTCAGTTTTTACCAATGCTGCTTATACCTTTGATGCTGTTCTTCTACGGATCACACCTTTCCGGCACAAGCTGGATCTTCGCAATACTTGTCGTTTATGCAGGAGCCAAGTTTGCTGAACTGTATGATAACGAAATCTTTGAATGGATCGGTTTCAGTGGCCATTCTTTTAAGCACCTTATTGCAGCATTCGGTGCTTACCTTTTCTCTAAAGGACTTGAAGTTCGGAAACCAATAAATTGATAACGGTATCAAGTCCAATTTCTCCTAATTATTGCAGAACCAACCCCAACATCTCCTGTGAGTAACCCCCACTAATTCTTCACAGTAAGACACCCTCCAAGTAAAATTCCTCATTATTGTAAAACAAATCAGTTGATTTTACACATTGTGTTCTCCTAAACCAACCAGTAGGATTATAGTTTTGGTATTGAGGAAAAGATGAAAAAGGTTTTATTCATTTCATTATGAATACTCTTCTTCACAGCAACATATGTTGTTATTTTCACAAATAAGATAGTCATCCAAAAGCTCGATGGAAAATCATATACCCAGAATCACTGCTGTCCGGTTAACTTTTACAATATTCTTGTAACATATTGATATTAAATACAATAATTAGATATTTTTATTTTGAGATAGCGAATTCTGATTCTGAGAAATATTGTAAAAACAGTATGTTAACTAAACAAATATTCAATTTTTACCCGGACAGCATATCATTTACGCCAACATTCAGTAAAATGAAGGCTTTAGAGCACTCAATCGTACTGAAATGGAATCATGGCGAACAAATCTTATGTCTTTGCACAGTTTTTGAGTCTGCTGTCCAGATACGAGTTTCAACGTGTTGTCAACAAATACCAGGGCGATTACCGAACCAAGAATTTCAAGTGCTGGGATCAGATGGCCTGCATGGTCCTCGCCCACATCCGACAGGAAAACAGCCTGCGAGATATCGATATAGTGCTCAATGCACATGCCAACAAACTGTACCACATCGGCATCAAACAATGCCCGAAGTCTACTCTTGCAGATGCAAACGAACGACGTGATTACCGTATTTACGAAGAGTTTGCCAAATCTCTGATGCATCGTGCCCGCCGGGAATATGCACAAACCGAACTGGCCCTCGAAGTTGACAACGCGGTGTATGCGCTGGACGCATCTATCATCGACCTTACATTATCCCTGTTCCCTTGGGCGAAATTCCGCAAAACCAAAGGAGCTATCAAGCTTCACGCCATGATCGATCTGAGAGGCAATATCCCCGCTTTCCTGACCATTACCGATGGCAAAGTCCACGATGTCAAAGTAGCACCCCTGGTTCCTATCGAACCCGAAGGCATTTATGTAGTCGATAGGGGTTACGTGGATTTCGCCTGGCTGTGGTCAGTACATCAGACTGGCGCCTTTTTCGTAACACGGTTAAAGAAATCCCTCAATTGGACCCGTGTTGTTTCCCATCCGGTCGACAAATCTATCGGATTGCGTTGCGACCAGGAAGTTCTTTTGAGTAGCCTGCGGCTGAAAAATCTGTATCCCAATCGTTTGCGAAGGATCAGTTTCAGGGATGAAACACAGAACCGCACGTTGGTGTTCCTAACCAACAACTTCACACTTCCTTCGGAAACTATTGCCACCCTTTACAAGGCACGATGGGAAATCGAACTGTTCTTCAAATGGATCAAACAAAACCTCAGAGTCAAGACCTTCTATGGCACTTCCCCCAATGCGGTAAAGATCCAAATCTGGATCGCTATGATCGTTTACCTCAAACTTGCCATTCTCAAAGAACGCTATCATTTGGAGCCGAGCCTTTCAAAATTATTACACTTTTTGGAGGTTAATCTCTTTGAAAGGAAATCCTTGATTAATATCTTTCAAACCAATACACGTGCTACTCATAAATATGAGGATATACAGTTGAAATTATTTAATTATTAAGTATTAATAAGTAATGACTCTTCGCAAAATAATGAAAATAAAAGCCTTAATTCAGTAAAATTTCTTCGCTAAATTTACAAATTATAAACACTCACGATTATAATTTACTGATAATATTGAGTTGTTAACCGGACAGTAGTGATATATTTTATAAATTTATTCTATTTATTATCAATTATTTATGAACTGATTTGTTATTTTGAATTCTTTTTTGTTGATTTTTCAGTTAGATTTGCTTTATACTAAATTAGTCAGTGTGATACAGAAGCTATTCCATGGATAGGAAAAAACTTCGCCAATTCTAGTCTGAATACGTAGGTGAGTGTTGGCGTAAGAAAAACAGCAAATGGATTTGCTATTAAAGAAGAATGGAGTTTAGTAAAAAAATTTTGATATTTCTGACTTCATTTAGGCAACATGTTTTATCATTGCCTGTTTTATTTATAATTCTTCTCTCCCTTTTCCTGATCGTCCCTGAAACTAGCCAATCCCCGAATATAGCCTATTATCCTCAGCATTCACAGTATCATCCGAGGATTTTTCCAACTACTAAAGTCAAACTTAAAGTCCCCGATTCTCCTGCAAATTCAGTAAAACATTTAGAAATTCTTCAATCCATTCCGGATTTAAGCACAAACCAACTGCTACAGTCCGTTGGGAATCTGCATCGATCTTATTTTGAAAAAAAGAAGAATCAATTTTTCAACGAAAGAATGCGAAGAATTATCATGATGTTTATGCAATTCGAATCAATCAGTAGGCAAATATTCAATCGGGGCACAGTAAGTTTACCGACCCAAACAGATTTAGAAGGTTTGGCTGACCACGTCGTTGAAAGTCGCTGGTATCGTGAGGCATTAAATCGATTTTCTTCAAATAATGCTTACGGTTTTTCTGAGGAACGTATGCTCCGAGTTTTAATGTCCATTCACACGGCTGCACATTTTTTTGAAGTACCATACCCTACTCTATTCTGTTTGTTTTTTCAGGAATCAAAATTTGATTTTCTGGCCAACAGCGCAACTGGTGCAAAAGGAATTGGACAACTCACCAGTATTGGGTTACGGGAAGTACAACGGTTAAGGAATGCTTCAGAAATGGAGTTAAAACTACAGAAAACTGCATTTCATCTAAATCGAGTTTATACGGACCCGCAAATACAAAAATGGCTAGAAAACCTCGGTTTCAAAATAAATTTTGCTAAAATTTCTCCTATACCAGAAAAAATAGAATTTACACGACTTTCCTCTTCTTTTATGCGGGAAGTTGGAAAAGAACTTGTAAAGGAGGGCCAGTCCTATGGAGAAAATACCAGCTTACTGTGGTTCCTCAGCAAAAGGCTGAGAAGGGGGGATATTCTCTCCAACCGTTTTGCGCACATGCACAAAGTCTTTTCTCAGATGCTAGAAGAGCAATATGCAAGTTCACAAGCAAGTGCCTATAACATTGAAACAAATATTCTTTTGTCCACAATTCTCTTTAGCCATTATTACCGCTATCGATGGCGCAATAACAAGCAGGTTTTCAATCTACCCCCAGAAGCAAGGGTTATATTGGCCACATCTGCATATAATCATGGACAAACGGGAATGCGTCGTTTTTTGATCAATCTTAAACAAGAGTTCCCAATGCTGGATTTTCAAGCACTTTCTTCTAAAAAATTAAGAATCCTGTTTACTATTCGCCGATTATCAAATGCTATTAAGCAGTCCCCTCGCAAGATCAAGGAAGTTTCAAGGCACGTCCGAAATATTATGGATTGTGCAGAAAACAGGACAGTATCGCCAAGAGTACTTTAATAAAAACAGCCCCTGCATCCGTCAACGATAACCGGCTGCCTGCATTTGAAATAACTCAGAGTATTGTCCTCCGGCATCTATTAATTCTTCATGCGTTCCATGCTCCAACAACTTTCCTTCATGCAAAACAACTATTCGATCGGCCATTCGAACTGTAGAAAATCGATGAGAAATCAGTACAGCACACTTATCAAATGTTAATTCTACAAAACGATGAAAAACTTCATGTTCTGCTCGTGCGTCCAAAGCGGCGGTAGGTTCATCCAAAATCAGGAGTTGTGCGTCACGCATATAGGCACGTGCTATTGCAATTTTTTGCCATTCTCCTCCGGATAGATTGGTACCCTGTTTAAACCAGCGTCCTATCATCTGTTGATAACCTTCGGGCAGCTTGTCAATCACTTTATCAGCCAAACTGCGCTGGGCCGCTTCCTTAATACGATTTGCGTTGTTTCTATCATCAATTCGACCAACCGCAATGTTTTCTGATGCAGTCAAGTGATACTTCACATAATCCTGAAAAATAACTCCAACGGCATCCCTCAATCCATCCAGGTTATAATCACGCAAATCGTGACCATCCAGCAAAATCCTTCCCTCGGCTGGATCATAGAGGCGCGTCAGCAGTTTTACTAACGTGGTTTTACCTGCTCCATTTTCGCCAACCAGAGCCAATTTTTCACCAGGATGCAAAGTGAAAGAAACATCACGCAAAACCCATTTTTCCATCTGTGGATAACGAAAACTAACATTCTCAAAAGCAAAACCATCATGAATAGTCTCCGGGAAAGGCAGTGATTCGTCCTTGGACCTGATTCGCGGTTCCATTTCAAGGAAATCAAACAGGTCACGCAGATAAAGAGCACTGTCGGCGATACTGGAAAAGCGGATTAGAATTGCTTCCATCAAAGAACGTAATCGTAAAAAAGAACCGGAAAGAAATGTCAGATCACCCAGTGACAGTTCCCCGTATACTGTTCTGTAAATAATCACTGCATAGGCTGTGTAGTAGCCTAAACTACCGAGCATCGAAAGCAATCCTCCCCAGGCCGCACGCCGTACAGAAAGATTCCTGTTTACCTGGTAATATTCTCCGGCTAATTTCTGGTAACGTTTGCCAAAAAAATCAGACAAACCAAATATTTTTACCTCTTTAGCCGTTTCGTCACTGGCTCCTGCAAAACGCAGATAATCAAGTTCACGGCGCTCCTGTGTCCAGCCGTACATCAATGAATAGCTTTGACTGTTGAAATGTGTTTCTCCTAAAAATGCGGGTATTAGCGTGATGGCCAGCAGCAATAAAAGCCAGGGGTTGAATGTGATTAAAGCTGCTGCTAAAAAAAATACGGTGATGCTGTCCTGAAGCTGTGTCAAGGCCTGCGACATCAATAAGATTCTGCTTGAAGCCTGACGTCTGGCACGTTCAAGCTTGTCATAAAATTCTGAATCTTCAAAACTTTCAAGATCAAGCCTTGCTGATTGATGAATCAGGCGCAAAGATATTTCATGCGAAACCAAATCACCAAGTAAACTGTCCACCAAAGCAATGCCGCGGCCCAGCAAATCAGAAAATACTGCCAGACCAAGCTCTATTAAAACAAATGTCGTTAAAATTGACATATCCGGGTTTTCAACTGCAGATCCTCCAGCAGTAACTGAAATCAGTACAATCTCATCAATGATGAGTTTGCCAACATAAAGCATAGTTAGCGGCAAAGAAGCCCGGACGACACGCAGTAAAATATTAAAGACTGCCAGCAAGCGGTTGCAACTCCAGATAAGTCTGAAAAATTCAGGCAGATTTCTGAGTGCACCAAGACGTTCACGAAAATCTAAATCAGGAGGAACTCTATGAGTACCAGATGTGTTTTTGCGTCTTTGTTTCATTGATGTTATTCAGAGTTTAAGAAAAAACTGTCTGTCCAGTAAGTTTTATTGATTAAGTAAAGATATTTACTTGAATTTCTTACAAAGATGCTAGCATAAGCAATTAAATATTTCAGATTGAAATTGCAATTTTACCCATTTATTCATTATATTATGGCTATTTAGTTTTAAATTATTTTCAGGTAATCCGATGACAAAATCAAATACCAGAACGGCCTTTGATTGGGCTGATCCTATGTTGTTTAATGAACAACTTACTGAAGAAGAGCGCCTGATCCGGGACACAGCCCGCGATTTTAGCCAGGACAAATTAATGCCCAGAGTTTTGGAAGCAAACCGCAATGAGGTTTTTGACCGTGAAATCATGAATGAGTTTGGAGAATTCGGATTTTTGGGTTCGACCATTCCGGAAGAATATGGAGGAGTTGGAGCAAGTTATGTTTCATATGGTTTAATTGCCCGTGAAGTGGAGCGGGTAGATTCGGGTTACCGCTCGGCTATGAGCGTGCAATCCAGTTTGGTGATGCACCCGATTTATGCATACGGCAGTGAGGAACAGCGAACAAAATACCTGCCGAAACTCGCCAGTGCCGAATGGATAGGCTGTTTTGGTTTGACCGAACCTAATCACGGTTCCGATCCAGGCAGTATGGAAGCACGTGCGAAGAAAGTTGATGGTGGATTTAAACTGACTGGAAACAAAATGTGGATTACAAATTCACCAATTGCTGATGTCTTTGTGGTTTGGGCTAAAAACGATAAAGGCATAATCCGCGGCTTCATTTTGGAAAAGGGCATGGAAGGTCTGAGTACACCAAAAATTGTAGGAAAAATGTCACTGCGGACATCCGTTACTGGTGAAATCGTTATGAATGAGGTTTTTGTTCCAGACAAAAATGAATTGCCCAATGTGTCCGGACTGAAAGGTCCGTTCGGCTGTCTGGATCGCGCACGTTTCGGCATTGCCTGGGGAACGCTTGGTGCGGCCGAGTTTTGCTGGATGCAGGCACGGCAATATACACTGGACCGGATTCAGTTTGGACGTCCGTTGGCGGCAAACCAGTTAATACAAAAAAAGCTGGCTGACATGCAAACTGAAATCACGCTGGGTCTGCAGGGAGTTTTGCAAATGGGACGCTTGATGGACCTGGGGAAATGCGCTCCGGAATTGATCTCATTGATGAAACGCAACAATTGCGGAAAGGCTTTGGAAATTGCACGGCTCGCCCGTGATATGCACGGCGGTAATGGCATTTCCGATGAATTTCACGTCATCCGCCACGTGATGAATTTGGAAACCGTCAATACTTATGAAGGAACACATGACGTACATGCGCTTATTCTTGGAAGGGCACAAACCGGAATCCAAGCGTTTTGTTAAAATATTTGATCGAAAACCGACAGTTGCAAATTATTCTAACATTATGGTTTTAGATAACCTTTTCAAATTTATTTTTCATTCCAGCGAAAGCAGGAATCCGTGCCATGAGCAGATCTAGGTAAAGTATTTCAGCTATACAAAATTCCTGGATTCTCTTTTACGCGGGAATGACAACTTTTTACAAGTAGGTCACAACATACTCATGAAATCACCTGACATTCAGTTACCAGATGCTAATTCAAGCTGAACCACTTAATAATTTAGTCTCAACTCTCCTCAAAAAAGGCGGCAGTTGCATCGAAGAGGCTCAAGTGGTGGCCGACCATCTGGTTCGATCCAATTTGGCTGGACACGACAGTCACGGTGTCGGAATGCTGCCTCTTTATGTACGGATGCTCAAAGAGGATTTTCTGCGTCCGAACCAAAAACCTGAATTGGTTAACGCAGACGGCTCGATTTTGATGTTTGACGGTCAGCGTGGTTATGGACAGGCAGTCGGTAAAATGGCCATGGTACAGGCGATTGAAAAATGCCGTGAATCCGGACTGGTTTTAATGACACTCAGGAACACTCACCATCTCGGACGAATCGGGACCTACGGTGAGCAAAGCATTGCATCAGGATTGGTTTCGCTGCATTTTGTCAATGTGACTGACCATCCACCCCTGGTTGCGCCTTTTCGAGGCTCTGACGCCCGTTTTTCGACAAATCCGATTTGCCTCGCCATGCCCGGAACTGAAAAACAACCTCCGGTGTTACTGGACATGGCAACCAGCCGCATAGCACTCGGAAAAGCACGGGTTGCTTTAAATAAAAACGAAGCACTCAAAGATGGACTTGTTATCGACCACAAAGGACAACCAAGCTGGGATCCCGGAGTGATGGCCGGATACTTATTTCCAGAGCGTCCGGACAATCCTCCACTAGGTGCTCTGACACCGCTCGGAGAATACAAAGGCTACGGACTTGCCCTGTTTTGTGAATTACTCGGCGGACTACTCAGCGGCGGCGGCACTATCCAACCTGAACATCAGCGCCAAAACAGCATTATCAACAACATGTTCACCCTGGTAATTGACCCAGCAAGATTAGTGGATGTTCCCTGGATGCAACACGAAGTAGAAGCAATAGTCGCACACGCCAAAGCCTCGCCGCCTGCCAATCCGGAAGAACCGGTGCTGGTTGCCGGTGATCCGGAACGTATTTCAAAAAAAGAACGTCAGGTTCAGGGCATTCCGATTGATGATGCAACCTGGGAGCAAATTCTTGAGTGCGGAGAGACTTTAGGACTTACCCGGAAAGAAATGCTGAATTTAGAGCAGCTATAATCCAACAACAACAATTTCCATTTAACAAGAAAATACAAAGGTTTCTAATGAAAAAAAACTCTTTTATTACCTCGGAATTGGTTCTGCCCCGGTTTCAAATCATGAGAAAATAATTTCTGCATTAGGCGGATTTATCGGGATTTATAGTATTATATATATCAGTACTCTCTTTGTTGGAGCAGAGGAGATGGTGTATATTGTAACGTCAATGGGAGCTTCTGTAGTCCTGCTATTTGCAGTACCCCATAGTGCTCTGGGACAGCTTTGGAATGTAATTGGCGGTCATTTGATATCTGCCGCAATCGGAGTAGCATGTTACCAGTGGCTGCCTTCCAACGGCATTGCAGCAGGTGCCAGTGTTGGGTTGGCGATTGGAGCTATGTATTACACCCGTTGCATTCATCCCCCTGGCGGTGCAACAGCTCTGGCTGCAGTAATCGGCGGACAAAACATACATGCTCTGGGCTACCAGTATATCCTTACTCCAATTGCAATCAATACTACAACCATTCTCCTGGTGGCACTTTTATTTAATGCCTTGTTTCATTGGCGGCGCATCCTGCATTTTTACTATCAAAAGAAACCGAAAAAGACTACACTAATACAGATTGATTTTGTTTATGCACTCAGCCAAATGGACACTTTCATTGATGTTACCGAAGATGATTTGTTGAAAATTTATCAATTGGCAACTGGAAGAGAAATAAACTCAAATAATTAAAATAACGATGAACTCGCCCCAACCTGTCAAAAAAACAATCAAACTAAAAAACAGTGTTCGTATTGTTACCGCCACGAGTTTATTTGACGGACATGATGCTGCGATTAACATTATGCGCCGCATAATGCAGTCACAGGGTGCGGAAGTGATTCACCTCGGCCACGATCGCAGCGTTGAGGAAATAGTCAATGTTGCCATTCAGGAAGACGCCCAAAGTATTGCAGTCAGTTCGTACCAAGGCGGGCACATGGAATTTTTCCGCTACATGCTGGACTTGTTGCGGGAGAAAGGTTCTGGACATATTCAGGTTTTTGCCGGCGGCGGAGGTGTGATCATTCAAAGTGAAATTCAGGAATTGACGGATTACGGTATCAGTCGCGTTTATTCTCCTGAAGACGGCCGTGAACTTGGCCTGACGGGCATGATTGCTGATATGCTGAAACGTTCTGATTTTCAGGTTTTGCCGGATAAATTTGAACCTCATGCAGACAAACTGGTTACGGAAAACGTTCAGCATATTGCTCATAGTCTGACTTGGATCGAACAAAACGTGAAAGGTTCACAGATGGCACCTGAAAATAAAGTAGTGAAACCTCAGGAAGCAGTACAAAAAGTTTTGAATAAACTCCACTCACAAGACTCTCCAGTAGAAAATTCACAGGCTCCGGTGATTGGTTTGACAGGAACAGGAGGTGCAGGAAAGTCGTGTCTGGCAGATGAATTGTTGCGAAGTTTTCTTGAAGAATTTCCTGAAAAGCGCATAGCGATTTTGTCAGTCGATCCATCCAAACGCAAAACCGGTGGAGCACTGCTTGGTGACCGGATGCGTATGAATGCCATCAACGATCCCCGTGTTTACATGCGCTCACTGGCCACACGCCGTTCCCACCTGGCCACTTCTACTGCACTGGAAGGTGCTGTTAGCTTACTGCAGGCAACCGGAAAATCAGGAGGCGGAGGATTTGATTTGATTTTGGTGGAAACTGCCGGCATCGGTCAGAGCGACTCCGAGATTTCGGATTTTGTTGATTTGAGTGTTTATGTGATGACACCGGAATTTGGTGCGGCTACTCAACTGGAAAAGATTGATATGATTGACTTTGCCGATTGTATTGTAATCAACAAATTTGACAAACCCGGAGCACAGGATGCTTTGCTGGCCGTGGGCAAACAGTATAAACGCAGTCGAAATGACTTTGATGCAACTACTGAAACAATGCCGGTTTTTGGTGTGGTTGCCAATCGTTTCAACGACAGCGGCACAAACTGGTTTTATCACAAGTTGATTGAAATCCTGATCAAGAAAAATTCACTTAACTGGAAACGCAGTCATGAAGCTGAATTTGCTGTTTCCGAAATTACAGAGTTGATACCGTCGGACCGTAAAGAATATTTACGGCAAATCGCCGGCTGCGTACGTAGCTACAAAAAAGAAGTCCGGAAAAACGCACAGACTGCCTCAGAATGCGGACAATTGCACGGAACTCTTAAACAAATGCTGGGGGAAACCGAAAATAAAAATAGCTGGAACATACTCCAGCCCTGCCCGATTGAAAATATTCCGGAAACTGCTCATACAGTGGCCGAACTGTACAATGAAAAAACCTCAAAACTTCCGGAATCATTACGGCTGCAACTGAGTGAATTTCATAAAAAGAACCAGGCGTATCTGGGCGAAAATTTCAGCTTTGATATTCGCAACAAAGAATTGAAAATTTCGAATCACAACATCAGTCTTTCCGGACTCAAAATTCCTAAAATCGCCACACCCAAATTTAACGACTGGGGCGAGATTGCAAGCTGGTTGGGATTGGAAAATTTTCCCGGAAGTTTTCCGTTTACCGGTGGTGTTTTTCCTTTCAAACGTGAAGGCGAAGACCCGACCCGCATGTTTGCCGGAGAAGGAATTGCGGAGCGTACAAACCGGCGTTTTCATTTGCTGGCCTGCGATCAGCCTGCAACACGCTTGAGTACAGCGTTTGACTCGGTGACGCTTTATGGTTCAAATCCGCATTTGCGACCCGATATTTTTGGAAAAATCGGAAATGCCGGAGTTTCAATTTGCACAGTTGATGACGCGAAACGACTATATTCTGGTTTTGATCTGCTTTTACCGAAGACTTCCGTTTCCATGACAATCAACGGACCTGCTCCAGTGGTTCTCGCTTTTTTCATGAATGCAGCAATTGATCAGCAAATAGAAAAACATTTACGTGAAAACGGGCATTTAGAAAAAGCGCAAAAAACGCTTCAAGAACGCTACAAAAAACAGGGTGTAGAGCCTCCGGAGTATCGTATGGAACGTCCGGAAAATCACGATGGACTGGGTTTGGAATTGTTGGGATTGTCCGGTAAACATTTTGTAGATAATGAAACTTACGGTGCTATAAAGGCTGATTTGTTAAACAACGTCCGCGGAACGGTTCAGGCAGATATTTTGAAGGAAGACCAGGCGCAAAACACTTGTATTTTCAGCACAAATTTTGCTTTGCAGATGATGGGTGACATTCAGGAATATTTTACCGCAAACGATGTACGTAACTTTTATTCGGTAAGCATTTCCGGATATCATATTGCTGAAGCCGGAGCAAATCCGATCAGCCAGGTTGCCTTCACACTTGCTAATGGATTTACTCTGATTGAGTATTATCTGGCACGCGGCTTGGCGATTGACGATTTTGCGCGTAACCTGAGCTTCTTTTTCAGTAACGGAATGGATCCGGAATATGCTGTAATTGGAAGGGTAGCACGCAGAATTTTTGCTGTCACACTGCGTAATTTGTATGGAGCAAATGAACGCTCACAAAAATTAAAATATCACATTCAAACTTCCGGACGTTCCCTGCATGCAATGGAGATGGATTTCAATGACATCCGGACAACACTTCAGGCACTTTATGCCGTTTACGATAACTGTAATTCACTTCACACCAACGCTTACGACGAAGCGGTTACAACTCCAACGGGTGAGTCAGTTCGTCGTGCACTCGCTATTCAGCTCATTATCAATCGTGAATTAGGACAGGCATTCAACCAAAATCCAATGCAGGGCAGTTTTCTGATTGAGGAATTGACTGAATTAGTTGAAGAAGCAATTTTGTCGGAATTTGTCAGACTTTCCGAACGAGGAGGAGTTTTGGGTGCAATGGAAACGATGTACCAGCGTAACAAAATTCAAGAGGAATCACTTTATTACGAAACTCTTAAACATTCCGGAGAACTGCCTATAATGGGCGTGAACACTTTTCTTAACCCAAATCCTGCTGAAACTGATACAGAAATTGAACTGGCGCGTTCAACGGAAGAAGAAAAGACCATGCAAATCCATGATCTGGAGAATTTTCACAGGTTCCATTCCAAAGAACGAGACTCAATGATGGAACGTCTCAGAGAGGCGGCACTAAAAAATGGCAATATTTTTGAGGTCCTGATGGAGTCTGTGCAAGTTTGTTCATTGGGACAAATCACTCAACAGCTTTACCAAATCGGCGGACAGTACCGTAGGAATATGTAAGGCCTGAATTGACACTAAAACGATTCATTCTGATTTAGTGACAAATGAAATAATGCTGTCAGCCCTCAAATTAAAACCATGTTTTGTTCAAGCGTAAAAGTATTTACACCTGCATTAAAAACAAACAATTTTTCAAATCTGAATTCAGCGGGGGAATTATTTATAATTCTTCTTAGAGCCTGACCATTTGATGCAAACTTGTTTTTCTAGCCGGCTTAAAATTTAGTACTCGGGGTTTTGTCCAGTATTTCTCAAAAACCAACTACAAAAATCTTGTTCCTGAAACAGCACAGAAAAATCAAATTGAAGTTTCACGACACCTCGCAGATTCGATTTATCTCAGACGATGTAATTACTCCATGACGCAAAACTTCAAAATTTTTGTTTTGGCAATTTAAGATAGTCGAGGCCCGATTTTCTTCCAGTTCTCCTCCATCAATAATCACATCAACCTTGTTGTTCAACTGATTATGGACTTCTGTTGCAGAAGAGCATTCCGGCATGCCTGTGAGGTTGGCGCTTGTACCAATTATTGGACAACTTCCCAATTCTATCAGGCACTGTGCAGCTGGAGCACTCGTGTAACGTACGGCTAAAGTTCCGTCACTGTTTTGAAGGTGTTGCGGAAGTTCCGGATTCGCGGCTAAAATCAAGGTCAGTGGGCCCGGCCAAAACGCATTCATTAAATCATCAATCCGAGAGTCGTTCCACAGACAAAGACCTGGCAGCCATTCCGGTGTAGTCAGCACAAGCAACGGTTTATTTCTGGGCCGTTCCTTAATGTTATAAACACGATCTGCAACTTCTTTAAAAAACGCATTTCCACCCAAACCATAAAAGGTTTCAGTAGGAAAAGCCAGAACCTTATTATGCAAAAGTGCTGTTTTAACCAATATTTCTTCTGATTTTGAAAAAGGGAAATTTACTAATCGTGCTATATTTTCCATCCTTGCCCTTGATTAGCAGTATTGTAATCAAGCTCTAGAAGGGCCTGTAATACCGTCCTATGATTTTTTGACGTCTTGTCAGGCTTTAATCCCGCCCTGTTAAGTCTGAAAGCTTGTCCGGCATATAATCCCAACCGTGACTGTGATCCATGTCATTTGTTTTATTTACCATTAATCCACCCGGACAAGTGGCTTACCCTTCCGTATGTAATTCGTGAAACACGAAATGTGGTCAGAGCCAGGTGGTTACGTGAATCGAGGTATACCGGAGGTAACAACTTTCCCTGCCATTTTGTTATACTTTCAGCAGCAGAAACTGCTTTTTGTCTACTCAAAGAACGTCCCGTTCGATTTAAGACTTCAACCATTAATTCTGCTACTGCATGGCCATAAAGAGTCCAGCGGTTGAGAGCCAGGTTTGGCGCATATTCACTGAGTATTAGCTTATGTAATATTTGACCAGGATGTTCTGTTTCTATTTTAAGGGGATATGCTGTCAAAACACGTACTCGTTCAGAAACTTTTTGGCCCAGCCACTCAGGGAGTCGACTATCCGCAAGCGCGTGTCCTGTTAACATGGGAATATTTATCTGTGGAGAAAACTTCAAGAAGTTCATAACATCAGTATAATTTCCCAATACAACCAGAAAATCTGGATTATTCCTACGAATCAGCTGCCATTCTGCGCTAAGCCGTCCTGCTTTTCCCGGCAGCAGTTTGGCAGAAACGCTATACAATTCTTTGGTCAATGCTTTTACTGCCCTCTGATATACAGGCTTTTCGGGATACCAGATGATAAAATCTTTTCCAGTGTGCTTTTCTGTAATATATTTTCCAATAACACGCGCTTCGGTTTCAGCAGTAGGCATAAAACCAAAGACATTTGCACGAATGGGTTGTGTCCATTCCGGCAAATCTGAGCCGACAAAAAAACTTGGCAGTCTTTGCTGTTTTAACAAGGGGTAAACTGCTTGATGAGTTTTACTGCCAATACCGCTGAAAACAGCAAATATGTCATTTTTTAAAGTCAGTTCCTCCATTTCCTCTTTTGCTTTGTATGGTTTCAACTGATCATCAATTATTTTCAACTCAATTGAACGACCGTGTACTCCGCCCTGATCATTGACATATTTAAAATAGGCCTGCGCGCTTTTTCCAATATCAGAATATTCCTTTGCAGGTCCGCTCAATGGCTGATGAGTTACAAAAACAATGTTTTTTGGAAATACTCCGGTTTCGGCAAAACAGAAATGAGCAATTGAAAATAAAAACACAAGTATGACGGTCAGTCGAAACAGTTTCATATTTTTCGTGTATATTTAATTAACTCGACAGTCACGAGTTTTATCATGTCAACCCAAACGTATGTGAAGGATCTTATAAGGTAACAGCACTTTATTAGATCTTTCCTTTCGGTCGGGATGTCATTCAGCAGTCAATAATATGAGTGTCTTATGAAATTTAATGGCTCGCGCCTTAATTAATTGTGATAAACTCAAAAAAAATAAGCAACACATGTTTGACATTCATTAACAGCCAATAAGCTATTATATCATAAACTTACATGTTCAGTAATTTTCATTCCACAATCAATTCGATAACTAGTGTTGTCGGGGTTACAACCTGTTACTAAAGCATCAATAACAGCTTATTATTTTAGCTCAAAACAAAGGAGCTGCACCCAATTCTGACAGTTGATGCAGTAAACCGGTAAAACGGCGTGTTGAACCTTCATTTTCAACGGCCTTCTTAATAGCTGCATTTGTTCCAATCAAAACAACTAACTGTTTCCCGCGGGTGATTGCAGTGTAGAGTAAATTCCGCTGAAGCATCATATAATGGTGTGTAGTGAGAGGAACAATCACTGCTGAATATTCGCTTCCCTGGGATTTGTGAACCGTGATTGCGTAGGCCAGAGATAGTTGGTCCATCTCTTTCCCCTGGTAATGAACAATTTGCTGATCAAATTTAACATGCAGTTCTTTGGTTTTTGGATCGCAATTAACAATTCTTCCAAGATCGCCGTTGAAAACCAGTTTCTCATAGTCATTTTGCTGCTGCATCACTTTGTCTCCAATCCGGAACCACTGTTCACGATGTTCCAGACCTTTTGCATCTGGATTTATTACATCCTGCAGTTTCCGGTTTAGATTTATTGCACCTGTGACTCCACGGTGCATCGGCGTCAGCACCTGAATATCCATCATCGGATCAAGCTCGAAACGCTGGGGAATCCTTTCGGTACTCATCAGCAGTATTTTTTCAACAATTTTTTCCGGATTCGACTCTTTAATAAAATAAAAATCCAGCAGCTGATTATCATCCTCGGTTTGCCGATTTGAGCTACTGAAGTCCGGCATTTCTCCCCGACGAACTTTGTGAGCATTGACTGTAATAAAACTATCAGCTGCCTGCCGAAAAATATGATCGAGGCGTACAACGGGAATTGATCTGGATTCAATCAAATCCGACAACACTGCTCCTGCACCCACTGACGGCAACTGGTCTACATCGCCTACAAGAATTAAACGTGACGCAGATGGAACGGCTTCCAGTAAACTATCCATCAGCAGAGTATCGATCATTGAAGTTTCATCAAGGATCAGCAATTCCTGCTCCAGAGGATTTTCCCGGTCACGCTGAAAACCTATGTTGCTTGCTTCAAGAAGACGGTGAATTGTGGAAGCTGCAGCGCCGGTAGTTTCAGTGATTCGTTTTGCAGCACGTCCAGTAGGTGCAGCAAGTGCAATTGCAGGGATTCTGGTGCGCATCAGTCCAAGTATAAAGCGCACAATGGTTGTTTTACCTGTGCCGGGGCCACCGGTTATAATCAGCACTTTATGCTGAAGAGCCGCTTCAACTGCCTCTCTCTGGGCAGGATCAAGCTTCAGGCCAACTTTTCGTTCCTGCTCTTCTATCAGATAAGATTCACCCTCATAAACCGTATAGGCTTCACTGTTAAGGATTCGAAAAATATTCTCCGCAACACGCCGTTCTGCTTTGTAAAATCTCGGACGGTAAACCAATTCCTGCTCAATACCGGAAGCATCTTCAATTTTCTCACAATTCAACAAACGATCTTCCAGCAATTGCCGAATTGATGACTCCAGCATTGATGAGTCAATATTAAGCTCTTGCACGGTTTTTTCGAGCAAATCCCGACGAGGGAAACAGGTGTGACCATTGAGTGCCTGTTGTTCCAGCATATAGAGTAAGCCTGCGTCAGCACGATGCGGAGAGTTATTATCGAATCCCAGATTGCGTGCAATACCATCTGCAGTAAGAAAACCTATTCCCGGAATATCAGTTAACTGATACGGATTGGCTTTGATCAACGGAATACTGTTCAAGCCATTCTTCGCAAAAATACGTTGTGCATAAGCGTGTGATATTCCTACTCCACGCAAAAAAGTCATTACATCCCGGAGACCTCTTTGATCATCCCACGCCTCAAGCAGAGATTTTTGTTGTTTTTTGCCGACACCTTTAACTTTCGATAATAATTTTGGAGAACTGTCTATAATTTTAAAAGTATCATTTCCGAACTTTTTGACAATTCGCTCTGCCGTTTTTTTAC
>Ga0208055_1000160_pt1 | contig 17353 bp, 10 predicted proteins | sample DeeseametaMP2159_FD_184174 | JGI IMG/M metagenome (GOLD analysis project Ga0208055, IMG submission 184174) | Marine microbial communities from the Deep Pacific Ocean - MP2159 (SPAdes) | ecosystem: Environmental > Aquatic > Marine > Oceanic | place: Southwest of Acapulco, Mexico, North Pacific...
AGGCATTCCCTCAATGTGGAAATTAATCGGTATCGAGGTCCTCGGCAGGGTGTCGTCGACCTCGATGACCACGGCGTCTCCCCACATCACTGTGTAACTGATTGAAGAGCTGGCAGACCCAGGCGCGTTCCTCGACCCGTAGTCGGTTGATATCTCGTAGGACATGAGGTCCTCGTTCTCATCGATCAGGATGACGATGGAGATGTCGTGCCCGGTGTCGTTGGTGTACTCGAGGGTCATGGTGTGGACCCCGGTCTCATCCTCGAAGGTGATTACGGGCTCCGTATCGGCAGGCATCTCGCTGGACAGGTCGCTAAGATCTCCCGTAGGCAGATCGAGGCCTATCTCTTCTCCGGTGTCGCCTGCATCAGACACACTCACCAGCGAGGATATGACATCCATGACGTCGGGGTCCGCATCCCTGGTCTGGTACGAGCCCATTCCGGCATTCTCAGCGGCCAACATCCCACCCATGGTGTAGTGGACGTTGACGAGCTCGCCAACCTGGATCTGGGTGAACTCGTAGATCAGGTAAGGCACGATCGATATGCTATTCTTGACATAGACCGAATTGGTATCCAAATCGGCCATCACCATCTCTTCGATGACTGTGTCCATCTGCATGTTCACGTCGGTATTCCATTCACTCATCGTGATTGACAGTGAGTATCCCGCGCGTGGAATAATTTCGAGCATCTCGTCTATTTCCATCTGCTCAGTCATTGCAGTGATGAATATCTCCATAGAGGCCAGATAGATACAGTCACCCAACAACTCCGCTGTGGCGTTCTCCGCATAGTTCTCGGCGTTCTCGTCCATGCAACCGAGGATGTCATCAATGATTTCTTCGATATCCTCGATATCCTCGATATCCTCACCAGTCAGGCAACCAGCCATCGGCGAAGCAATCAAAATCAGGCTTGCAAGCAAAGCATATGCTCGTGTCATTGCATAAACCCGACTGCGGGGCCTTCTTGAAGATGATGCCGGAATCCGTCACCATTGACCTGTGAAATCATACCACATCAGCATTGCAATCCCATCGAGCCCAGTCTTCATCCCAGCCTCGAGCCCAGACCTCCCTCCCGCCAATTGATACAACACGTCGACCCTGTCGGTAGGCGCATGTTTGGGCGATTGCTCACAGGTGTCATCACCCTCTTGCAGAAACTCGTGCATTCCGCGGAACCAAGTAGCCGGCCAACCCCGCGAAATGAAGTTGTAATGATCTGAATTCCCTTTGGTGTCGTCGAGCACGACAACCCACTGATCGGGATAGGCGAGCTCGTCGTGAAGGACGCCGTTCAACCTCGCTTGAAGTGCGGCGGCCTCAGCCCTCATCTCATCCGTCACATTCGTCCCACGATCTTCGTAATAGGACCAATCTTCGACGGGCGAAGTGAACAGATAGAGGTGGAAATAATCCTCGTCACAGCCGCTCAATCTGCTGATCAGTTGGGTTTCGACAGGCCAATTCAATCCGTACATGTCCAAGTTGATGTAAGTCGCTATCTCAACCCCCTCGGGCAGCGTCGTGACAAAGGTCTCACTGCCATAACCCGCGCCCTCGGGAGAACCACTTCCTTGCCATTCCTCGTAATCCCAAGTGGCGAATTTCCACGTGTGTTGCGGAGTCCCGCCCCATTGCTTCATCAGGCGGGCCAATTCGAGGACCGAGGATGCTCCTGTGGCGTCGTCGTAGGCGCCTTGTGAGGTGCAGCCGGGGTACTCGACTCCGATGATGATCTGCTGGCTGTAGCATATCGCATCGTAATGACCTCCGACTACAATCCATGAATTCGGGTCCTCGCCCTCGTAGGTTGCGATGTAGTTGCGGCAATCCTCGCACAGTTCTGTGGTGAAGTTCTGGATTTCGACTTCGTAGCCGAGATCCTCGAGGCGGAATTGGATGAAATCGCCAGCGTTCGCGTGCGGGACAGTGTCTATCTTACGGTAGCCGAAGTCGGCGAATGTCTCGATGTCGTCGACGACGCGGTTCGCTTCGGGCATCGATGGTGGCGGGCCGGTCGGCAGCGGCTCATTCGAGCCATCGTTTGACAGAACATCGCTGAGTGTGTTAGCGCCGAAGATGGTCGCGAGAATCAACACCAGAACGATTCCAATCGCACCTGCGGCCAAGGCTGGCCGTGGCACATCGCGAACCAATTCATGGCCCGCGATGTCATCCAGCAGGGAATCGATTCGCTCTCGCACAGGATGGCCCTCGACTCGTCGCCGAATAATCCTGTCTTGATGCTGCAGGGGACTGGTGCTTCTTGCTGCGAGATTCCAAGCCAGAGACTGGTCTGACTCGCACCTACCGCGATAACGGTGAATACACTGAGATCTGATCAGTTCGCGCTCAGGTTCCAATCCGGCCCTGCATCGCTTGACATAGATGGGTGGTGCAGGGGACAGGATTCGAACCTGCGAAGCACTACGCACAGCGACCTGAACGCTGCCCCTTTGACCGCTCGGGAACCCCTGCTTGGGTTCCGGTCGAATGACCTTCCATATTTCATCATGGCGTCAATCAAAAACAGGGGCGATTGATGATCAGCACCGCTTACGATCGATTGTTGGTGCAGGAGGTAGGATTCGAACCTACGAAGCACTACGCACTGGGACCTAAACCCAGCCCCTTTGACCACTCGGGTACCCCTGCTTGAATCCGAGGCGGCGCGACCACATCAAGAATCCAACGGCGAGGCACTCCTGAATCCATAGGGTCTTAACAGGAGGTTCGGGCGAGGCAAATCCGGTGCAGTCATGGCTCGTATAGGTGTTCTCGGCCTCGGCAATTGGGGCACAGCGCTGGCAAAGGTCTGGTGTGAGGACGGTCACAAGGTAATGGGCTGGACCATTGAGACCGAAGTCTATGAGTCGTTGATGACTGAGAATATCAATAAAAAATATCTGCCAGAAAGTGAAATTCCTGAATTGCAAGCGACGATGGAGATGTCCGATGTTACAGAAACTTGTGAAATCATTGTTCTCGCTTTACCAAGTAGCGTCATCCTATCCGTGGTGAATGAATTGATACCTCTTCTGCGACCCTCCCACGTTCTCTTGGATCTGGCGAAGGGGCTTGCTCCGAGCGATGAAAGTGAGTCGGGGATGATCTCGAAAGAGATCGAGGCGCGGCTCGCGGTGGCTGGCAAATCGAATCCTGTCGTGGTTCTGACTGGTCCGACGATTGCGCCGGAGGTCGCTCGCGGTGTCATGACGACGGCGCTGGTTGCCTGCCATGACCGCTCGGTGGCCGATAGGATCTCCGAGCGACTTTCGACTGAAACTCTGATTCTGGCGGCGACCGATGACCCAGATGGCGCTGAACTGTGGGGGGCGTACAAGAACACGGTCGCGCTCGCCTGCGGGCTTGTCGATGGACTGCGCGGCGGAATCGGTGGTGACAATCTCAAGGCTGCGCTGGTCCTCGCCGGATTCAGCGAAGGGATTCGGCTGCTTGAAGTGATGGGGGCTGAGCCGAGCACGGCTTTCGGTCCGGCCGGAATCGGCGACCTCTACGTTACCGCGACTAGCCCACGCTCTCGGAATCGAACGCTCGGTGAGAAACTTGGTTCGGGCAAGAGTTTGGAAGAGGCTCTGGGCGAGATGCACATGGTTGCAGAGGGGGTACGAGCCGCTCGGATGTTCCTCAATAGGGCGAGGCGGCTCGAAGTCAACGTGCCATTCTTGACCTCGCTCGGAGATTTACTCGACGGCGAGGTCGAAGTCCGTGAAGCCGTACGGCGCATGGTTGAATCCTACGAAGTCTGAGACTAGAACCTCAGGAAACCCACATCTTCGCGCGCAATGTTTGATTGCCGGCAGCCCCCAGAAGCAAGCGAAGGACATGGCCGCCGCAGACCTCAGCGAATTCGAGACACGGCTATTGAAGTGGCTCGCTGCCTCAGATTTTGAAGAGGTACCGTGGTCGACAAAACGAGCTGCTGAAGCCTTCAAGGTCGAGGAGAAATCCGTCTACGAGGCGCTCTCGGCCTTGACGGTGAAAGTACCTCATAACATCCAGATCTACTACGAAGATTCTGCGATTCGAATCGTCGCGAGTGACGAATTCTGACTGTTCCAGAGCCTTCCTCTCAGCCCTGCACATCTCGCGTGATCAGCACATCTCGCCAGCGCGGCTTGCGATATTCTGCATCTCCATCGATGAAGTTCCGGCGCACTCGAAGTGAGATCTGGTCGATTGCGACGACGACGAAGTACAAGACTATGATCAGTGCCAGAACCTTGTCATATTGTTGGAATGGTGAGAGATAATGATTCATGTACCAACCGATTCCACCCGCTCCAACAAGGCCTATCACCGACCCGTGGCGGACGTTATACTCGAACATGAAGAGCATCTGGCTGAGTAGTGCATTGCTGGCTTCTGGTATTGCGAAGAAGCGCGCGACCTGCCAACGCGGCAGACCCATCGTGCGCGCTACTTCGAGAGGTTCCTTGCTGACTCCTTCAAGGGCTTCGTACTGCAGTTTTCCAAGGTAGCCGACCGTGTACATCGTCATCGCGAGGACGCCTGCAAGGGGACCTATTCCGACAACGATGACGAAAATGAGTGCCCAGATGAGTGATGGTAAAACTCGCATCGCGGCGAGCACTTGGCGGGTTGACTGTGCGAGCCATGGTGGTGAGAGATTGGTCGCTGCCATCGCTGCCAGCGGCAGAGACAGAATCATTCCGAAAACCGTTGCGAGAATCGCGATTTCGATGGTCTGCGTCATCCCGATCACTGCTGGGCTGCAGAGGAAGTCACTCTCGTAGGTACAGGCTGGATAAGCCCATCCCGCCCTCTCGGTGAGGACGCTGAAATCAGGTGGGAGTGCTTCGGCACCGAGGCGCTTGAGATTTCCAGCACCCTCGACGAGTTTCCATAATGTGATTCCTAGATGGTTGATGATCAGAATCAAGAGTACAACGATGATCAATCCGATTCTGAGAACTGGGCGGCGTGTGACGAGCTGCATCAGCCTTGCTTGAAAGGTCGTGTCACTCATGCTGAATCCTCCTTGACGAGGGGAAGAGTCGAGCCTCTGTCTGCTGGTTCTTCGTCGAATGGTATCAGGCTGTGCCCGCGGAGTTGGAAGACGCGGTCGCAGAAGGTTCGAACGCGGACTGGATTATGGTCGACGACGAGGATTGCCATTCCATGGTCCCGCGCGAGGCTGCGCAACAGATCGATTATCTCGCGCGCGGTTTCAGCATCGAGTTCGCCGAGGCACTCATCGGCGAGCAGGAGTTGTGGATTCTGAACCATGGCGCGGGCGATGGCGACTCGGCGTTGTTGGCCACCCGAGAGGCGGTTGACCGATTCGAGGGTCTTGTCTGAAAGGCCGACCGCTTCGATGGCATCGCGCGTTGCATCGCGCATCGCCCGATTCGGGAGTGAAAGGGCGGTTTGCAAGAGACTCGCCTTCGCCAATGCACCGAGGATGACATTGTATCCGACTGACTGATGCTGGACGAGGCCGAGTCGCTGTGGAATCAATCCGATTGCTCCTCGCTCGGCACGAGTCGATTCCGTGCAACAGCACTCGACAGTGCCGGAAAGAGTCGATATCAATCCAGCTGCGGTTCGCAGAAGTGTCGTCTTGCCGATGCCTGAACGGCCGGTGAGTCCTACGATCTCACCAGCATTGACCGTCATTTCGACGTCTACGATCAACGGCGTATCCCCAACGAAGCCTATGCTCGCCTTGGAGAAGCGAAGTCTTGGCAGGCCTTCGACTACCATGACTCATTCACACCATCAGTCTCATTCGTCGTACTTCTCATCGAAGTAGGCGGCGATGCCGGGGATAGATCCTACCGCAGAGCTGTAACTACCGAGGTGATCCTCGCTGTTGACTTGCGAGATTCCAGGCGTGTTCAGCACTCCTGCGAGAATCTCGGCTCCGCCTTCTTCGGTATTCAGAGCCATGAAAGCCATGACAATCGCCTCGATCTTCTCAGAACTGGTCTCCTCGGTGTTGACCATCACAGGATGGCTAGGCACCTGTCCAAAAACCGGGTCGAGCGGTCGGTATTCCGAGCGCTCGAGACACCAATCATTCCATTCGCAGTGATCCTCGTAAGAAGTCGTCTTGGCGAAGGCGATGTCACCAACGCCTTCGGTCATGCAGCGGAAAGCGCCTGAATACCCGTAGTACAGATCACCCTTCGCCGGAATCGTCGCATCCCCGAAGTGATTCTCAATCGTCGTACGGAGGGAGTCTATGTCTTGAGCATCTCCGGAAACTTCGATGATTCCGTTGTTGATCATATAACCCATCGGCATCAGCATGCCAGCGGACTTCAGCCAACCGGTGTGGCATGAATCACGACCCTCGAGATCCTCTAGGGTCTGAATATCTGAATCAGCCAACACCCAAGCCTGCGCGGTGTAGTAAGTGCTGCCGTCCGACTTCTGGTCAGCCAGAATCGCCTCCAAACCGTGCTGCTGCCAAGCCAGCCAAGCCGCACCACCATCGAGGAAAGCGATGTCGACATGCCCGAAGCGCAGAGCCTCGATCGCAGCGACATCGGAAGCGATTGGGTAGAGTTCGACATCATAGCCGGATTGATCTGCGATGAAGTCGGCGAGAGTCTGTGGGTCGACGGTTGGGTCATCGTAATCATCTTGAATCTTGAAGGCGATTCGAATCACCATATCATCGTCATTCGAGTTCAAGCATCCGGCCATACCGCTGCTCAGAAGAAGCATCACCAGTAGACCATTGAGTATTTTCAGTCTATTCATTTCGGTCTCACTTCCTGTGCTTTTTCAAAGTGTGCCCATCGATTGACTGACTCTATATCTAGCCGCGCCACCAATTTTATTGATATAAGGTTTAGGTCTCCCTAAATCATTACTGAATCGTAGTACTGGTAGTCTATCGATACTTCTGGAAAATCCATTACGTGCCGCCAAAAACCATATCGTGCGCGACCCGCCGTCAATCCTCATGACCGGCGAGGGCGTATTGCGTCTTGCAGTCTTGTTGACTATCCTCGTGATGCTGACATCCTGGCTTCCGATCAGTTCGCCCCTCTATGTTCTCGACGACTTGGATGAACGCCGAGAGCAGATTGGAGGTGGCGGGACATTGGAACAACAATGCAGTTCAATCACCTTCGAAGACATGTTCGAGTACAGCTCGGCTATCTTCGACATCAGAATCTCCGAAGATTGGAATTCGGCTGAGGTCAAGGGCGTCGCTTGGGTCAATGACAGCCTCGCCGATGTGGTCAGAGACGCCTTGGACGAATATGTCGCAGCCGTCTATCCGAGTGGAGATGACGATTGGATGTCAACCGATGAGAGGGAGGGCGTGCGCGCGATCGCCTCTGAGTGCGTCGAGCACACGCTGACTCGCATCGGAATTCGAGGTGATTCACCCCACCGAGGAGGTGTTGGGACCTCATGGAAGAACACGACGTGGACAGAGGACCAAGTCACGGTCGAGGAATGGAATCTGGTTCCTGCGCGACATTCGGAAATCAGGGATTGCACATCATTCGGCAGCAGCAGTGATTGTGTTGAAGTGCCAGTGTTTCCCGATGAGAATCGAGATTGCGACACCGATATCGATGCCTCTTCCGGAGTTGATGAATGCAGGTTGATTCTCTGGTTGAATGCCAGTATGGACCTCAGCGGAATTTCCGGACCTGAACAATTCACAATCGCTTACAATGCGTCGAACACATCGAATATCAAAGCCCGATTCACTTTCCCTGCCACACCAGATCTGCGACTCGATATGTGGGAGGAGTGCGAGGGGCGCGATGTATCTGCAGATCGAGATGATTTTGCTGGTTCGGCGCCGATTCGAGGCAGTTGCGTCGGTGACGGCTCAAGCACTTACGAATTGATCGAGAATGAAGACGGTTCACTGACTTACATTATTGCGCCGAACATGCCTAACTGGCCCTATGGCGAAGACATCTTCGCGGACTTCACCACTGCGCCCATTCCAGTTGATGACCCACCAGAATGGACCGAATCGGCTCCTGCGGATGGGATTCGATTCGCCGAATTGAGCTCTGGAAGTCATGTGGTTGCGGACTGGGATGACATCTCGACTTGGTTCAGTGACGAGGCTGGAGTGGCTTCCCTGGACATTCGCTGTCAAGACGGTGAGGGTGACATTGAGTTGAATCGTAACAGCCTCTACGTCAATGTCCCAGGCGATGGAAGCATCAACGTCTTCACTTGCGAGGCTGTCGATTCGGCCAACCAATCCTCGGGTGTTCGCTCGTGGGAGATCGGCATTCCATTCAGTGTCAGCACCTCTTCCTACGACCTGCTAGACCCTCATCCCCTTACACTCACCCCCAGTGGTGGTTGGCCAGATCTGTCAATCTGGGTGATTCTGAGCCAACCAGGCGAAGACGGTGGTTATCAGAGGAGTGGACCGCACACTCTGGGACAAGCGGAGGTTGAACTCGGGATTCCATCTTCGGCGATGGCGCCCGGAGAGGTCTTGTTCGGATTCGAAATCGAAGCAGAGGGAGTTCAAACCTCATTCGCTTCTATCTATCTCAATGTCAGGAAAATAAGTGAAGCGCCGACGATTGTCGTCAATTCGGAGGGTTGGGATGGTGATTCATGGTCGATGGGCGGTCAGTTCTCCGACCCCGATGGAGAGGTTGTGACTTTCGAGCAGTACATCGATGGTGCGCTGGCTGGTTCGGTCGCGGTCAGTGGTAATTCCTGGTCTTCAGCGGCGATAGATTTCTCGGTCTGGTCAGAGGGAGTTCATACGGTGGTGATTCGCGGCTGCGATGAATCCAATATGTGCGCCAGCGTAGAGCGTGCTGTCGACAATTCTCACCTCTTCGACGAACCTGAACCTGTTGAGCCCGAACCGACCGTGAATGGCAATCGAGGATTCTCACTGCCAGCGATGGGGCTGCCAGGACTGCTCCTCGCTGCATCTGTGGCCCTCATATACTCGGGGCGACGCGGTTTGAGAACATGAGTTTCTCCGGCAACGTCGAGAAGAAGTCTCACGAAGGTGGGCTTCTGGTTGCGTTCGAGGGGCGTGCACCGCGCCTTGGCGCGATGATTCGCGTGGTTGGCGGAAAATCTCTGGGCCGTGTGAACACGGTCATAGGAGCGGTCGACAGAGCGCTGATTCACATTCATCCTCTGGATTCCGAGGTCGATGCGGCGAGCGCTATCGGCTCGCCTGTCGAAATCGCACCGCGCGAGGACCGCAGAGGTGGTTACGAGCGTCGTGACCGTCGAGATAGCGGTGGCTATCAACGGAACGATCGTCGAGGACGTGATGGTGGCCGAGGTCGTGATGGTGGCCGAGGACATCAGAGTGGTGGCCAGCGCTATGAGCGTCGAGACGACCGCAGCGGCAGAGATCAAGGCAATCGCGGTGGCGATTGGACCTGCCCCAAATGCAAGAATTCTAACTTCGCCTTCCGCACCGAATGCAATCGTTGTGATGCGAAGAAGCCCGAAGGAGCGGGTGATCGAAGTGACGGTGGTGGAGGTTACCGTGGTGACCGCGGTCACGGTCGAGGAGATCGTGGCGGTCAACGTGGCGACCGCGGGGGATACCGAAGCGACCGCGGCGGTCGAGACGGAGGCCGCAGCGAGAAGAGAGGAAACGACCGCGGTGGCGACTGGCATTGTCCGAAATGCAATAATTCGAATTTCGCCTTCCGCACGGAGTGCAATCGCTGTGATGCGAAGAAGCCCGAAGGCGGAGGTGGCCGAAGCCACGGAGGTGACCGACGAGGCGGCGGCAGTCGAAGTGACTACCGAGGCAAAGATCGCGCTGCTGGAGATCGCCGAGGTGGAGACAGCCGCGGCGGTAATCGTGGTGGATTTCAGCCTCGCAGTGATCGCTCAGGATCATCTCGAGGCCGGGCCCCCGGTAGTCGGAATCGTCCTCGTCGCAGTGGGTTCCGCGGCAGCAACAAAGGCAAAGACAAGCGTTGAGTTGCGAGCCTGCACCACCGCTTCGACGCCTGAAATTCATGACTTACCGATGCGAGCATTCATCTCCGCTCGACATGAGGGGCATTCATGGCGCAGAGCGCGGAGATGCTGTGGATCGACGCGCTCGAACTCGATCAGGCGGGCGATATCCAGGAAGCGCTCGAACTCGCCCGTCAGATCGTCGAGATTGATTCGAGACATTCAGATGCGTGGATGATGATAGCACGGCTCAGCCTACCACCTCTCAATCGCGGAAAACAGGTGATGCCGACGCTGGCGCAGGCAGCGACCTCACTCTCAGCCCTGCGCCGCGTCGTACAACACGACCACGACAACAAGGAAGCATGGATCCTCGGGGGCGCATTACTCGTCGACCATCTTGGGATGATGGAGGAGTCATTGGCGTGGTGGGAGCAGCGGCGAGATGTCGAGCCACGAGAGGTGATGCCATTGATCGAGCAGATTGGAGTCCTGATTCGGCTCGGCCGCTACAAAGATGCTGGTGAGCGGCTTGAAGAGATGTTCAGCGATGAGATGGAACCGCCGGATAACAAGGGCTTGATGGGGATGGATAAGGTTCGACGTCTGGTCGAAAATGCAGCGAAGATGGAGAAGGATGATGTCTTCAGGCCAGCGAATCACAAACACAAGCGTTGGGCTGTCATCGATCGGATGAAGACTCGAAAACCGATTTCCCCGACTTTGTTTCTCTTCACTTTCGTAGCTCCTATCGTCTTCCTGATAGGTACCGTCGCCATGACCTTGGTGGGAGGATCGTTGTTGGGCTTCGTCCTCGTCTTCTTCATCATACTCGGCTTGTTCATGGTTGTCAGCAAATTTGCCACGGGCCTGCTCCATAAACTGAATCGTCACGCATTGGATCTCGACCGAGCTCTAGATGTCGAGATGAGCACTGGAAAGATCTGTATTCCTGACGATATCCGGGGTAGCAAGTTGTACAATGCCATGCTCGGTCAGCGTCCGCCCGCCTTCGCCGAGCGCCTCGAGAAGATTGCTGAGGTTGGCGAACGGCTCTCGTATCGATGGAAGCCTGATCTTCCCAATTGGATGGTTCTGGCTGATGCTGACTATGAGGATGAGATCGATGAATCGGAAGAGGATGTGCCTCTGGAACTCGATGGCATCGAAGATTGAGTAACCCGGTTCAAGTGCCGGCGCTGTAATCGCTGGCGTAGGCGATCTGTTTGGCGGTCAGTTCATCGATGCTGAAGCCTTCTGCTTTGAGTTTGAGGGCTGCTAGATCTCTGTCCTGTTCGGCTGAGATGTCGTAGACGATATTGTCGTAGCCGAGTCCTTCGGCTGCTAATGTGCAAAGTGCGAGGAATTGGTTTGCGAAGGACATGTCCATGACTTCACTGGGGTGGCCTTCGGCGGCTGCGAGGTTGACGAGCCGGCCGCGCGCCAGCAGGTGGATGGTTCGATTGTCGCCCATTTCGAAGGCTTCGTTATCTTCACGAATCGTGTAGGCGTTGGTAGCGCGCGACTCAAGGTCCGGGATGTTGATCTCGCAATCGTAATGACCAGTGTTGGCGACGATTGCCCCGTTCTTCATCGAATCGAAGTGGCGACCGACGATGACGTCCTTCATGCCAGTGGCTGTGCAGAAGAGGTCGCCGATTGCAGCCGCTTCGTCCATTCTCATCACCCGGAAACCGTCCATGACGGCTTTCAGTGCCGCCAGTGGATCTACTTCCGTCACCACTACATTGGCCCCCATTCCCCGCGCACGCATCGCGAGCCCTCTGCCACAGTGGCCGTATCCTGCGATGACGAAGGTCTTGCCAGCGAGCAGAACGCTGGTGGCTCGGATTATGCCGTCGAGAGTCGATTGTCCTGTGCCGTGGACATTGTCGAAATCCCATTTCGTCGAGGCGTCATTGACCGCGATGACCGGATAACGTAACTCTCCTGCCTCGCCCATCGCTCGGAGTCGATGAACTCCGGTCGTGGTCTCCTCAGTGCCGCCGATGATTGAATCGGCCAATTCGGGATAGGTCGTGTGCACACGATAGATCAGGTCGGCGCCGTCATCGAGGGTGAGAGTCGGCTTGAACTCCAGAGTGCGATCGATCGAGTCGTAGAACTCCTCGCTGTTCTGCCCGTACCAGGCGTGGACGCTGTAACCACTTCGGGCCAGCCAAGCGGCCACGTCGTCCTGGGTCGAGAGCGGGTTGCAGCCGGACCAGGAGATCTCTGCGCCGGCTGCGGCGAGCGTCTCGATGAGGACAGCGGTCTCCTTCGTGACGTGCAGACAACCAGCGACTCGCTGTCCAGCCAAGGGCTGAGTATCCTCCGCCTCCGCCCTCAATGCGGCCAACGCTGGCATACGGCTGCGAGCCCAAGCGACCTTCAATCCACCAGCGTCAGCCAGCGAGATGTCAGCCACACTGTAGCGATCGTTCGCGTCCATGCCCAGCGGTGGTTGACACCCCGTCTTCAAGGTGCGGCTAGCGAAACCCCTTGATTAGGAGCGTCCTCAATTGCCGCCGCCTTGCTTGCCCTGTTGAGCGTAAAATGCTGCGTAATACTGCTCGGCGTACTCTCTTGCAGTCGCCTCATCGTAACCCTGACCAACCATCTGCTGGACGTAGGCTTCGACTGGGTCCATCTGCTCGACACCACCGAATTGCTCGACAGTGTCGCCGACATCGTCGTCCTTGCCACGCCCACGGAGCACCATGGTCACGCCCACGATCGCTATGACTGCGATGATGCCAATCACAGCGAACATGATCATCTTCGTGTTGCCGCTGCTGCTGCCACAGCCAGCTGAATCGGGATTGTTGACACATGGGTCATTCGAACGTGGCAGCAGATTGACGACGAACGAGTCATCGATGGTGTAGCGTGAGCCATCGCCTTCGACGATGCGCCAATAGATGGTGACTTGGACACCGATTTGCTCTAGGTAGAGGTCTGAGAGGTCCAGAGTCAACGTGAAGGAGTCTCCATCACCAAGCGCAGTCGTCGTCGAATTGTACTTGCCAATCGATTTCTTCGTCGCCTTCGGTGTAGGAGAGAGTTCGAAGGTCGCGATGTCGAAGCCGACCTCGATCATCACGCCGTTCTCTGCGCCTGAGTTCACTACTCCATTGATTGTCAGAAGATCTTCCGATTGGGAATCTGTCGATCTTGGTGAAGTTATTGCGACGACCGGTGGGTCGTCGCCGAAGTCTTCGCCGACGATGATGAAGTACATCCTCGCCTTCTCGGACTGCTTGCCGGCTCTGTCATAGACGATGAGTTCGAGACGAATCTGATTCTCGAGTGTGCCATCACTGGTGATGTTGCGGAAGACGTACGACCAGGTGTCGCCACCTGCTGCATGGGGTATCTGGTACTCGTGACCCTCAAGTGTTGGATTTGAGCTGTAAACCGGGTAATCAAAGAAGACACGCCACTCGTACATCTCGATTCCATCCTCGCCATCTGGCGCGTCGGCATCGTGACTCATCGAAGGGTCGAATGACAGGCTGATATCGCCTGTGTCGGTCAGTCTGACTCGATAAATCGGCCAATCGACTCCACCGACTGTCTTGGTACCGTCCATGGTCAGGAATTCGTCTGTAACGGCATCCTCAATCAGGCTCATGCTCGCATCGGGTCGGAACTCATCAGCGAGCGCATCATCGGTGACGAGTCTGATGTGAGTGATGCGGGTGTGACCCTCCTCATCGTGCAGATAGAGGGTCAAGAGCCACTCAGCACCGATTCTGCAACCGGTCGAGGAACTGGTGTCTTCGACGCAGAAGCTACCTGGAGTTGGGATACTCGGGCTGTTCTGCTGAATGTGACTTATCTCACCGAAGTCGATGATCTCGCCCATCCAACCGGTGACGGATTCATTCTCATCGGTCGAGGCGAGAGTCCAATCGGCAATGATAAGACCCTCAAGCGAGGAATCCGCTGTCATGAAACTGAAATCCATATCCGAATTCGACTTGATGTACATCGTCGCGTAAGCGCCGGTCACCGTATCGATCGATGGCGCTTGGTCATTCACCGTCAAATCGAAGCCATCGCCAGCGATGCCGAACTGAGCAGGATAAGGTGTGACCTGATAATCGAGCATATTCGACAACAGCGGCATCGAAGTTCCGCCATAAGGCTGCGATACGCTTGGATTCTCAACGTCTATCGTGGTGACGATCATGCCACCAGCTCCGCGGTTGCAGATCGAGAGCAGAGACTGGGTCTCGAATTGGTCGCTGCGCATCAGCGTGTGGAAGGTTCCCATCGGATCACTGATGCGACCACCACAGACCTGAGGAATCTGATTGAACTGAACCTGAGCTGTGTCAAGTCCTGCCAGAGCGACGTAGGAACTACCGTGAACGCCTGCGAAGGCAGCGGTGTCGACGTTGCTCATCAGTGGGTGGTAAGCGTCAACGATGACGAGATCGTCGTAGGTGACGGTGTTGTTCAACTGGTTACGCATGGCGATATCCATGCCGTAAGGCAGGCGATTCGGCTGGTACTCGTTCCTGTAGGGGCCGAGGTGGATCTGGACTGTTCCGCCGTCGACCATGTAAGCCTCGAGAATCTCGGTGACCGAGAGTCCATCAGAATCCCTAGTCTCGGCCAGAGTCTCGTAGTATTCTCCGTAGACGACGTTGTAATCAGTCTGCCATGGCAGGAGGATCTTCACGTAATGGTCGAGCCAATCCTCAGTTGCGTAGCGCTCCCAGTCATCAACAGTCAGTTGAGTGTAGGTCATGCCCATTGCTTGCAGATCCTGCTTGACCCTCTGGAGTCGGTTCTGGTCGGTCGGGTTTGATAGAATGGCGACGTCGACAGTTTCTTGGAAGACGATTTCGAAGTATCGATCATTGCCAGAGCGATCTCCATCTTCAGTCAAGGTGGCGTAGAAACTGATGTTGTACTCGTGACCATCATACCAGTCATTGTAGGGAGTCGACCAATTGGCGAAGTCGCGCGCGTGGGCGTCGAGATCGAAGGGGCCGTTATCCGCGGCCGCTTCGTGAACCGATTGACCGGTATTCATATCGACGACCTTCATGGTTAACTCGTATTCTCCTGCGATGACACCGTTCAGCAGTGGAACCGTGTAACTGTGACCGGATTCGTCATCGAAAGCATAGACGCACTCGTAGGTGATGTCCGATACACACTCAAGGATGTCAGGCTGCATCAGTGTGATGTCAGCGCTGGCGATGCTGAAGATTATCGAAGTGTGGTTGTTGGCGGCACTCACTTCGGAGTGATTGTACCACGAAGTGCCTTCGATTGAGTTGTCGAATATCGTCGTCGAATCTATTCGATAGATGCCGCTCTGGAAGTCGTGGGTTGCGACCGTGACCTTGGTGCGCTCGGAAGCGTCCATTCCGTTGACGTCGTTGAGGTATGTGCCATCGTCTTCGAAGGTGAATTCGTCGAAGCGGATGTTATCCACTGCGAAGCCGGCGAGGCCAGCATTGCCGTTGAGGCCATCACTATTCGACTGGAATCTCCAAGTCAGCGTCACTTCAGTACCCGACAGGTCGGTGCACTCAGTTCCCCAGCGCGAAGTGTCTGTTTCTGTTTGGTTCAGTAGAGTGATATGTGTCATATCGATGATGACTGATTTGACAAGGCTCTCAGAATCGAACCATACGACCGATTCGTAACGGTCGGAATGATCTCCGATGTATTCGACCTCATCGTAGCGGCCGTTGTTGTCGAAATCCTCGCACTCATCGAAGGGGCGTTGTCCGTTCTCATTCAGATCGGTCCAACTTCCCCAGACGACGCCGTGGAATACCTCGCCGCCACTCGACCACTCGATCTCGAGGTTCGCAGCGTCGCGGATGGCGAGGATGTTGCCATCGCTGTCCGTGAGGAAATCTCCCTCGGCGAAGTAATCGAAGCTGAGGTAGGTGAAGTCGGTTCCACCGGTCGCGATCTGGACTGGATCGAGAGTGAGGGTCTCATTCCAATCATCGCCGTAGCCGGCGTCAGGATCTCCCAGCCAGTAGGCGTGGGAATTGAACACACCACGGCCCTGTGGCAGCATTGGATGGTCTCCAGTGGTATCGTCAAGCCTGCTGCCGTTCTCATTTCCATCATCCTCCCACATCGGGTCTAATCCCGAGAAGTCCTCGATGGCAACTAGATTTGGTTGAGCATTCTGAACCTTTGTCTCAAGTTGGAAATCAGTAATCGTATTACCGTAGTTCTGAACCTTGATTTCGATATCGCGCTCGCCTGAAGCATAGCGCAGACCGTTCTCAAGACCGACCCATGGTTCTTCTGCGATTCCAGGGTCGAAGAGGTTCTTCACTGTGGTTTGGAATTTGACATCATCATTGTAGGGGTCAGCGTTGTCGAATCCGACTGGGTTGGTCAAAGTCGTCTTGATGTAATAGGTTGTATTATCGACGAAATCAGCAGTCAGTGAGACCTCCTCAGTTGCACCCGCTGCCATATTGTTGAAATTCAAAGTCTGACTGACGATTTCCTCGCTGCCGAATTGCACGTCGGTCTTCCTGATCGAGATATTATCGAAGGCGAATCCATCGTAACCAGTGCCCTGACTCGAACCAGGTGGACCAACACTGCCCATCAATCCGCTGCGGAAGCGGAAGCGGATGTCAATTACTTCGCCCGCATAGCGAGTCAGATCGATTGCGAAATCACCTGAGAAATCAGCCCAGCCGGTCGTGGTGCTTGTGAATACATTACCATTGTAGGTATTGTATTCAGGATCGTAACCCAATTGGAAGAGTCTGAAGTAGCGCTCGTTATCCCAGCCTCCACTGAAGAAGACCTGCTCCCAACCGTTGCCGTCGCTCCAGACCTCGATACCGCAGGAGTCCTCGTACAGCCAGCGTTCGACAACAGCGTATTGCTCAGCGAGATAGAGCTCGAAGAAGGCTGTGGTACAGAGCAGGTCGAGGTCCAGATAAGCAGCATCCGAGTCCGTCAGATCGACATTCTCGATGATGAATGCCTCATCCACATTGTTGTAATAGCCCGATTGGTTGTCGTCACCTTCGTGATCAACCCCCGCCCACATGTAATTGGTCGGGTTGGCGTCTGCCTCCCACCAATCATCAGTTGCGCTGCCATTCGCATCGACCGAAGCATTCGATTCGACGTGCCATGAAGAGGAGCCGGGGCCATATTCTCCAGTATAAGAGTGTAGAGAAAGTGAACAAGTTGGACAATTGGTATTGACAACCGTACCATCGAAGTCATTCGAGTAGACCAGAGTGTCAATTCCTCCGACGACCTCCTTGACTTCGAGATCGACATCGATCGAACCCGAAATCGGATTCAATCCAGTATTCTTGACCGTGAGATTCACCCAGCGAGTGCCCTCACCCAGACGAGCCTGCCCAGTAGCAGGATCATAGGATGCTGGGGCAATCG
>Ga0208055_1000166_pt1 | contig 16989 bp, 16 predicted proteins | sample DeeseametaMP2159_FD_184174 | JGI IMG/M metagenome (GOLD analysis project Ga0208055, IMG submission 184174) | Marine microbial communities from the Deep Pacific Ocean - MP2159 (SPAdes) | ecosystem: Environmental > Aquatic > Marine > Oceanic | place: Southwest of Acapulco, Mexico, North Pacific...
GAGTATCTTCTGCTATTTGAACCACGTTTCTAATACTTTCCCTATCAACCATGTCAACACGTATGGGTTCACAGATTCCACCATCATCCCTAATTTCTTTGGCCAGTTCTTCTAACTTTTCAACTCTTCTAGCTGAAATAGCAACTTTAGCTCCACATTTAGCTAACACTTTTGCAAAACGGTAACCTAATCCTGAAGAAGCTCCCGTTACTAATGCCACTTGATCACTTAAATCCAGTGAAAAGTTTGGGTTTGAAAATTCTGTCATTTGTAATTTCTCCTATTTACGAAACATTAATGAAAAGGTTACTGACACCGATTTACTTATACTTGGAAGGCCTGCAACTGCTCTTAAAGACTCGATGCCATTAGACAAACCTAGCCTGTCAGCATTTAATAACAGAGGTTCTGAACTACTAACTGAAAAGGATTGATCATTCAACCTTGTTACTTTTAGCTTCACAAGCAAAGGAAACTGCTTATTTTTAAGTCCAAACATCCCTCTGTATTCAACTTCAGAAGATTTCCCAACTTCAGTTAATAAGATCTTTTCTAGATCTACTTCCAGTTTGAAAAAAGCACTTGGATAAATTTTTGTTTCAAATAATAGTTTGCCCATTCTCTCATTGCGAATAGGTATTAAAGTTTCCAAACTAGCAAGATTTATAGTGAGTTGGGCTTCCCCGTTTTCCTTAACACTACCTGAAATCTTTTTAAAAGAATGAATCTCTGCAATGTTAGAAGCTTTTATAGAAATAAAATTTAATTTGGATTCTTCAGTAACTAGATTCCAATCCGAAAATGCGGGGGAGGAAAACAGAAGTAACACCCAAAAATATAATGGGGTCCTTATTGTAGGTATAAACATATTGATTTAATAAAAATATAATATCTTAAACACTAAAATTATTGGTAGCTAATTCTTATAGAAAAATAAGATAAGATGGTATTTGATGTTTTTTAAAAAGATATACGCAGCATTCATTAATTCTTTCAAAGGCATTTATCGAGCTTTGCAGGAAGAATTTGCATTTCAGGTAGAGTTTATACTTTCCGCTTTCTTAATTCCTGCCTCTTTTTTTATAGGTGAAAATGTGCTTGAAATAATCCTATTGTCAGGAAGCACTCTCTTCATACTGTTAGTGGAATTATTAAATACTGCCATTGAAACAACTTTGAACCGAATTGGCACAGAAGAAAATGATTTAACAAAGTATGCAAAAGACATGGGTTCAGGAGCAGTCCTTATTTCTCTTCTGCTTTGGTTAGTTACTTGGTCTTTGATAGCTATTTACTAGACTTCAAAGTCTAATCATCGTAAAAGGAGTTCTTTATAGGGAAATTTTTAAATGCGTCAGCTCGAAACTGTCTCCATGCGTACCAAGCTATCTTTTGGTATTGGAGCCTCAGGAGAAGCAGGAACTTTATGGATGTTCAACGCTCTCACATTTTTCTTTTATAACCAGGTCTTAGGACTTCCTCCTGATCTAGCAGGATATGCTGTTGCCATAGCTATAGTTTTCGATGCTATAACTGATCCAGTTATGGGTTCGGTTTCTGATCGATTCAGATCTAAATATGGCAGGCGACATCCTTTTATGTTTGCTGCCCCCGGACCAATACTAATAGCTTTATTTTTTATATTTAATCCTCCAGATTCTGTGAATACGGATTTTCAATTATTTGCTTGGTATACAGCCTTCACCATATTTTTAAGGGTTAGCCTGACGTTATTTACGGTGCCCCACTTAGCCTTAGGGGCTGAACTTTCAGACGACTATGATGAGCGTTCAAAGGTAATGAGCTACAACACTCTATTCGGATATATTGGAGTTGTGTTTATGCACGTTTTTGTTTGGTTCATCATATTCGATAAATTCGAAGGCGGACAGAGAAACATAGATGCCTATGCTCCCATAGTAATTTATGCTTCGGTTTTGATTGCAACTTGCATTCTTGCTTCTGCTTGGTTTACCAAAGACCGCATTCCTTTCCTTAAAAAACCTCCAGATGATGGAGAAAAAATAGGATTTAAAAGGTTAATCAAGGACATGTCAGGCGCTATAACAAATAAGAATTACTTAAACTTATTAATTGGTCTTTTCTTTCTATCAGTGCTGATAGGAACCCATGAAACTTTGGGCTTATACATGGTTACCTTCTTTTGGGAATTAACTCCTTATCAAATAGGTTTTTTAATTATTAATAATATTATCGGTTATGTCTTGGGATTCATTCTAGCTGCTCGATTACACAGAAGATTTGATAAAAGAGCTACTATTGTTTTTACCTGTTTATCCCTCAGTATTTTTTGGTCCATGGCTGTCACCCTTAGGCTATTTGATCTAGCTCCCCAAAATACTACTTGGGAATTAGTTGTCTTCATCATTTGCTTTGGGGCTGTCTCATCAGCAAGCGGTTCCATCTTACACATAAGTGTGATGTCAGCTCTTGCAGATGTATCAGACGAAAATGAGCTAAAAACAGGCATGAGACAAGAAGGAATTTATTATTCAGCTAGAGCTTTTTTTGGTAAGGCTTCTAATGCATTCGGTCATGTGGTGGCTGGTATAGCATTGAAGTATATAGGTTTTCCTCAGAATGCTGTCCCAGGAGAATTGTCTAGCGAGATGATTTTCAAACTTGGAATAATTGATGGACCTTTCGCCATGGTCTGGGGTTTCATAGCAGTCTTCTTTTACTACCGATATGGAATTAACAGAAAGTATCATGCACAAATACAAGAACAGCTTAAGATCAAAAGAGAGGCCAATAACTCTTTAAATAAACCTGAATCTGTATAATGCGTGCTGAATTAACAACTTGAATTTTGAAATGAAGAAAGTTTCTCAGAAGAAAGTTACACCAATAAGAAATAAACCCTCTAGAAAACAAGCAGAAGAGGCAGTTAAAATCTTAATCAAGTGGGCTGGAGACAATCCTGAAAGGGAGGGTTTACTAGAAACCCCCAAAAGAGTGGTTAACTCTTACAAAGAATTCTTTAGTGGATACGATAGTAAACCGGAGCAGATTCTTTCAAAAACCTTTGATGAAGTTGAAGGATACGATGAAATGGTCATTGTTAGAAATATTACTATTGAATCTCATTGTGAGCACCATATGGTTCCTTTTATTGGTATTGCTCACATTGGATACATTCCTGATAAAAGAATAGTAGGCATAAGTAAATTAGCAAGAATAGCTGATGTTTTTGCTAAACGTCTTCAGACTCAAGAAATCATGACAGCCCAAATTGCGGACACTATAAACGAAGTACTTAAGCCTAAAGGTGTGGCAGTAGTAATTGATGCTCAGCATCAATGCATGACAACTCGAGGAACCCACAAGACCGAAAGTAGCACTATCACAAGCAGGATGTTGGGTTTATTTAGAACGAATTCAAATACCAGAAGTGAATTTATGAATCTCATAAATTCAGCCAACAGTTAATTCTCTTAAAGTTGCCTAAGCAAGACATAGTTCACTCCGAGCCTTTTATTCTTGCTTCTGGGTCTAAAATTAGAAAAAAAATTCTTTCAGATCACGGAATTAACTTCGGTGTCCAAAAGTCTGAGATTGACGAAGAAGAACTAAAAAAAAATATTCTGAACCTCCCCTTTGAGGAAAGGGTAATAAAATTAGCCTCAGCTAAAGCAAAAGAAATTAGTAAAAGAAACTTAGAACGTTATGTTGTTGGGGCCGACCAGATGTGTGTATGCAATGGTAGAGTTTTTAACAAACCTGGAAATCTAGAAAATGCTATAAATAACTTAAAACTTTTAGCAGGTAATACTCATTCCCAATACAGTGGCATAAGTATTTTTTTAAATGGGAAGTCCCTATGGACTTTTTGTGATAAAGCCACTTTAACAATGAAAGAACTCTCAGATGAAGAAATAATGTCTTACATTTTAGAAGATGAACCTTATGAATGTTGTGGTTCTTATAAATATGAATCTTTGGGGAATACTCTTTTTTCAAAAGTTAAAGGATCTGAATACACCATACAAGGACTCGCATTTGTTCCACTTATAAACGCCTTTAAAGAGTTTGGTATCTCTTTGTGAAAATAAGCTCTACCTGTAGGTTTGAATCGGTCTTTTTGATCCCTCAATAGAAAACAAGACCTGCCATAACTGAAGACTTCTGGACCTAAAATTAGCAGCACTGGAAAGTAACCAATAAGTCCACATTCTATAAAATTCATTGTCGTACTTTTCTTTTATTTGTTCATAGTTATCAACAAAGTTGTCATACCAGCACATCAAGGTTTTATCATAATGAGGGCCAATATTGTGCCAGTCATCAAAAATGAAGACGCCTTCACTTGCTTTTGCAATCTGTTCAGCTGAAGGCATCATTCCATTTGGAAAGATATACTTTGCTATCCAAGGATCCGCAGTTGTTGTGGTTTCATTTCCTCCAATGGTATGCAAAAGAAAAGCACCTTCTTCTTTTAGGCAGCTTCTAATAACTTCAAAAAAATCTTTGTAGTTTTTATAACCTACGGCCTCGAACATACCAATGGAATAAATTGCATCAAATTTCTCATCTAGATTCCGATAATCCATTAATCTAAACTCAACATCCATATTGTCGGAATTTTGTTTTGCGTATTTTATTTGTTCTTTTGAAATGGTAATTCCGACGACAGTTACTCCATAATTATTGGCAAAGTGTTTTGCTGCTGCTCCCCAACCACAGCCGATATCCAGTACCTTCATACCGGGCTTAAGGTCTAATTTTTTAGCCACTAGGTCTAATTTTGCTAATTGGGATTCTTCTAAAGTAGATACGTCTTTAGTCCAATAGCCACATGTGTACATCATTGTCTTATCAAGCATCAAAGAAAAAAGATCGTTGCCAATATCATAGTGATGTTCAGCAACCTGAAAAGCTCTTGAAATAGATTGTAAGTTTCTAAGTTTACTCTTCATTTTTCCAAAATATGATGGTATTCCTCCTATTTCATTGTAAATACCACTGCTAAGAATTTTTTCGAAAAAAAGATCAAGACGATCACAATCAAACCAACCTTTTATGTAACTCTCTCCAAAACCTAAGCTTCCTTTGAAAAGAATACTTTTATAAAGATCTGGGTTATAAACTTTTATATCCCAGGGGCGACTACCATCTATTTCAATATCTAGCGTTGCTAAGAACTCAGAATACTTGTTTAGTAGTATTTTATTAAGCATGTTGTTTTTCATTCTAAATTGATTTAAGTCACAAAATAAACTAAATTTTGACCTTAGAATTTCATATGGCTGTGTTTAACCACCTTAAATACCAAAAATGGACAAAACAAATATAGATTCAAAACACAATCAACAAGAGGAAATAACCTTTAATCCAGATGCTTTAGCAGAAAAATATCTGCTTGAAAGAGATAAACGCCTTAGGCAGGATGGTAATGATCAATACCTTGAGGTAAAGGGAGATTTTTCTTATTTTGTCGAAGATCCGTATATAGATGAAGAAATAGAAAGAAGCCCCCTTGAAGATGAAGTAGAAGTAGTAATTGTAGGTGGAGGTTTTGGGGGAATGTTAGCTGCTGCTAGATTAAAGGAAGCTGGAATTGACGACTTCAGAATAATAGAAAAAGGAGGAGATTTTGGGGGAACTTGGTACTGGAACAGATACCCTGGAGCTTCTTGTGATATTGAGTCCTATATTTATTTTCCTTTATTAGAAGAAACAGGTTTTATTCCTAAGCAAAAATACACCAATGCACAAGAAACACTTGACTACTGTCATGTTCTTTCAAAAAAATACAATCTCTATGAAAACGTATGTCTTCAAACTGAAGTCACTTCTACTGAATGGGATGAAGAAATACAAAGATGGATTATTCATACAAATAAACAAGACCGCATGAAAGCAAAGTATGTGGTGCATTCAAACGGACCTTTAAATAAACCGAAACTTCCTGCAATAACTGGCATAAATGATTTTAAAGGTCATACCTTTCATACCAGTAGATGGGACTACGAGTATACAGGTGGCAATTCGTTTGGAAATTTGTCTCGTCTGAAAGATAAAAAAATAGCTGTAATAGGAACTGGTGCTACTGCTGTGCAATGCGTTCCTCATTTAGGAGAAAGTGCCGAGAAGTTATATGTTTTTCAAAGAACACCTTCCTCTATTGATATAAGAAACAATCAACAAACTGATTCTGATTGGCTTTCAAATCAAAAGCCAGGATGGCATAACAAAAGAAGAAATAATTTTGAGTCACTTCTAACTGGAGCTCCTATAAAAGAAGATTTAGTATCCGATGGATGGACTGAAGCCTTTAGACTTCTTTTCGGAAGTATTCGCGACAAAGCCCCTTCTAAATTGAAGATGTTCTCTTGGGCAGTAACTTCTGTTGCTTCTCCTGATATGTATAAGTTAGGCTTTAAACAATTCATGACAAATAAAGCTATAGCTTACATGGACTTGGCGAACGCTATGCAAATGGCTGATTATCAAAAAATGGAAATGGTAAGAGCTAGAGCTGATGAAGTAGTTCAAAATAAAGAAACTGCAGAGTCATTAAAGCCTTACTATAACCAATTCTGTAAAAGACCTTGCTTTCATGATGAATACCTACAAACTTTTAATCTTCCTAATGTTGAATTAATTGACACCGATGGAAAGGGGTTAAGCGAAATATCAGAAAAAGGTATTATTTTTGATGGCAAAGAGTACGAGGTTGATTGCATTATCTTTGCAACTGGTTTTGAAGTCGGAACTGATTATAGTCGAAGAGCTGGGTATCAAATTTATGGTGTTGATGGAGTCTCCGTTTCTGAAAAATGGCAAGACGGTCTATCCACTTTCCATGGAATGCATTCAAAAGGATTTCCCAATTGCTTCTTTTTTGGTCCTGCTCAATCTGGATTTACAGCCACCTTCACTTACTCACTAGATGAACAAAGCATCCACTTAGCCTATATTCTTAAAACTGCAAAAGAAAAAGGAGCCTCAAGAATAGAAGCTTCACAAAAAGCAGAAGATGATTGGGTAAGAACTATAATAGAAAAAGCAAGATTGGTTGCAGATTTCCAGGAGAAATGCACCCCAGGTTATTACAATAATGAAGGTAATATTAACCGGAAACCTCAAAACGGTTTTTATGGAGCAGGTCCAATAGAGTTCTTTTCTCTTATGAAGAAATGGAGATCAAAAGGAAATCTTGAAGGTCTTGAGTTAACTAAACAATAACTCTCCAAGAAAGCTCCCTGTGCAAATTCTAAGTCTCAGGCAACCTCCCAGTGGGAAGGAAGTTCGGGAAATGCATTGCATAAATCAAGAAAATACACCGGAAGTTGGGGATGCATCCGAAATAGAAGATTTTAAAGCCCTGGTTGATTGGTCTGAACATATATTCGTCCATAAATCTGAAGAAGTTATTAAGGCTTTTGTTCTTTGTATGCGAGAAGGAAATTCTTACCATTCAGAGAATTACAAATATGTATCTAAGCTTTTTCCAAGATTTCTTTATGTTGATAGGATTGCTGTACAAGAAAATTTTAGGAGAAAAGGCATAGCTGAAAAAATTTACTCCAAAGTTATTTCTACAGGAAAAGATAATAATTTGGATATACTTTGTGAAGTAAATACCAGACCTTCAAATGAACCTTCTTTAGTCTTTCATGAGAAAATGGGCTTTGAAGAAGTGGGAACTAATGATTTTGAAAAGAATAGTGTTGTTTATCTAAGAAGACCTTACACCAAAGAATGAAATCTAAATTAAAAGAAATATTTACAGTTGACCCCTATCAAGAAATGAATTCAGACAGTCCTGGTGAAGTTTGTAACTTACTAAAAGGAGAATGGATACAAGGTACAGGGTTCAGAGAAGATATACCAGACCCTTTAAATGGAGAACCTTTCCTTAAGGTCCCTGATACAACTGAATATTCAGAATTTATAAACAGCCTAGATTCATGCCCCAAAAGTGGTATGCACAATCCGTTAAAAAACGTTGAAAGATATCTAATGTTAGGAGAGGTTTGTGCAAAATCAGCAGAATTATTAAGAGAAGATGAAATCGAAAAATATTTCTGTAAATTAATCCAAAGAGTAATGCCAAAAAGTGACTCTCAATGCTTGGGTGAGGTCACAGTAACAAGAGTTTTCTTAGAGAACTTTTCTGGTGACAACGTACGTTTTTTAGCCCGAAGCTTCTCCAATCCGGGCAATCACCTTGGACAAGAATCCTCTGGCTACAGATGGCCTTTTGGCTCTTCATGCATAATTGCTCCATTTAACTTCCCTCTAGAAATCCCTGTTCTTCAAGTTATGGGGGCTCTTTTCATGGGAAACAGGCCATTAGTAAAAGTAGACTCTAAGGTTAGTGTTGTATTTGAACAATTCTTAAGACTTTTGATTCACTGTGGTTTACCTCCTAGCGATCTTGATTTTATTAATTGCAGAGGCCAAGTAATGGGAGAATTGATAAAAGAAAGCAAAGATAAAATTAGACTGCTGCAATTCACTGGGTCAAAAGAAGTAGCTGAAAAGTTGGCTGTTGTTTTAAGAGGTAAAATAAAGATTGAGGATGCCGGTTTCGATTGGAAAATCATTGGTCCAGATTATGATCCCAAGTGGTCAGAGCACGTAGCTTGGCAATGCGATGAAGATGCGTATAACGCATCGGGGCAAAAATGTTCAGCTCAAAGCATATTATTTATGCATAAAAACTGGGAGCAGGATCTTATTCCAAGATTGATTGATTTAGCTTCTAAGCGAAAACTAAAAGACCTAGATATTGGCCCAGTACTTACTTGGACTAACCCACAAATGAGAGAGCACATAGATTCTTTACTTAAGATTTCAGGGTCAAAGTTATTGTTAGGTGGAAAAGAGCTAACTAATCATTCGATTCCCTCTGTGTATGGTTCGCTTGAACCAACAGCCTTACAAGTACCCATAGGAGCTTTTCTGACTGACGACTTTAAGAATATCACCAAAGAAGTATTTGGTCCCTTTCAAGTAGTGGTTGTCTACACAGATAAAGAGATTGGCTTAGTAAAAGATGTTCTTGAGAAGATCACTCAAAATCTAACTGCAGCTATTGTGAGTAATGACGCTTTCTTCCAACAAGATTTATTGGCAAATACTGTGAATGGAACTACTTACACCGGAATGAAGGCCAGAACCACTGGTGCACCTCAAAACCACTGGTTTGGACCATCAGGTGATCCAAGGTCTGCTGGAATTGGGACTCCTGAAGCCATAATAAACACTTGGAGTTCTCATAGAGAAATCATAAAAGATGTTGGACCTTAATCTTTTTAAAAATAGAAATTCTAAGAAGAAGAGAGATTAAGATTAATTCTTTTTAGGAGTAAGCTCCCCTATTCTGACTGGTTCCGGCTCAATCATATCCTCAACACTGCTCTCTATCCTTCCGTAGGCATTCCATACTTTAAATCCCAGTCTTGCTTTTAATTTTTCTGAGCAAGAGTCCCATAAGTCTCTATCTAAACCTATGGTTTGGTTTTCTTGTTGTCTGAATTGAGGAGCGCAGAAAGTGGTTAAAACCCCCAATCTGTCACTATTACCAGTATTAGCACCTGTACCGTGCCATAACCTACCTTCAAAAACCATCAGTGTTCCTTCCTTTGCTACTGCTTGTCTAATGGGATAAGAGCTTTGATCCTCTTGATTGGGGTGAGCTCCGGTTAAGTGCGATCCTGGCACGACTTCCGTCGCTCCATTTTTTTCAGTGAAGTCAGAGAGCATCCACATGCAATTAGCCACTACAGGAGGAGAAATGCCTAACTCGGTGCTGGGTTCTAAAAAGGAAGCAGAAGCTTTTCTAGAGATTTCTGAAGCTCGAATGAAGTCTTCCCCTGGTTTGATTGGCTGAGGCATCCACCATTGATCAGTGTGTAGCCCCATCCTTATCCCGCCTGGCTTAGTTATGTTTGCTGAATGCGTGGACAGAATGAAATCCTTGCCTAATATGTGACCTACCAGTTCATCTACATATGGATGAACTACCATATCCCTAAAGCATTGACCTTTATTGGCTAACATCCATAACCGTTGATTAATCCCTCCATTTTCAACAGAAAAGGCATCTTTGTTTACTTTATTACCGGAAAGATAAACATTCTGGTTAAGGCCTCCATCTCTGAATGAAACACCTTGCTCTTCTTCTGCTTCAGCTTGTTCTACTAATCTCTGTTTAGCTTCTTGAAGTTCTAAACCAGTAAGGACATCGGGGATGAAACAAAAACCAAATTTATCTAAGTCTTTTTTAGCTTGTTCGAGATCTTTAGTAGCTTCAGGGCTACTATCTATTAATCTTTTTTCTAAAGAGAAATTAACCATTCAAAAAAGTAACCATTCGATCTATGGCTTCTCTAGATTCAGGAAAATAATCTTCAAAATGAAGAAACCCATGAGGCATGTTTTCATAATAAAACTCTTCGTTTTCTATACCGCACGAATTCATTTTTTCAGCTAAAAGTTTTGATCCGGTAATAAGTCCATCTAAGGTACCGCAAAGTATGTGAGCTGGAGGCAGTTTATTTGCAACATGTATAGGGCTTACTCTAGGATCAGAAAGAGTATTTTCATCGCGGTCTACTCCTAGATAAGAGCCTACCATCATCTCCATCATTAAATCTGAGGTTTCGTTCTCCGTTAGGTTCTCAGAAGCCTCTCCCATAGTTGAGAAATCAAAAACTCCATAAATAAGAAGAATTTTCTTTATATCAACTTCACTGTCATCACCTAATTCAGCCGCACATGCAGCTGTTAAGTTACCTCCTGCAGAATCGCCTCCAACTGATAACCTATTCGAATCTCCGTTGTACTTTGCTGCATTATCTACAGCCCATCTAAGTGATTCACAGCATTCATCAAAACTTTGTGGGAAAGGATTTTCCGGGGCTAAAGCGTAATCAACATTAAAAACTAAGAATCCTGCTTCAGCAAACCGATGGCATATTTTTCTATGGGTCTTAGGACTTCCAGAAATCCAACCTCCCCCATGAAAATACACAAGTATAGGAAAAGGTCCTTCTCCTTTTGGTATATGAATATCAGTCGTTAGCGAGTGATTTTCTTTTTTAGAAATCTCAACTTCGCTGAGAAAATTTCCTATTTCCGGAAGGTTTTTATTTGCACCGGCTGATTCTATTGCTTCTTCTAGAATATTTCGGAAATCGTCTATATCTTTTGGACTTCTTTCATTGAAAATATTTGCTAATGGATCAATGTTCTCTGTCATAACTATATCTCCTTTATTTTTGTTCTAAAGTAGCATCCCGTTCTCCGAAATCCCACCCTGCTCCATTATTGTCATAATTTCTTAAAATCCTTTTGGCAACTGACTGTATATGCACTTCATCCGGCCCATCATAGATCCTGGCCTCTCTAGCATGTCTGTACATTAAACTTAAAGGGGTATCATCAGTTAGACCTTTTGCTCCATGTACTTGGATAGCTCTGTCAATGACATTGTGGACCATTTCAGCTCCAACTACCTTAATCATTCCTATCTCAACTCTGGCGTCATCCCCTTGGTCAATACGTTTTGCTGCGTCCAGTGTCAGCTGTCTACTAGCTTGTATCTCACAAGCACTATCGAAAACAAATTTTTGCATTAACTGTTTTTCAGCTAAAGAAGAACCGAAAGTTTTCCTTTCGTGCATGCGTCTACACATTAAATCAAAAGCTCGTTGAGCTTGACCCAACCATCTCATGCAATGAAAAATTCTTCCTGGGCCTAGTCTTCTTTGCGCAATAATAAAACCATGTCCTCTTGGACCTAACAGATTCTCTTCAGGTACCCTTACATTGTCATACTCAACTTCGTAGTGACCCCCATTAATTCCAAGAACTGGGGTTTCTCTTACTATTTTATACCCCGGATTATCCGTAGGAACTATTATCATACTAAAAGCTCCATGCCCCGGAGTATCTGGTTCCGTCCGAACCATAACTGTAGTGTAAGCTGCTCTTGCTGCGCCACTAGTAAACCACTTTCTTCCATTTATTACCCATTCTCCGTCTTCTAATACAGCAGCCGTCTGTAGCTGCGTTGGATCCGAGCTGGCTGTATCTGGTTCTGTCATCCCAAAGCTAGGAAATATCTCACCTGCTACTAAAGGCCCTAAGTACGCATCTCTCCATCTGTCAGATGCAAATTCCCTCAACATAATAGAATCTTGTAATGAATGAGTTCCTAAAGCCACTATCGCTGGTGAAGACCGTCCTACAACTTCGTTTACATATACATATTCCATAAAAGGCATGCCTTGACCGCCTATGTCTTCAGGATGCCCTAAAGCCCAAAGATTTCTTTCCTTGGCTTTATCCATAAGCTCTTTTAGTTTCTGATTTGATTCCTCGCTTCTCTCATTCAAAATAGATTCAGCTGGATAAACTTCGTTCTCTACAAAATCTTTAACTTCTGCTCTGACTTGACGCCAATCTCTACTTTGACTCACATTACCTCTCCTCTTGGTTGAAGGATTCAATGTATCTAAATTTTAAGGGATTTACAATTTATCTTCAGTTAAATCAGGTCCAAAGAAGTTTGTCAGCCCTACTCCAAGTAAGATAAGGAAACAACCAGAAAGCATGGAGACCGTTATAGATTCATTGAGAAATATATTAGCCCAAACCATTCCAGCCACCGGAACAATAAAAAGGACAGATGATGCTCCAACAGGACCCATTCTTCTAATTAAGATAACAAAAGCTACATAAGCTAACCCTGTGCACAAAAATCCTAATAAGAGAATACTGATCCACACTTGTTTTGATAAATCAAAACTAATTCCACCTTCGTAATAAGAAAATGGCATAAACATAAAGGTCCCGACAATTAAGGTCATAGTAGCCAAGTAGGCTGGATCTAAATGATTAAGTTTATAAAGATAATTAGAGCAAGCTGCATACATAAAAGCGCCCATTAAGCAGCAAGCAATTGGAAACCAAGAGAATTGGAGAGACTCGTAACCAATAAAAATTAGCAGCCCTACAGATCCAATAATTAAACCTACTAGCTGCAACCAGCTGAAAGAAAATCTTAACCATAAAATTGATATAACGAAGGCAAAGAGAGGCGCAGTTGCATTCATTACTGAAAGTGTTCCAGCATTTATAGTTAACGCGGCGTAAGCAAACAGAAAGAAAGGCAGAGTTGCGTTAAATATGCCAAAAATAATCAAAGGCCTTATATGATCTCGAAACCCCTTGAAGTGATGTTTTCTTAAAAATATGGGAGCTAAAAAAGCTGCTGCAATTAATAACCTTGATGTGACTAGATCTATTGGTCCAACCACTGGAGCAGCTATCTTGGTGAACATAAAAGAAGCTCCCCAAGTTAATCCAATGGCAATAATAAGGAAAAGATCTATAAAAAATTTACTGATTTTCATAAAGACGCCTGATGGAGGCGCATGATATAGATTAAGTATTAATTATCTAGGACGATCCCCAATAATAGTTACCCTTTCTACTTTCCGAACCTGTGGCCAATAATCTGAGGCCGCATAATGTTGGACAGACCTGTTGTCCCAAAAGGCCATAGAATTGTCTTTCCAAACAAAACGGCACTGATATTCTGGTGTAGATGCTCTGGAATACAAGTATTTCAGCATATTTGATGATTCTTCAGGTTCCCAATCTTTAATGCATTTAGTGAAAGCAGCATTCACATAAATTAATTTCTTACCCGTATCAGGATGCGTTCTGATAACAGGATGTTCTGGCATGGGGTACTTTTTGTTGAAGTCTTCAATTTCTTCTTTACTGACTCCGTTCTTTTCCAGTCTTTTTCTAAAACCTTCGAAATCATGCACAGCTACTGCCCCATCAAGTTGTTCTTTTACCTCATCAGACAAGTCTTCGTAAGCAGCATACATATCAGCAAACAATGTATCACCACCTACTTTTGGTGCCTCCTTCATCCTCAAAATAGACCCTAAGGAGGGCTCCAGCCTCCAAGTTACATCAGAATGCCATAGGTTTTCCCTGCCTTTGTTTTTTTCATTATGAGTGATCTTTAAAACTTCGGGGTATTGCTTATCGTTATTCGTAAAGGGATGAATCTCTAGTTCTCCGAAATTGTTAGCAAATTCAAGATGCTCTTCTATGGATAAATCCTGATCTCTGAAGAAAATAACCTTATAAACCAAGAGGGCTTGATAAATCTCATCTTTTAGGTCTTCACTCAAAGGTTTTTTTAAATCTAAGTCTAAAAGTTCGGCCCCAATTGAAGGGCTCAGACGTTTAATAGTATAGGGATGAGACTGTTGCTCAAATTTATCGGGATCGAAGGTATTCATAATCTTAGTTTCCTGAAACTTTTCTGTCTTTGCCTTCCCAAAAGGGATCTCTTATTTCTCTTCTAAGAATCTTACCAGAAGGATTACGAGGGAGCTCGCTTACGTAGTTGATTGATTTGGGACACTTATATCCAGCTATTTGAGTCCTCGCATAAGAAATAATCTCTTCTTCCTTTAATTCGACGCCTTCTTTTAATACGACAAAACCTTTTACAGCTTCGCCCCACCTATCATCTGGTATACCAACCACAGCAGCATCCAGTATGTCATCATGACTCATTAAGGCATTTTCTACTTCAGCAGGATAAATATTCTCTCCTCCTGAAACAATCATATCTTTGACCCTATCATGAATATATAAAAAACCATCTTCATCAAAATAACCAGCGTCTCCAGAATAAAACCATCCATCCACTATAGACTCTTCAGTCGCTTCCGGATTGTTCCAGTAACCTTTCATGTTATTGTCTGATTTAATAAGTATCTCCCCTACTTCACCTACTGCTAGTTCGTTGCCATTTTCATCTTCTATTTTAATTTCTGCGCCGTAACCAGGTTTCCCACAAGATCTGAGCTTATTTTTACTTGGGTCGTGATCCTCAGGCGCTAAGAAAGTTACAGCTCCATTAGTTTCAGTTAAGCCATAGACTTGCCAAAATTCACAATCCATAATCTCTATTGCTTTTTCTAGTGTGTCTTGTGCTATTGGAGAAGCACCGTAAACCACTGTCTTTAAGGAAGACCAATCGACATTCTCTACTTCTGGATGTTGAATTAAGAAAAGAATCACGGCGGGAACAAAAAGAGTATTTTCTATCTTTTCTCTTTCAATTAACTCCAAAATTAGAGTTGGATCAACTTCTGGGATTATTATGCTCTTACAACCAAAAACATAGCCTGCCAACCCCATGTTAGTCCCCGCAACATGAAATACAGGCATACAAACTAAATTCACTGACAGTTCTCGGAAGGACTGTCGATAATATCCTTGTTTGGCCATAATATTAGCACTAGAGAAGTTATTATTAGTTAATTGGACCCCTTTTGGGTGACCGGTCGTACCTGAGGTATATAACTGGATTACATCATCTTCAGGTTGGGTCTCTATAAATGGATCTTCATCTTTTTGCGCGTCTCTCCACTCTGTAAAGGTTTCCCATTCCTCATGAACATCCCCTACAGCAATAATCTTCTTAACATGAGGAAGTTCATCTTTTATTTGTTCTATCAATCCAAAAAACTCTGATCCAACAAAAAGAACTTCACTCTTTGAATCATTAACTATAAATGCAACTTCAGGTGGAGCTAGTCTCCAATTAACTCCCACTGCTACTGTTCTTGATTTTAATGTTCCATATAAGAATTCAAAAAAGTAATCTGAGTTCTTTGCTAGAAAAGCGACTCTTGTATCCGGACCACAATCCAAAGCTATTAAGCCTTGAGCGATTTGATTAGCGTAAGAATCAAACTCCTTATAGGAGGTTTCACGATCACCAAATTTATGGGCTATAGCTTCTGGATTTTTACCCACCCGCCATCTAATGATCTCTGCTAATGTTTTTTCAAAAGGTATGTCCATAAATATCTCCTTACTTATTCCAGCCCAAAGGTTGAAGCTCTTTCTCCACAAATTCTTTGGGGACATCTTCCAATACTGTCCCTAGGGTATCATTCCATCTATTCAGAAAGCCAAAAAGTGCAATTACTGCCACTATGTCAATAATGGCTTCATCATTAAAATGCTTTTGCAATTCAACAAAGTGATCTTTTTTTGAAGCGTTTGGAGTTACTCCAGCTGCAAAAGCTAAATCTAATGCTGCTTTCTCACTTTCAATAAATTGATCGCTTTCCTTATATTTTAGAATTTCTGCAATCTTTTCAACGCTCACTCCTGCCCTGCTCGCTCCGTGAGAAGTATGAGCTTGGCAGTATTTACATCCAGAAGACAAACTAGAGGCCAAGGCAATTAAATTTACTAAATCCATATTAAGATGTTTACTACCAAAAATAGCACCTGCTAAATTAGAAAATCCATTATTTAAATTAGGATTTTTAGCCATAGATAAATGGGAATTAGGTAAGTAGCCCATAAAACTCTCAATCATTTTGAAATCATCTTCTAAGTCCTTAAATGATTCCCTTGCATCTCCCCCTATGTGTGAATAAGTCATTCTTTTCTCCTTTCTTATATTAAGTCACATGCTTCTGTAGGCATCCAGTGAGCTGGTTTCCCTTCCCATTTAATGTTGCACCCAATTGGATTAGTTATAGGTACTGAAATCTCTTTACCTTGGGTAGCTTCCTGTAAAGCATTAAATAAATCATCAGTTGTTTTTTGGTTAGTATCTTTTGGGTTATCCGTATTTCTGCCCGTATAGACAAGTCTCCAAGAGTTATTAAAAACAAAGAAATGCGGTGTTTTTAAGGCTCCGTAATCTAAAGCCGTTTTTTGAGTTTCATCATGCAAATATAGCCAGGGAAATCTTAGGGATTCCATCCTTGCCACCATGTTATCAAAGGAGTCCTCTTGATAAGTATTAGCGCTATTAGAGTTTATAGCTATAAACTCAACATGATCTTTAAATCTCTCGGCAACACTTCTAGTTAATTCATCTGAACCAGTTACATAAGGACAATGGTTGCAAGTAAAGAAAATGACTTTAAAAGATTTATTATTAATGTCTTTAAC
>Ga0208055_1000178_pt1 | contig 16528 bp, 6 predicted proteins | sample DeeseametaMP2159_FD_184174 | JGI IMG/M metagenome (GOLD analysis project Ga0208055, IMG submission 184174) | Marine microbial communities from the Deep Pacific Ocean - MP2159 (SPAdes) | ecosystem: Environmental > Aquatic > Marine > Oceanic | place: Southwest of Acapulco, Mexico, North Pacific...
AACTCATCTACCCATTCCTTTCATAATGGGAACAAGCAGGCCAAAGGTTCGTGCCCGCATCGTTTCCCGCAGAAAGGACGGCTGAGCAGAGACTTGCTCTGCTCCTCACGCTGTTGATGGTGGCCTTGCCGTGGTCTGCTGCTTTCAGTCCTGAATTGTCGGCTCCTGAGGATGAAGCTCGGAATGCTCCCCAGACCGTTTGGGGTGGGAAGGGCAGCAACGATACAGGCTGGGTCGACATGATTGCGACGGGAGCCGATCTGGCTAACGGAACCTATGCTTACAGTGATCTCTACCTCGATTTCGCTCCGGGAGCCGAGATCTCGAATCTCACTTTCCAGATCGCTGTCAACGGTTCAGATGGCTATTGGGCCACTGAACCGCAGTTGACCCTCCTCGATACTCAGACGCCAATCCTCGACTGGAGAGGATATGGCGACCTCGGTCGGCAGGACGTGATGGAGAACAATCCGCCGACCGTTCAGAATGGGATTCTCGACACTTATCTTCGTCCCAATTCGATTTCCGATGCTTCATGGGAATTGCCGGCCGGCGTGACTCTCACCGACATGGTGATTGAGGCTCTGCGGCCGGCCGACCCTAAGATTTCGTTTTCAGCGCTGGATGTGGCCCTCCACGACAGCGCTGTCAATCCGTTCGATGGTAGACTGTACGTCCTGCTCGATGACGATTTACTGCATCTCGATGATCGCGCCGTCAAGCCGATCATCGACATCGAGAATGATCTGCAAGGGCGCTCGCTGGCCATCGATGCGGACCAAGACCGACTGCTCATCGGCACTGAGGACGGCTCGGTCCTCGTCCGCCGACTCTCTGACTCCGCCGCCTTGCCGGATCTGCTGACTGGAGACGGTTCGGATGATTCGACGATTCACGCGATTGCCGTCGACGCCTACGGCACGACTTGGGCAGCAGAACCATGCACCATCCACCACCGAGCAATCGATGCCTCGGCGTGGACCGATTATGATTACTGTCTGGCGCAGAATCAGGAGATTCCTTCGGACATCCTGATCGTCGGCGACAGGGTCTATCTCGCGACCGAGTCGAGTGGCGTTCATCTCCTCGATTTCACCACCACGAGCGCCTCGAGTGGGGTCAGCGTCGTGGTCGACAACAACATTGTCTGGAACACTCAGAATTACCTCGCCTCTGACCTCATCACCGACCTCGCAGTGGTCGGAAACAATCTGATGATCGCGACTTATGATGCAGGCATCAATCGTCGCGACCTGGTCTCTCAATCGTGGTTGGCGACTTGGTCGACCGGCAATTGGCTGGCCTCGAATCAGATTCATGGTTTGGCTGTGACCGAGGGTTGGCTGCACATCCTCGCAGGAACCACTGTCCACGCCTATGATACCAATTCGCTGATCTTCCGCTCTCAGAGACAATTGGACGATATGGGCTTGTTAGGTAATGGTGAGTCGATCATCTCCTGGCCAGCACAAGCCCCTCGGGGCCCGACAACAGGGACTGCTCTGGTCAGTGATGGCTCGGGCACGCTGGCGAGACTGCAAGGCGAGAATGCCGATGGTTCGCTGACTCTGGTCAGCAGCCCGACCGCAGACTCGATGCAGGTCACGGCTCACATCGATGATGGTGAACAAGGTGAGATATGGATCGCTGGAAACAAGATCATCGATCGCTTCGATGAGTCGACTCAGATTTGGCAGACGCCGATCGACATCAGCGATTACGTCAGCAACGCCGGCCAGATCATCGCTATCGAACAGGATTCCAACGGCTATGTCTGGATTGGCACGACCAATGCCGGCGTCATCCGACTGCGCAACTACGACGCCTCTTACGAAGGCACGGTCTCAGGCTTGAGTTCGACCCACATCTCAGCCCTCGCCTTCGACCCCAATACCGATTACCTCGTCGTTGGCCACCCTGAATCTGGCATCTCGATCATCGACACTAATGCGCTGACACTCGTCGACACCTTGACCACTTCAGATGGCCTCGACTCGGATTACGTCACCGACATCGCCACCCGTTACGGTATAGCCTACATCGCCACGCCCGACGTTGGCGTGATGCGCGTTGAACTCTCCACCTCGGCGATAATCGGCTCATGGCAGTCGCTCGGCGCCGACAACCTCGACTCGACCCCAATTGCCGTCGATGATGACATCGTCTACATAGGTCTCTTCGACTTCGGCATCCTCGTCATCGACCGGATGACTGGAGATATCACCGAGCACTGGAATCAGGATTCCAACACGTTGCCTGACGACGATGTCCATTCCTTGCAGATGGACGATTACGGCGGCTTGCTCGTCGGCACTCAAGGAGCCTTCTCGCGTTACGATGGCAGCGCCTGGCACACCATGACCAGCAGCGGAGGCTGGTGGAATCGCCCGACGGTCTTCTACGATGTCACGAGTGATGCGGATGGCATGTACGCGGGAACCAATCGAGGTGCTTGCATGTGGAATTGGCAGTATCAATTCCAAGATTGCGTCAGTACTGCCGATGGCATGCCGAGCAGGTTCGTCTATGCCGTCGACATGCTCGATACAGACCGGCTCTACGCTGGCACGAACCAGGGAGCCGCGATAATCAACATGGACAATTTCACCGTCATCGAGACTTGGACTGCAGGTGATGATACCCAACGCTCACGAACGGTCAAGATCGCCGATATCCTCTATCTGGGCTTCGAGAACACGGGCATCGCGCGCTATGATCTGATGAACAATGAGTGGTTGACGACGTGGGACGGAACTCAAGGCTACATCGACGACGACGACGTCACGGTTCTCGTTCCCGGCCTTGATTCGGGTACCATGTGGGCTGGGGGTGACTTCGGCCTGACGCTCATCGACGTCGTCAATGATGAGGTTCTCATCGAGTGGAGTCGGGGGGCGAACGCGGCCGGGCCGACGCTCTCGAACACACCGCCCGCCGAGATCGAGATTCACGACAATGTCTTGCATTATTCGCTGCAACGGAGCAATTCGTGGTGGTCGTCGAGCGCTCAGATCTACCGAATCAATCTGACGACGAATTCGAGCATGACCACTCTCGACGCTGGTGCTCAAGCCGGCTGGAGCGGCGTCGTCCACGGAATCGGTGTGATAGGGGATCAGTTGTGGATCGGCGTCCGACCGACCCAATACTGGAACAATGGCGATGGCACGATCGTTCGCTGGAACATGAGCAGCGAGGCGTGGGAGGACGACCTCGCGACCATCGGTAATGTTCGCCGCGTCAACGCCAGATTCCTCGGCGATTGTTTCCCACTCAATGCCTCATCCTGTGAATTATGGATCGCCTATGGTGATTACATCCTGCGACGATTCAATGCCGATTCGATGCAACTTCTCAACGAATGGACCGATATCGAAGGACCCATCCGTGGCATGGCGGAGTTCCAAGGCGAGTACCTCTTCGCCAGCATGAACGGCATTCTTCGCTGGGACCCCGTCAATTCGACTTGGCTCGATACATGGATGCCTGGAGATGGCTTGCCATCGAGTTCCGAGGAGGAATTCTACTCGATGGCTGTCATCAATTCCGATCTCTGGCTCGGCACCATGGAGTCGAGCGGTTTCAATTCAAACGCCCAGATTCTGCGTATGAATGGCTCATCGGGTGTCTGGTCTTCTTGGGATTTAGGCACCGGAGACATTCCCGATGGTTATCCTGCTGACATAAAACTCTGTGATGACATCGTCCACTTCGCCATCGGCGCGCGCTTCTGGTGGGGTAACCAAGGTGGCATCGCGCGATATGATCTGGCCGATCACGATCAGGATTCGCTGACCAATGAATGGATCAGTTCGATGACCTCAGGCAGCACTGGACTGTCCAATAATGATCCCCGTGCGCTCGCCTGCGACGAAGCGAATCGTATCATGTACATCGGCTTCGACACCGAAGGGGTCGGCTTCGATCGTTACAATTACAACACCGGCAGTTATCTCTCGACCCTGACCTCGACGGATGGAATCTCGATGGACCGCATCTTCCCCGGCGGAATGCATCACGAGAACAATGTCCTGCTCGCCGGTCACCAATATGACAACCAGGGTGGAATCTCACGCCTCGTCACTTCAGGAACTGCGACGGCCAACGGCCAGGTCCTCGATCCCGGCATGGATGGATGCTCGATCGAGCGCGCTCCATCCAATTCAGGTCAGATGGTCTATGCGATCGGTCGCTCGGGCCAGACGACTGGCATGAACCGAGTCGACCGACTCGATAATTCAGGTTTGATCGCCAGCGGCTTCGACGAGCTGGCGGGCCTTTCGAGCGGGCGTGTCGTCGAGATAATCTCGAACGAAACTCACGTCTGGATCAGCAGCAGCCTTGGCGTCAATTCCTACTACGGTTCATCGGTCCTGCAGGGCGAGATACTCTCCAACGGCTCGGTTCGTTGGGAGTATGGCTACAATTTCCAGCAGGATATCGTCAATGAGATGCTGCTCGATGATGAAACCCTCTGGGTGACGACTGCTGGACGCGGCTTGAAAGCCATCGACCTGCAACAGCGCCGCATCACCTCGACACCGCCGGCGCTGCATACACAGATGGACGGCATGATCCTCGAGAATGGCTCGATGTACATCGGTCTGATGGGCAATCAAGGTTCTGCTGCCGGCTTCCAGATCTACAACACCGGCACCAATCATTGGGGTCACGGCAGCCTCCTAGCTGGGCTGCCGAGCAATCTCGTGCGTGACTTCATCGAATATGGCGATCACATCCTCATCGCCACACACGGCGGAATAGGCATGTGGAACACGACGAGAGACGACTGGGACGATCCGATCACGACGATCGATGGTCTGCCCTCACCGATAATCGAGCACCTCTTCGTCATCGACGATACGATCCAAGGCGAGGGCAAAGTGCTGGCCGGTGGCGCAGCTGGATTGACGGTCCTGCATCAGACCAACCTGACAGTCATCACGACCCTCGGATACAATCAGGGTCTGATGGGCAACACAGTATCAGGAATCACCTACGCAGGACCGACTTCGCGCGTCGTGCAGAATCAGGATGGCAGCAATACAACTCTCTATCACGACGCGGCCTTATTCATCTCACACAATGGGCGGGGTCCGACTCGGCCCGGTGCCGTGGCTTGGGATATCGCGACGGATATGGTGAATGGAAGCTACAATATCGACATGATTCCGAGCAATGATGTCCGAGCTGTCGCGAGCGATGATTGGGGTGTTCACATCGTGACTGACACAGCCCCTCTTGTCCATTGGAATGGCACGATGATGAAAATGGAAACCGGCGTCGGTCTGCATTCTCTGCTCTCTTGGCCGCCATTCGAGATGCATAGTGATGGCAACTACGTCGTGGTGATGAGTCCTCGCGGCATCGACGTGGTCGAGGTCGATGGACTGCACTCTTCAGTGACCTCGAAGGGCGTCACTGGACTCAAAGGCGGCTATCTCGATTCGAGTGGCCTGTACGTCGTCGGCGATGATGGCTTGCACGTCTATGACCCAGTCACCAGCCTGCAGGAGAAACCGCGCGAGCATCAGCGTCGCGCCGATCCATTGACCGTGCTCTACGGCGGCCGCACCTGGGACATCACCGATACGACTCATCCGGGGATGGCTACAGTGCTCGTGACGCCGGATGATCCGATTCAGATTCCGGAGGTCTCCGATGTCGCCGCGCCGGGCAGGTTACCGATGCACACCGGCGCCATGACTCTGACCGCGCCGCAGGGCGGGGCGTGGGTCTGGGCGAGGTCGAGCAATCTGAATTACAGCGGAACATGGGATCTCGCCGCTGCCAACGGCGGCATCGAAATGGCCTTCCAATCAGCGATTTCCGCGATCGGTCCAGGCTCGACCTCAGCGACGCTGCACGTTCAATTACAGAGCCCTGCTGACGGCGCCATCAAGGTTCGTGTAACCTATGATTGGCAGCGCGTCGAGGTTCCGACGGTGATAGTCGGGCTCGAGGATCGACCCAATGATGGCGGTGGCGTCATCGAAGCCTCATGGCTGCCAGCCGAAGATGCCGCATGGTTCGCCTACCGACTCTACGTCTGGGATTCGACCGACGACCCACTCTGGGAGCCGACCGCGAACGACGTCCATTTCTTCTCCACCTACATTCGATCGACCTACTGGTCGCACACCAAGGCGACAGTCACACAGGCCGATCATGACGGCGTCACCGAAACTCTGCAGAACGATCACATGTATCGAGCCGCCATCGCCATCGAATACGCCGATGGCACCATCGGCGATCCGATGACCTACACACTCAATGTCACACCGACCGATGAAGTGCCAGCACCTCCCGCGTGGATGAGCGCCGAGCCCGTCGCGGGTGGCGCCTCTGGCACCGTCATCATGGAATGGTCCGCCTGCACTGAACTCGACCCTGACAGAACTCGGCTCTGGGCCGTGCAGCAGGAGATCACCAGCGCTATCGGATTGACCAGTCCACTCGAGTACCATTGGAGCACCGGTAACACGACCGCGCTGCAACTCCAAGGTGGCGTACCTTACTGGTTCGCCGCCGTCTGCGTCGATGAGGCTGGACAATCCGACCCCGATAATGCGACCATCATCGGGCCAGTCGTGACTGCTGGTGGTCTCGACGATGGCATCCCACCAGCGCCGATCACGGGTACGACCGCGGCCGATGTTCCCGACGATGAGGGCGGCCGCCTACAAGTCAATTGGGAAGCGAATACCGAGGAGGACTGCACCTATTATGCGGTTTACATTCTTCCAGCCTCTGGCTGGCAAGCACCTTCCACTGTCGATGGATGGCCGGTCTCAGCCTACATCAATGACTGTTCTATCACCGAGGTCATCATCGATTCACTCGGTGAAAGTGGCCTTGTCGACGACGTCGTCTATTGGGTCGGAGTCGTCGCCTTCGACGATTGGGGTAATAGCGATGTCGACAATGTCTTCATCGTCGATGCAACCCCGATATCCAACGTCGTGGGTGCTGGGGCAGCGCCCGACAGAGTCACCGGACTGGACGCTTGGGACCATCCGGAGGACGACGGCGGAGCCATCGACATCCGCTGGAATCGCTCCGCCGCAGAGGACTTCGATTTCTACACCATCTGGATCTCAGAATATCCGCTGGATGACATCTCAGACCTCTGGGACAGTTGCAAGGTGATTCCTTCTGATTGCGGCCTCATCACGGTCGACCAGCGCCAGTTCGGCGCGGACTTCCAACTCGAACTTACCATCACCAAGGCTCTCTACGGCGATTCGCTCGCGACTCTCAACTCAGAGACCATCGAGCCGATGATCCCACTCTACGTCACCGTCACGATCCACGACCTGCGCGGCAACGTCCACCTCGAAGGGCTCAACGATCACATGGTCATCGTCACGCCCATCGACAACCGCGGAGACATCTCGCCGCCTGACAGGCTGGCGGCTCCGGTACTGAGTGACCGAGGAGGTGATTCGGGAAATGCGATGTTCGTGGAATTCCAGCCGAGCAGCGCTTCAGATATCGCTGAATACAGGATTTATGCTGTGATCGACACGCCGATTCTGCTTGAGAACATCGAGAATCTGAAACCATCGATGGTGATTGACAGAGAGCAGCATCTGCCAATCTTGATGACCACATTCTCAGCCCAAACAGACCCGATTCGTGACTTAGATCAAGGCGATCTCTACTTGGTTCCGAACCGCCGTATCTACGTCGCCGTCGTCGCCGTCGATTCTTCCGGGAATGCCTGGGTGAACAACCTCGCCACCTCTTGGATAGAAATCGCCGACGAACTCTCCGCCGATCCCTGCCCCGAGTGTCCTGATGTGAGTGGTATTCGTGCGAGCTGGAACGCTGCTGGATCACTGATTGAAGTGAATTGGGACGCGAGCGACGACCCGATGTACAGCACATATCACGCCTACGTGAGCCTTGAAGCATTCATCGATACGAGGAATGCTACGCTGTTCAAAGAGGGAATGCGCGACACGATTCTGATCATCAATGATTTCGACGATGCCGCGCTCGCACGCGAGGAGACTTATTGGATCGAAATCGTCACTTTCAACGGTGACGTGCACACATTCCATGCAGATCCCGTCGAGGTTCCGCCGTGGTCGGAGTCCTCATTCGGGACCAAACAGCCGGGTGATGATCCGGCTGGTGATTCATGGGTTGACAGGATTCTGTCTGGTGAGATGAACATGATCGTCGCGCTGCTTTCGGTTGCGATGCTGCTGATCGGGGCGATTCTGTTCATCAAGCCGCGCGAGGATTCCGCGCCCGCTCCATGGGAGATGGGCGCCTTCGAAGTCGAATTGGAGGAGCAGATGGAGCGCGAGGCGGCCGGCCTTTCGGACGACGATGATTTCACTGGCGACTTCGATATGGGTATCGGAGAAGGCCTTGGAGTGGGCTCCGATCAAGGTTCTGGACTGGTCGCTTCGGCGCGACGTGACGGGTCTGCTGACAAGGATGCAGGTCAGGGAGCAGACGAATCTTACTCGGCGACGGCGGCTTCTGCTGGAATCGTCGCCGAGGAGGATATCGGACCAGCGCCGAGTGCTGACTCGGAAGTCGTAGACGAATTGTTGGGTGGTCCCGAGGAAGAGGTCGACATCGATGATCTGGATGACTTTGCAGATGATCTCGATCTGGAAGATCTGGAAGATCTCGATGATCTGGCCGACGATCTCTCGGTCGAAGACGAAGATGTCGACACTTCATTCCTCGACGACATGCTCTGAGATGCGTGTGAGCGGATTGAAGCGGGCGACCCTGATGGCGAGTCATGGCGGACCGCGACCCACGCTCAGAGGTCTTCACCACGGTCGCATGGGATGGCGCTGCGAGGCTATTGGCCGCAGACCTGCACTTCGCTCGGCTGCGGCGACATGCTGAGCGCCTCGGTATCAGCCTGCCGAGCGACTTCGAGGGACTCATTTTCGAGGCGTTAGCAGGCTTGGATCTTCCTGGCGAGGCTATCGTCGGTGACGATCAGGCGCCTCATCTGATCAAGGTCGGAATCTCTGCTGGCGGCCAAGTCAGCCTGACCCCGCGAATCAATGTGACCTATCCAGCGGAACTCTCGGCGATCACCCTCGCAGCACCCATCTGGGATGCCGGGGTTCGAGGGACCAAGCACGGCGATTGGCAGCCGTACTTCGAGGCGCGCGAGGCGGCTCGCGCGCATGGCGCGGACATCTCGCTCCTGGTGGAGGATGATTGTCTGGTCGACGGCGACCGCTGCATGCCGATGTTGCTCGACGCGGACGGCGTCGCTTACCACCCTCGGCCGAGCGAAGGTGCTCTGGATTCGGTCACCCTCGAGCAGATTCGCACTGGCATCGAGGCGGCAGGCATTCCCGTGAGGCAGGCCCGACTGACGATTCCGATGGTGGTAAGGGCGGCCGAGATGGTCGTCTTAGGCAGCGGCATGGGTGTGCAGGCGCTGGCTACCATTGATGGCCGACGAATCGGCAAGCCTCGTGGTAGACTTCATCAAGCCGCAACAGCCTCGTGGCTGGCCCGACTGAGCAGCGCTTGGCAGTCGGCCGATGATTGGAAGTAGATGACAATAGAACAGGGAGTAGTGGACGTGCAGCGCAGAAGCAGAATCGAGCGGCTCACTTTCGAGACCGACCATTCAGAGCCGCTCATCGCCATGCTGAACCGGTCTCGAGGCGAAACCGCGAGCGACGAGTTGCTTCTGCATTCAGCGGGACCGATCACGGATCTCGCGCAATCCTCGATGCTGCCTTGCCTCGACAGCATTCGAATCCTCTTCTTCGAGCCGCACTACGATCCGACAGCAGCGCCACAACGTGGCTCGCCACAGAGCGGCTCGCCCCTCGCAGGAGAAGTCGGACTCGGAGCGCCAGAACCACTCGTCATGGTCATTCAGGAATGGCACGACGAGCGCTGGAGAACCTTCGACGAACATCGACCAGCAAGCCTCGCCCAGGCACTTGAAATCACTCGAGAATTCGAAGTCGCAACCGCTTCACCCAATTCAACTACAGGCTCACCGCAATCCGCAGACGCCCTCGTCACCTCACCCATAACACCGGGCGGATTCGCAGGCTTGCTAGGCTACGACATGGGGAGATGGGCGAGTGACATCCGCCTCGCCAACAACCCCGAACCCGGTCAGCTCCTCGGCGTCCTCTGGCGCTGTGATGCATGGTGGGTTCACGAGCGCGAGAGTGACAAACTCCACCTCATCGCCCTCGACGGCCACCCTTGGCTGGCCGCAGCAGAACACTCACCAGCAACAGCATTGCAGGAGGTCCCTGTAGCCCCGGTGACGCGAGCGACTGTGCCGGAGAGTGAGAGCGATTCCGAGCACGCGAGAGCGGTCGAGAGAATCCGCGAATCGATCCGCGGCGGACATCTCTACCAACTCAATTACGGACGCCGATGGCAAGGGCCGATGAGCGACGATCCATGGTTGGCTTTCCTGCGAATGACGCGCAGCAACCCCGCTCCATACGCCTCCTGGCTGCACCTCGCAGACCACGGTTGGGCAGTCGCCTCCGCCTCCCCCGAGCGTCTTCTGCGCCTGAGGGATGGTGTGGTTTCGACGAGGCCGATCAAAGGAACACGCGCACGAGGAGCGACTGAGGAAGAGGATCTCGCCTTGCGCGTCGAGATGGCCTCGTCGACCAAAGAAATCGCAGAACATCTGATGCTCGTCGATCTTGAGCGCCACGACCTGAGCCGAGTATGTGAGAGTGACAGCGTCCATTGGGCGGATTTGCGCGTCGAAGCGCTGGCCAATGTGCAGCATCTGGTTTCGGGTGTTCAGGGCAGGCTGGCGGCAGAAGCTGATGCAGGTGCTGCACTCGCAGCACTGTTTCCCGGCGGTTCGATAATCGGCTGTCCGAAGACGGTGACGATGACTGCGATAAACGAATTGGAAGGAGCGCCTCGTGGGGCTTGGACGGGCTCGATCGGGCACATGAATTCGGGCGCTGGAGAGGCTGATTGGAACATTCTGATTCGCACCTTGGAGGCCCACAGTGGCCCGAATGAATGGCACGGAGTGGTGCAGGCCGGCGGCGGCGTGGTGATCGATTCAATTCCCGCCGCCGAAGTCGAAGAAGCTCGCTGGAAGGCTGCGGCGATTACCGAAGCCACCTGGGGTTTCCGAACCGGATTCAGCGCCACGGAATTGCCCGAGCGCGAGGTCGGAATCCTGCCTGTTCCACAAGTCGAGGGAGCATTGGGTCAAGTCAGACCGAGCGAGAATCCGGAAATAGGTACTCAAGCGGTAGAACGAAATTGCCCGAGAGTACTACTCGTCGACAATCTCGACTCATTCAGCAACAACATCGCCCAAGCGATGCAGGGCTTGGGCGCAGAGGTGGTGATTGTCGAGGGCCGATCAGCCGAACGAGCGGATGCGGCGACGACGATCGAAGCCTGGCTGGCAGAGCATGAACCGACCCACATCATCCTCGGACCCGGCCCATCTCGCCCCGAGGTCTCAGCGCCCACGATGGAACTCGCATCGCGCGCGATACGTGGAGACCTGACCAGAAACGGAACCCCTGAGGGAGTTGACGAGGCGATACCGATTCTCGGCTGGTGCTTGGGCCACCAAGCACTCGGTTTAGCAGCCGGCTACGAACTCACAGAATCACCGCTCGGAGCCGTTCACGGAGTCCCATCGACAATCCTCAACAACGGCTCCGGCCTCTACCAAGGGCTCGAATCAGAACTCACCCTGATGCGCTACAACAGCCTGATACTCGAGCCTCGATCAACAACCCCCCAGCTCATCCCGAATGCCTGGGATGAATCAAGAACGCTCATCATGGGAGTGCGCCACAGAACCCTACCGATCCACGGTGTGCAGTTTCACCCGGAATCTGTGGGAAGTCCAGATGGTCTCGACCTGCTCGCGGCTTTCCTCAACCTCGAAGCAGAGCAAATCCCACAAACCACAACAAAGCCCCAAACCGAATAACCGCAGCGTTGAAGGCGCGACGCTCGGTCCTCAGGGCGAATCACCATGCCGACCTGTCGCATGTGCACTCAGAACTACCCGAACTCCCAGTTCATCAGCGGCAACGGGCCCCGCTACCAAGTCTGCGTCCGCTGCGCAACCGAGAACGATATGCTCGCGGAAGGCGAACAATCGAATCTCTACTCAGACGAACTCGCGAAGTCCCGCTCAGCTCTTTTCGCTCGTCGCTACCGACCCTGGGCATTCCTCGGTGCCGGCTGGATTCTCTACCTCAGTTTCGGCTCCGGCATCGAGTTATGGTCGGATCTTCTGCTGACAGCTCTAGTCATCGGCAGCCTCGCCACGCCCGTCCTGCACTTCCTCTCCAAAACCAAGTTTCGTGCCGAACTCGCCCGAATCACTCCTTGAGGGGTCAAAACGGCCTTTGCTCAGGCTCGGGAGGGGTTGAAATAGGCTATCGACTCCTCAAAATTTAGAGGGAACGGAGGGTTCCCTGTGAAAGCCCGTGAGATTGGATGCGTAATAGAGGAGGAGTAGGCCGAGGAAAAAGATAATCCACAAAGACTTGAATGCGGCGCAGTACTGCATTTATGATCTGTGGACACCACCCTTCAGTTTACTCTCAATCAGCATCCGTCACTCCCGGATTCTATGGTTTGCGCGAGGACAGGCGCGAGCATTTTACCGGAAAGAGAGAACGGCGGGTTCTCTGAACTGATTTTTGGAAGGAAAAAGAAATGAAAGAAATACAGAAAATGAAGAATACGAGCATGTTGATTGCAATGCTCCTCGTGTTGATGGCTGGTTCCGTCGGCGTAACTGCCGACAACCATTCCGGCTCTGATCCACTTAACCCCGACGATGGAGGGGCTGATTGGGACGGAGACGGGCTTACCAATGCTGAGGAGGATGCTGAAGGCACGGACCCTAACAACGCCGACACCGATAACGACGGTTTGCCGGATGGTTGGGAGGTTTCCTACGGACTGAATCCGAACTCTGCCAGTGACGCTAACGCGGACCCTGACGGCGACGGACTGACGAACTCTCAGGAGTACGCCGCAGGAACGAACCCCAACTCAGCCGACACCGACGGTGACGGGCAGAATGACGCCGACGATCCGTTCCCGAACGATCCTAACAACGGATCGATGTCGGATTCGGACGGCGACGGTATCCCAGATGCGTATGATCCAGATTATGGTGACAACGGAGAGGGAACCGGCGACGGCGGTACTGACGGCGGTGGAGAAGGCGAAGACGGAGAAGGACAGGGCCAAGGTCAAGGACAAGGTCAAGGACAAGGTCAAGGCCAAGGTCAAGGCCAAGGTCAAGGCCAAGGTCAAGGCCAAGGTCAATCCGGACAGCAAGGCGGTCAAGGCCAAGGTCAAGGCCAGAACGGCCAGCAAGGCAACGGACAGAACCAAGGTTCACAGTCCGGCCAAGATGGTCAGCAAGGCAGTGGTCAGCAGGGTGGAGAACAATCCAACCAGCAAGACAACGGTCAGGGTCAACAGCAGGGCGGAGAACAATCCGGCCAGCAAGGCCAGCAAGAGGGTGAAAGCCAGAATGGTAACAACCAGAATGGACAGAACCAGCAACAGCAAGGCCAGACCCAAGACAATAACCAAGGCCAGCAGGGTCAGCAGTCTGATCAGCAGCAAAGCCAACAGCTCGACAACCAAGACCAGAACGGCGAGAACGACAACGATGGAGACGGAATCCCGGACGACCTGGACTTCGACGATGACAATGATGGCATCCCGGACTACCAGGACGAGTTCCCGGAGGACCACGACAACGACGGCATCAATGACGCTGAGGATGATGACGATGACGGCGACGGCATAGACGACCGAGAGGAAGTCAATGACGGAGACCCGAACTCGAACATCTACGATCACGACAACGATGGCGTTCGCGACAATGTTGACTTCGACATCGACAACGATGGCATCGACAACTGGAACGACGTTGGACCGAACGGTGAGGACTACTCACGCGATCACGACAACGACGGACTGAACGACGGTGTTGACGACGACGATGACAACGACAACATCCTCGATGTCGACGAAGTCGACGGAGCTATCGGTGTCTGGAGGTATGACCATGACAATGATGGAATCCCCGACATGATCGATACCGACGACGACAACGACGGTCTCTCCGACTGGTTCGAGCAGAACGACGGCTGGGATTACACCGGCCAGTTCGATCACGACAACGACGGAATCGAGGATTACCTCGATGACGACGATGACGCTGACGGCATCCTCGACGAGGATGAGAACAGCGACGTCCTGTGAAACAGGTACGACGCTGGTCAAAACTGCTCAGGCCCGCGACCGTCTTCTGACGTTGCGCGGTGACAGGTTCCCCGAGGGCGCTTCAGTCCTCGGGCGAATCGCCCCTTCTCTCTATTTCAGAAGTCGAAGAGAGTCGGCTGGCTGTCAGATTTGAGGTGGTTGGCATTGGCCAGCCGCTTGAGGGCCCGCTTGAGGCGACGCTCGGAGAAGCCGAACTCGCCTTGCAGAAATTCCCGCAACCTCTCCTCGACCGCCTTCGTCGATTCGGGCAGCGGCTCGGGATGGATCGGGTGATTGTGGAAGAGGCCTCGAATGGTCTCGATGTCCTCGGGCATCTCGAAGTCTTTGACCTCGGCAACGGCCTCCATCGTCCCATGCTCACGAATCAGTTTGAGGCCGGTTTTTGGGCCGATGCCTCTGATTCCGGGATGGAAGTCGGTACCAATCATTATCGCCAAATCGACCAATTGCTCGCGCGTGATGTTGTGGTTTTCGAGTAACTCCGCCAAGACGATCTTCTCGGCGACGACCATTCGACCGAACTTACGCCGGCCATGACTGGTCAGATTGCGAATCATCACTGGTGAGCCGTAGAGCAGAGTGTCCCAATCCTGGCTCGCTACCGCAGCAACTTCACCGTTTGCACAACGAACAGCGCCAGCACCCTCCGCCTCCATCGGTGCTTCGATCCAGACGAGGCCGAGGCAATCGAAGAGTCGCTTGGTCTGAGCAACCATCTCACGCGTGTATTCGGCGGTCTGAGGCCCGAGTTTCTTCGCCAGCGCCATGTCCTCGGCTTCAATCGCCGCCTCCCATTTGGCGTTCGCATTATCCTTGCGAATCCTGCGACCCGCAAGAGTCTCCATCTTCAGTTCGTGCGGGCGACCATCGAAAATGAAAACAGGCTCAATCCCATTCTCAAGCATCCATGTCGCCCGATCCAGAAATCCCATCAGATGAGCGACAGGCCGTCCCTCGTAAGAGAGCGGTTTCCCGTCCGCCCCAGTCAAGCTGGTGATGAATTGGTAGGCATTGAGGAAGACATCGACCGCAACGCGTTGTCCCGAGAACTCCCCCAAATCAAGCGGATGAGCAGTCGCCAAATCCCTCAGATTACAACCCAAACTCTACTCCCCCGTCACGCCTAGACCTGTGCTATGCGTCGAGGCATTTAGGGTTGAAGTCGCGCGCGAGACGAACGGAGGCAAGAGAGTGCAAGGTCTGACTCTGATTGGCAGCGGTTGGCATCCAGCGCTGTTTCGCTCCGAGGCCGAGGCACTCGCAGGTCCGATCGGCCTCGTCCATCCACGCATCGTGGTTACCGAATCCAACGGTGAAGAGACTCTTCAGCGGCTTTCGCGCGCAGCGCTGCTCGACGATGTCCTGCTGCGCGGTCAGAATAGCGCGCCGATCGACGCCGAGTCAATAGCAGAGAAAATCGCTTTCTGGGCAATCGAGAATTTACCTGATGGTAGTTTCGCGATTCGCCCACGAGGTTTGGGCCAAGGCATCGATGGCCTGTCGAAAACGGCCATCGCACAAACGGCAGGCGGCCTCATCAGCAGTCCGAATCACCCCGTCGACCTCGAAAATCCCGAGCATGAGATTGTGGTCGTTCTCGCAGCTCCCGAAGACCCGTCGAACCACCCAGACCCTCTGGCCGATTCTCCCGCACGAATCGTCTGGGGTCTGCGCCATCCCGAGTGGCAGCGCCCTGATTATGCTGGACGCTCCCCGACCGACCGGCCATTCTTCCAACCTGTCTCACTCGACCCTCGACTGGCCAGACTGCTGATTTCGCTGGGCCACAGAATCGATTTCACACCGACAACGGTCATCGACCCATTCTGCGGAACCGGCGGAATCGTCATCGAAGGCATGCTCGCCGGACTCAATATTCTCGCCTCCGACCTCGACGGCAGAATGGTCGCTGGAACCACACGGAACCTGACATGGGCAGCCAAGAATTCCGCCGAAGTGGCTTGGGATGTGCAGGAGATGAACGTTGGGATGATACCCGATTTGTGGGGCAAGGTGAGCGGTGCGATCTTCGCTTTCGATCCCCCATACGGACGCAATGCATGGAAGTCTGACGACGGATTCCAACTGCTTCTGAAGGCTTGTTCAGCGGCTCGCTCAATCGACGATACAGGCTCTCTGTGCACGCTTTTGCCGACCGAACCGACGATCTTCGAAAAGACTCGTGACCCGGACTCGCCCGATCCTCTGGTCATGGGATTGCCATGGGTTGAAGTCGCCGATCAGATGCTCG
>Ga0208055_1000179_pt1 | contig 16511 bp, 10 predicted proteins | sample DeeseametaMP2159_FD_184174 | JGI IMG/M metagenome (GOLD analysis project Ga0208055, IMG submission 184174) | Marine microbial communities from the Deep Pacific Ocean - MP2159 (SPAdes) | ecosystem: Environmental > Aquatic > Marine > Oceanic | place: Southwest of Acapulco, Mexico, North Pacific...
AGCTGTAGCGCTGCAGATACGGGACAGCATTCGTCTGCAATACGAGATGCTGAAACAATTGCTCGGAACATTATGCGACCTCGCCGAGCGGGAGAGAGATACGGTGATGCTCGGCCGCACCCATGGACAGGCCGCTGTGCCAATCACATTCGGGCTGAAGATGGCGGTCTTCGTCGATGAATTCCGCCGTCACCTCGACCGTCTCACAGAAATGGAAGAGCGGGCCATCACCGGCAAATTCCTCGGCGCGGTGGGAACCGGTGCCGCACAGGGAGAGAACGCCAGAGAATTACAGAAGCTCATCCTCGACCACCTCGGCTTGACCGTGCCCGTCGCGACGACACAAGTGGTTGGCCGCGACCGTTACATCGAGTGGGTCGGTTGGATGGCCAATGTCGCTGCTTCGATTGAAAAACTCATGCAGGAGGTCCGCAACCTGCAACGCAGCGAGATCGCCGAAGTCGGTGAGTGGTTCGATGCCGAGAAGCAGGTCGGTTCCTCGACCATGGCCCACAAGAGGAATCCCATCACTGCAGAGAATGCCTGTGGCCTCGCCCGCATCGTTCGAGCGATGATCATACCATCTTACGAGAACGCCCTGCTCTGGCATGAGCGTGATCTCGCCAACTCATCGGCGGAGCGGTTCACCCTGTCTCATGCAATGATTCTGACCGACGACATCCTCGGCAAGTGTGACCGCGTCATGGGCACGTGCGTCGTCGATGCTGCGCGCATGAAAGCCAATATCGATTCCCAGAATGGTTTGGTCATGGCCGAAAAGGTCATGCTCGCTCTCGTTGATTCAGGAATGCACCGAGATGAAGCCCATGAAGTGCTTCGCAATGCCTCCATGGCATCAATTTCAGAAAACCGGAACCTGCGCGATGTCTGCGCTGAAAATACGCAGATAAGTGTTAAATTCGATTCGGATGAATTGGACGCCCTCTTCAACCCGATGAATCATCTAGGCGTCAGTGGTGAACTCGTCGATGAGGCGGTCGCGATCGCTCGCAATTATCTCTGATGCAAGATCAGTAGATGTACATCAGCAAAAGCAAGCAAGTGCCGGTGATAGCGGCGATGACGCCGAGGAGCATTATCATCGCATGAGGACCATATTGGTTGACATCCTCGAGCGCTGTGCGCAGAAATCCGTCCTTCGAAATCGTCGCCAACATGTTCAATTCCGATTCTTCGAAGAATGGAGCATCGCGTCGTGGTATCCTCTCAACCATGGGAACGCACAGCCGTGTGTGGCTGAGTCCTTCAGCCTATCCGCAAGAATACGCAGCCGAACAGCAATCCTCATCCACCCTGAACTTCGGCACAAGCCCTGTGTTAAACCTCGATGAGGGGCCTGTCCATCTCGCCGTCGAGGCTGGGATCGGTGGCACCTCATTCTGTCTCAGTCTGGCAGCGGCTGTCTTGGAGGCGAATGGCAGAGTCGTTTGGCTGGGACGAGAGATGCCAGATGGTCAGCGAACTGCAGCCATTCTGAACTCACTGAGTGAATCACAACTCGAGAAGTTGTTCGTCATTCAGTTCGGACAGGATTTGCTCACCCGCGTTAGGGCTACAAAACCTCTGATTTCCCGTTTGTCGACCACGGATCTCGTAGTGATCGATGATTGGTGTGGCAGTGTGGGCCGTGCAGCAGCAGACGATACAGCAGCGATGCGCCAGATCATCGCAGCCGCCAAGGATTGCCGACTGATTTTCACATCCAAAGCCTACGAGAGTCCCACAGGGATCGGTGAGCCGTGGCGAGCGAGAGGTGGAACAGAATTCTCTGGAGGGGCAATTAACTTGGCATGGCTGTTTCAATCAAAGCGTTTGGGCAATAGACGCGAACTCAGAACCGGCGACCAGTGTACCGAACTGGTTCTCACCGAGAAGGGCTTCTTTCCTGCTTGATCACTCTTCTGAATCGCTTTGAAGCACCAGCAATCTGTCCAATTCGGCCAACGCTTCTGCATCTGGGACCATCAGATCGGAGGGGTTCCGCGCCTCGCCCGAGTATTCGAAGGGATTCGTCGTCGAGGCTAGAAGACGGCGCTGGCGCAACCTCAGAATGAACCAGAGCAAAGCCAGCGCCGAGAGTGAAAGTACAGCTGTGGAGATTGATTCCCAATCGATTGCCATGCAACCCGATTGGTGCCTCAGTCTTGATTCTTCGCGAGTTGCGGCAGGCCTCGGTCAAGCGGCTTTGCGAGGTGGCGGCGGTTCGAAGGTGTGGGTTCTACCCAGCCCTGATGATTCGATTCACCGAGTTGAAGTGCCGTCCTGACAATCCACACTTTGGCATGGGTTGCACCGCAGGTGAGGCAGCGCAATGGCTGCTCACTGCCAGCGCTACGCATGCTTCGGTCGCAGCAGGAAGGCCTTGTCGAAGTTCTTGGCACCAACTCGACCAGACGGAGGCGTTCGAGATGAATGGCGCCGTCTTGGGGTGATGGAAGCCCGACCCACTCGACCACATCACCGATGACGAAGCTGCGGAGAAGTCGATTAACCGGGCCCGATTCAGAGAATGCGACGAGCCGGTGGATCCGCTCGCCATCGTAGACCACGAGCGATGCATGACCGCCCTGGGTTTCCTCAACTGCGCTCAAGACAGTTCCAACATGAGAGCCCAACAGATGATGATCCAAGACCTGATTGGTCCTGTGAATAGCATGATTCTCAGATCTCTCGACATCATCACGGGATTGCAGGAATCGATGCGCTGCGTCAACGATCGCCTCCGAATCGCCTCTGATGCCATAGAGCACAGGGCAAGGAGTGCGAGGCGCGATTAACCCACGACCTGCCGTCGGATCCCGGTTGGCGAAGGTGCCGGGGTGTTCCCGCTCCATCTCGACGATCGCCGTGGCTGAAACGCGACGCTCAGTCCCAACCGCCTCGGCCTTGCGCCAAGCGATCAATTCCCAAGTGGAGTCGGCATCGGGCGACCAAGCAATAGCAGAACTGGCTCCGACGATGCCAATCGGGGTGCTCGTCGAATGAACGGAGATGAACGAGCCATTCGCAGCAGCCAGACGATCACGCCAGTCGACGAAGCCGCGCACAGAATCCCAGTACCAATGCTCTGGCAGAGTATGATCGGCAAGAATGAGAGTAGGTTGCGGTGAATGTTCATCGACGGGGTATGTCGATTCGATCTCGTCGAGCAGGGCGTGATGAAAATCCTCTACCGATTCGGACAATCGTCGCAGATTCTTTTCGGGCAGGCTACAGACCGCTGCCAAGGCTGCATTACCCCGCGTCCGCTTAGGAGCGAAAGGCCAGAGACGCACGAGTCGTCGCTCGATCACGACAAAATCCTCGACTCGAGTGCTGATTCGTTCCAGCATTTGATGGAAATGGTAAGTGGTACACCCGATTTCTGGATGGTCGGTGTCATCCATCGCAATATACACGACAAGCCGTTTCTCGGCACCGCTCACGCAGCACCCTCCAGTATCTTATCGATGACTCCGGCAAGACCACTGCTTGGATCACATCGAATGGCCTTGACTCCGAATTCGAAGGCTGCGCCCAGATCGACTCCCCTGTCCCCGACCATGACAGAGCCGGATTCATCGGCTCTATCGGTCCAATCATCATCGAATCGGATGAATAGTCCGACTAAGTTCGAATCCTTCGCGGCTGCTTCAAGCAGTTGTCTGCCCGCCTCCAGCATGCCCGGATTCGGCTTGCGCGCCCAAGCGCCTTCCCAAGGCGCGTAGGGTGAATGCAGAATCAGGTCGAGGTGCGCGTCTGGGTCTCCCTCCAGAAGCAGCTCGCGCAGGCGCGCGTGAATCGTTGCCAAAGTGCCAGAAGGCCAATGACCTCGTCCAATTGGTGATTGGTTCGTGACCACGCAGATTCTGAAACCCGCGCGCCTCAATGCTCCCACAGCGAGTCCAGCATCTGGTAACAGAACGACTTGCTCGGGTGAATTGACATAATCCTCAGAACCGATGTTCAACACTCCATCCCTGTCGAGATAAGCGATACGTCCGTTCCACTGCGCCCCATTTGGCAGATCAGGCAGGTCGAGGCCATCGGTCAGGCCCACAGCGTCACGATGCGGCTCGAGTATCGGCTCACATCCCATGATTGGCCTTCACGGCCTCCTTGACGATGTGATTGATGACCAATTGCATATCTTCGATCCTCTCCATCGACTGCGTCGGCACGACGATCGCAACATCGACGAGTGAGGCCAGTCGGCCTCCCGCGCCGCCCTCAAAATCGCCAGTCACAGCGGCAGTGCGACAACCCGCAGCTCGGGCGGCCTCGATGCCATTCAGCACGTTCGCCGAGTTTCCCGAGCCCGAATAAGCGATCACCAGATCACCGGGGCGGGCGAAGGTGGCGAGTTGCCCTGCGAAGACGTTGGCATAGTCGGTGTCGTTGGCCCAGGCGGTGAATGATGAGATGTTGTCCGTATGCGCGATGGTGCGAATCGACAACTCCTTCGACCAATCTCCAGCACTGTGAGAGGGGGTTGCTGCGCTGCCTCCATTTCCAATCATGTGGATGCTGCCACCGTTGCTGCGAGTTGCTTCAAGCTCCTGCCAGAGAGCGGCGATGCTGTCACGCGAGACATTGGCGAGAGTGCGGCTCAAATCACCGATGTAGGACTCAACGAATGAATCGAAGTCGAAACCCAACACTCACACCTCAGTTTGGACCGGCGAGGGCATCCTATTTACGAGTTGATGATTCGAGTCGAATCAATGTCCGAACCCATCGGTGCTCTTCTCGGCGTCGTTGCCGAAACGATGGGTATGAGTGGCGATGGTCTGCGATTGCTGCTCGGAAGCATAGGTATGTTGCTGCTCGCTCTGTCGTTTCACCGACATGGACAGAAGGGTTCGGTTCAGGCTGCCGCAGCGGGTTGGATACTCCTCGGACTCTTCGTCTATCTTCGCTCTGAGTATTATGTCAAGATCGACGACCCGCTACTCATTCTGATGACCGCGATGGCTCTGCCTGGCGGCATCCTCCTCGCGATGATGGAAATCAGGGATGCAAGGAACGAGGTCAGCGACGAATCACTTGTCTGGTTCCGCGGCATGGTTGCTTGGGCGATGATTCCCTATCACCTCGTCTACAGCATACCATTCCTCAACATCGCTGTCGTCATGCTGACTGCGTCGAGTGCCGAGTGGATGCTCGAATTCGCCGGAATGGGACAATACACGCTCGGCGAGGTGATGGTGGAACTACATGACGGCGGTGAGGTGACGCTTTCGGCCTGGGGCGGTAATATGTGGATTCTGACCGAACCTCTTGGAGAAGGCGGCTTCTTCGTGCCGATGTACCATGCCGATGGGACCCCTGTCCACATCGCCTTCATACTGAGTTGCTCCGGTTTGCAATCGATGATCATCTTCTTCGGTGCAATCGCCGCACTGCGCACCGTTCCCTTGAACCGACGACTGCGAGGTCTGTTCATCGCCGTACCGACGATTCACGTCCTCAACACCTTCCGCAACGCCGGAATCGTTTGGCTCTCCCACAGTTATTCCGACTGGATCTTCATGGGCTTGAACATGTTCGATTTCGCCCATAGTTACGCGGCCAAGGGAGCCAGTCTCTTCGCCATGTTCCTGATGGCAATAGCTCTCTTCGACCTCTTGCCGGAACTTCATCGACACATCATGAGGTTCATTCCGCCGTCTCTATGGCCGAAGAAGCAAGAGTCCGTCAGCGAGTCCTGAGACGGCTCAACGAGTTCGAAGTCGCTCGTACAATTTTCCGCGTAACGGCATGTCGTGCTCCCATGCGAATTCCTTCATCACCCGCAGCGACTCCTTCTCGAGGTTTGGATCTCCGACAAAATCTGTCACGTGGATGACTCCTTCTCTGGTGTTGGCCTTGAATGCGGCTACGGCTTCCTCCTTGTGGAAGACGAGGTAGGCGGAACCGTACCCGAAGCGCTCACGCAGCATGCTGCCGAAGTAATGAATCAACGGATCGGAAGGGGGGATGACCAAATCACGCGAGCGACGCAGAGTCTCTGATTCGTCGAGGATATCGAGACGACCCCAGCAGACATCGTGCATATCGTCGACGAGGAAGCCCTTGATGAGTGTGCCATCCTCCTCGAATTCACGCATCACATCACTGATGTCCTCGGCGGAGAATGGTGCGCCTGCGAGCCTCTCGACCTGTTTGAGGGTGAGAACGGGAAAATCCTTGACCAATTCCCGCAGATAATCTCTCTTGACCTCCCAGAGATTCAAGCCGGTGAATGGCTCGACGGTCTTGAAGCCACCACGATAATCCTGCACCAGATGACCACTGCGGACCAGGGGCGAGATCAGTTTCCTGAACTCGGCTCGCCTCATCGCGTACCTCTCCATGTAGATCGTAGGGTCGTGATGATCCCGGAAGAATTGCAGGATGTCTTCGTCTTCCTCCGGAGCCGAGAAGTTACGAATCGTCAACAAGCGCTTGAAATGCTCCATCCGCGCCCAGACGAGATGGCCGCGCAGATTCGTTCCGTGATGCAATTGATGGGCGGCTGCCATCGATTTGAGATTGACGCGGAACATCTCACAGCGGCCGCGCAAGGCGAAATCATCGCGGAGTTCATTCATGTGTTCCAGAGCGATGTTCTCGTTCTCGTAGCGGCTGTTCTGATGTAATGAATGGTGATGGAAGAGTGCTCGATTGATCTGTTTTCGAGACATCGGCTGGACCACGCCGCCACGGATGTACCGCTCACCATCACCCATCGATTTGAAGCCAAGATCGGCGAGAATCTGCTGCACGGCTTCATCGCAGTCATGCACCGGAACGCCATTGAATGAATGGATGAGTGAGACATCGACGAGCCGATCTCGATAATTCTCCAACAATTCATTGAATGTGTCTTTGAATTCGTCGAGATAAGAATGCGGGATGTTGACGTCCTTTATCTCGAGATAATCATTGACGACGAACATCAGGATCCGCCCGACCGGATCGACGCCCTTGAAGACCGGGTGGTACCAGCCCTGTTTGAGAATCAGGCGGACCTCCTGAATGAAGCGGCTGCAAAATGGATCAGACTGCGACAATATGCGCATCGTGCGGTCTTCGGCCATCGGTGAAAGGAGACTTTCAGCATCGATTTCACTGGAATAATAATCCGTGGGATCAGGTTGCAAGGCAACGATTCTGACGATCTTCTTGGAATTCTCCAAGTCCCTGAGGACCTCCGCCAATTCCTCCACTGGCCGTGTGACGAAGAAGCGGAGCGTGTGTAATCGAACAGGTCCGATTCTCTCGATGAGCGCTGTCACCGCCTCGGGGAAGCTCATCGGCTCGACTACTCCGTAGATTCGATGGAAAAGCGCCAACGATCGTTTGCGGTTCGGCAATTCGATGTATTTCTTGCCGACGAGGAGTTGGCGCTCGAGATTCGCAAGAGCGCTCTTGATCGAGCGCTGGATGGGAATGTTCTCCTTTCCTTTTGGATAATCGGCGAAGAGTTCGGCCCGCGAGATGCCTTCTTTGGGGATCTTCTCCAGCAATTCCTCCTCGTACGGGCCGAGCCACGGCTCACCACGCAGACCGAGGAAGAGGGGCAGTTGATCCTCTATCGTGTAGCCGACGCGATTGTGCAGCAGTCTGCCATTGATGATGTCAGGGTCGTGTTTGATGTCCTTCCAATCGCGGAATCGATAATTCTTGACTCGGTGCAGCATCTCATCTCGTCTCTGCACGAAGACGAGGTTGCGGATGGCGTCGGCGGGCTCTTCGAACTGAGTGAATGATTTCTGCAGGATCAAGGTCTGGAGCGTGCGATAATCGACGACTTCGACCTGCCCGCCGGTGATTCTGTATTCGTCGACGCGCAGAATGTATTCACCATCATCGGTCTGTGTGAAGAAGCCGATCGAGACGAGGTTGCGCATCTCCAGTTCCTGCAATACCGATTCGACCTGAGCGCGAGGGAATGGCAGTCTCTCGACAAGAATATTGAGAGTCGCTGGGCCTTCAGAGCCGAGCATGTCGAGCAGTTTCAGGCGCAGACAATCTATCGGGTCAGAGAGATAGGTCTTCTTCCACTTATTCGGCTGTCCTTCCTTGAAATCGACACCGGTCTCATAAGTCATCCCACCAGTGTAGAGTTTCCTCAGATCCTCCATCTCCTCGGCTCCCGCGACAGCCAGACAGCCGAGGGTGCCATGGACGCCGGCCATTCGCTCGGAGAACCACTTGTCGTCGATCTGCGAATGACCGGTGTTGCGAACCTTGGTGATCAGGCCTCGCTCGGCCAATTCGTAGACCCAGCCACGTAATAGATTGGCATCGACAGTCTTCAGTTTGTCGCTGTAGAGTGGATGGGTTAGAGTCTTCTCGAGGCCGCCGCCCATGTCCATCAGACGCAGCAGGCCGGTGGCGCTGCTGGGAACGGCGACCTTGTCCTGGTAGTATGTCGCTAATTTGGCCTTGTCCAGATCGGTCGCCAACGAACGCGCGCCCAACAGACGTCGCAGAATCTCCGGGTCGATGTCCTTGATCAGATAAGCGCGCGTCCGCAGACTCAGAAGATCCTCGAAGGAGGACATGAAGAGGGTCATTCCCAGTGGCGAAGGCATCTTCACCTTACGATGGACGATGCGGACATCCTCACTCTCCATCCTGCTGATGAAATCGGCCAATTGTTTCATGTCGAGGTCGATGGAGAAGATTTCATTCATCGCCTCTCGGATGAGGACCGAATCCTCCATCTGACGATGAGCCCGTAGAAGGTGCTCGGCTCGCGTCTGGAATTGCTTCGGGGTCACCTCATCGGCGCCGATGCGGCGAGGATTCAGCATGCTGCGACTCGACACCTCACGGAATCGCTTGGCGAAGAGTTGGGTGTCGAGCAGATAACGCTGCAGCACCTGCCTGCTGGTATCCTCACGGAATACATTGGGAATCTCGGATATCTCGACCTCATGACTCAATTTGATCATGAATCCGTTTTCGTCGAAGGAGATCTCGTTGACTATCACATCGTCGCGCGTCGCGACTCCGGCGAAGAGATATCCCAAGGCGAGATTGAAGGCCCTACCGCGGCAGGTGGTGACGATGTAGGTCGGCAGTGCACCAGCAACCTGTTCGACGAGGATGCGGTCCCTCGAAGGCACTTGGAAGGTGGTTGCCGTGTGCTCGTCGAGATAATTCGCCAGAGCATTCGCGACCGGTCTGCTGAGGCCATAGACATCGGTCAGAAGCGGCCTGAAGTCGCGACCCATGCGAGACAGCACCGAGACTCTGTCCAAGACGTCGAGCACCTCGGCGCTCAATTCGTTTGAGCGGCTTTTGGCTTCGCCGGCCCAGGAAGGGATCGTCGGTCGATAACCGGTGGCCGGTGTGACATTCACCCGCGTGCCCTGCACGCTCGAGACTCGATAGGTCGAGCCGCCGAGCAAGAAGACGTCGCCATTGCGCATACTGGCGACGAAACCACTAGACAACATACCGACGAGAGTGCCATCGGAAGTGAAGACGAGGTAGTTGTTATCGGGGGCGATGGTGCCGATGTTGGTGTAGTAGATCATCTGAGCATAGCCGCGCTTGCCGAAGCGATTATCCTCCCAATCGACCCAGATTCGGCGTTCTTCCTCCAGCAGGTCGAGCACCTCAATGTAATCGTCGTACGGCAGGGCTCGATATGGCCAGGCGCGTGTCACCAATTCGTATGCTTCGTCGATGTCCCATTCCTTGATGATCGATAATCCGATGAGAAATTGAGCGAGGACATCGAGTCCATTCTCAGGGAATTTTAGTATGTCCATCGAGCCGCGCAGTATGCCATTCTGTAATGAGACGAGTTCGAGCAGGTCTTGGGGCGAGGTCGGTAGTAAACGAGCTCTTGGCAGGCCATCGACCTGGTGACCGGCTCGACCGATTCGCTGCAGGCCGGTGGAGATCGAGCCAGGACTGCCGACCTGCACGACGCAATCGACCGAGCCGATGTCGATTCCCAATTCCAGACTCGATGATGAAACGACGCAGCGCAGATATCCGTTCTTGAGGCGCTGCTCGACGTCGAGGCGAATCGCCTTGTCCATCGATCCGTGGTGGCCCTCGACACCCTCGGTACCGAGAATCTTCAATTTCTGCACCACCGTCTCGGTCATCTGCCGAGTGTTGACGAAGACCAAGGTCGTCGTATGCGCCTCTACTATCTCCTTGATGCGATCGACATTGTGTTCGAGAATCTCCTTGATTGGAATCGAAGAGAATCGAGGTGCGGGCAGGATGATGTCGAGATCGAGACGCCTCGAGCCCGAGACTTTCGCGATGGCGATTCGCTGAGGCTCGGTATCGCTCTCTCGCGGATCACTGGCAACGAGGAACTCGGCGACCGCTGAGAGTGGTTCCATGGTCGCCGAGATACCGATTCGCTGCACAGGGGAATCGATGACGCTGTCCATCAGCGCTAGGCTGAGGGCGAGATGCGTCCCGCGCTTGGACGGAACCAGACTGTGCATCTCATCGATGACCATCCACTTCAAGTCGGTGAGCAGCGGACGGAATCGCTTCGAGGCTAACGCCAAACCAAGCGATTCCGGTGTCGTGATCAGAATATGCGGCGGATTGCGCAGCATCCGCTCGCGATCCCTCTGCGGGGTATCGCCGGTCCGCAGACCGACCATGATGTCCCTGCCCCGCTTCGGCATGTAATTCTCCTTGATCTCGGTCAGCGGTCCAATCAGATTCCTCTGAATATCATTCGCCAGTGCTTTGATGGGAGAGATGTAGACGCACTGAATCGACTTCTTCGGCAGAGTCCCATCCATAGAACGCCGAACGAGGTCGTCGATTATCGAGAGGAAAGCGGTGAGGGTCTTGCCCGAACCGGTGGGGGAACAGAGCAGCACGTGTTCGCCATTGAGGATTCGAGGAATCGCCATTTTCTGGGGCTCGGTGAAATCCGGAAACGTGTCCTTGAACCAGTTGCGAACCGGAGGACAGAGAGTATCGAGGAGTTCCTCCGTCGGCATGAGTTCCTGTACATACTCAATTTCAGGCATATCGTCCGCCAACCTACGGACGATTCAGCGCCTCGATTATCTAAATTAACGCTTCTATTCCACATTTCATGCAGTACTACGTACTGATTGGTCAATTTGAATCACGATTCGATGTTTCTAAGCCGATTTTTAATTGCTTCGAGCCACTTTACGGCACCCGCAGAACCGCCCTTATTTCGCAATCGTCTGAGGATGGCTTGAAAGACGGATGGCGAGTCGCATCTTCGTTGAAGATGGCTGATGAGAGGCGACTCGAGAGACTGACTTCGATGCTGAAGCGGCGTGGCATCATTCTCCCCGCCTTCGAGATATACGGCGGTGTTTCAGGCTTGATCGATTATGGCCCTGTCGGGGCAGCCATGCTGCGTCGGGTGACACAGAATTGGCTTGATCACTGGATGTCTCAAGGTGATATCGTCGAAATCGATTCGCCGACCCTCACGCCCGAAGCAGTGCTCGTTGCCAGTGGTCACGTCGGTGAATTCAGCGACCTGATGACCGAATGCAAGGCCTGCAGTTCGGTTTTCAGGGCTGACCATCTGATAGAGGATGAGCATCCCAATGCAGATTCGCTGGGAGCACAGGAAATCGATGGCTTACTCGGCAGCGGCATCGCCTGTCCTTCGTGTGAAGAATCTGCTTGGACCGCCGCCCAACCGATGAATCTGATGTTCCAGACCAGTATCGGGGCGATGAGTTCGGGACGCACTGCCTACATGCGCCCCGAGACCGCTCAAGGCATGTTCATGCTCTTCCCCAGCCTCTACAGGCACTTCCGCCAGCGCCTGCCATTCGGAGCCGTGCAGATAGGGCACGGCTACCGCAACGAGATCAGCCCACGCCAAGGGATGATTAGACTACGCGAATTCAATATGGCTGAACTCGAATATTTCATCGACCCGCAGGATCCGCCCGTCGGTGACATCTCGAAACACAACGAGATCATCACGCTTATCCCCGACCCCGATGGGCCGCACTCCGGCGAATCTCGTATGAGTTTCGGTGCGGCCCTCGAAGCCGGCATCGTCCGTCACCCGACAGTGGCTTGGTTCCTCGCGCGGACCTGGGATTTCCTCGTCGGCGTCGGCATAGACCCTGCGCGAATCCGCTTCCGCCAACACGCCAGCACCGAGATGGCTCACTACGCCACCGATTGCTGGGATTGTGAAATCCATGGCGAGCACGGTTGGGTCGAGTGCGTCGGCATCGCCAATCGCACCTGCCATGACCTCGAGAACCACGAGACCCACTCGAAAGCCAGAGGCTTACGAGCGTGGCGCCAATTCGCCACGCCTCGAAAGCAGGTTGTCGAGCGACTGGCTCCGAACGGCGCGGTGATAGGACCGACTTTCAGAAATGATGCCGCAGCCGTCGTCACAGCCCTCGAAGCCCTCACTGAATTACCCGATTCACTACCCTTCGACCTCTCCCTCGAGGACGGTCGGAGCGTGACGATAAATCCCGACATGGTTGAGCGCAGAGAAGAGACTGCGAATGTATCCGGTGAGTGGTTCACACCCCACGTCATCGAGCCCGCATTCGGATTTGACCGCATAATCTGGCACATCCTCGACCACGCTTACACCGAGGGTGAGAAAGAGGGTGAGGACTACAATCATCTCAGTCTCGCAGCCGGCATCTCGTCCATCGATTGCGTCGTCCTGCCGCTCTTCGACAAGGGTGGAATGCCCGAACTCGCTACCGAGATCAACACTACCATCAACGCTGTTCCACGCCTCCGCGCACAACTGGACAGCAGCAGATCGATCGGTCGCCGCTATGCCCGTGCCGACGAGATAGGAGTCCCTTGGGCACTGACCGTCGACCATACCTCGCTAGAGGACGGCAGTGTCACTGTGCGCCGCCGCGACGATCAGGTTCAGGTGCGAGCTTTTGTCGATGAAGTACTCGAGCACCTGCGAAACAACAGCCTCGATTCTCTCTTCTGAGAACCAATCTTCATGAGGCTCCACTTCTGCACCAATGCGTGAGCGAGGCTGCAAGCATCGATGACTGGACGGAAAAGTACCGTCCATCGAACATGGCTGAGATGGAGGGTAACGAAGCCCAGTTGCGTCGCATCCGCCAATGGCTCGACCGCTGGGCTTCGGGAAAACCGCCCGACAAACGAGGCATCATCCTCTCAGGACCACCCGGCGTGGGCAAGACCACGTTGGCCAGAGCCGTCGCCAACGAGCGAGGATGGACAATCATCGAGTTGAACGCCTCCGAGGCTCGCAACGCCGCGGCGATTCGACGAACGGCCACCAGAGGTTCCCAGCACATGTCATTGGCGAGCTTCGGTGAAGGAGCGGTTGCCGACAGCAGAACCATCGTGCTGCTCGACGAAGTAGACCATCTTTCTGGCGGCTTCGCCAAGATCTCCGATGAGAGGATCGAGCGAACCATCTCCCCCGAAAAAGAAGAGTCTGCCATTCTGAAGGGAGATTCCGGTGGAAAAGCAGAGTTGCTCCATCTGCTAAAGGTGACCGAACAACCTGTGCTGATGACCTGTAACGACCCGATGCGCCTGTGGGGCAGAGGCAGGGCATGGCGGCGCAATCGCGACCGAGTCCTGCGCCACGCTGAGAACATCCAATTCAAGCGCGTCGGAAAGTTGCACATGCGTAGAATCGCCCACCGAGTACTCGACGGTGAGAACCTGAGCATGGACCCAGAAGCACTCGAGGCTCTGCTCGAGGGCAACCCTGGCGATCTGCGGGCCCTGATCCGTGACCTGCAAGCAGCAGCCGCGGTTGCTGGAGAACACATCGACATAGGGGTGGTCAGAAGCCTCGCGCAGGTCTCGGAACGGGATTCACAGATCGATGTCTTTCGAGCCCTGAGAGACATCTACAGATCGGGATCAGGCAAGGAAGCATCGCGACTGTTGATGAATTCCGACAAAGATCCAGACCAGATGATTGCTTGGTTCGCCTGGAACAATCAATCGGTCTTCGGATCCAAGGCCCTTTCGCGAATCTCAGGAGCGATGCGACTAGCCGACAGGGCTCTGGCGACCAAATACACCAATCGAGCCTATCGCTCCTGGTACTGGGGCTCGACCCTGCCGGCCCAAGCCGCAGTCTCCCAACCACTCAAGGATCCGGGCAGCGACCCCTACCTCGCCTTCCCCAACTTCCTACGAAGAGGTGGCGAGGCGTGGCGGACCTCCCGTGTCATTGAGGCGCTGGCCGAAGAATCCGGAGCCAGTCGGGCAGCGGTCAGAGAAGACCTCTGGCCCAACCTTCTGGCTGTCCACGACCCGAATCTTGGTGGTGATCCTAGTGATTTCTCACTCGCCATGCGCCTCGGTCTCTCAGGCGAGGATCACCTCGCCCTGCACGGCATTCCGAAGTCGAGGAGAGAGGCCAAGAAAATCCTTGATGCATTCCACGAAGAACTGGAACATCCCGAAGAATCCGAGACGACTGACTTCGCCCCAGTCAGCAGTCAAGCCGCAAACACAGATCAAGCCGAGCCCAGCACGGACTCGAGCAGCGATGAATCGGCAGACGACGAAGAGAGCGGCAGCACGCAGTTCTCACTCGAATCCTTCTGATAAATCCCCCCTGAACAGAGACCGCCAAATCAGAGGCGCTCAAAGAAGAGAGGGGATGAACAGAATTCATCCGATGGGAAGCCTATCGATCAGTCGGACCGAGCCCATGTACGGGGATGCAGAAGAACCAGCACGGTCAGGAGTTCGAGACGACCGAGCCACATCAGCATGGTGGCTATCACCATCGACGGCTCACTGAGGGCCGCCCAGGTCGCAGTGGGACCGAATGCCCCCAGTGCCGGTCCTGTGTTACCGAGCAGTGATATCGAGATCGAGAACACGTCTATGAGCTCCAGATCCGGCTCGAGGAAGGATATCGTGAGTATCGAAGCCGTTACGAGGACCATCCAAGAACTGAGCATGCCGAGGACGATCCAGATCTTCCTCTCCTCGATGACCTGCTGGTTGAAGCGTATCGCCACGACCTTGCGTGGCTGGATGATCTTGACGACCTCCCTCTTGGCCAGTTCGAAGGCGATGCGAATCCTCATCACCTTGAGACCACCGCCAGTAGAACCAGCACAGGCCCCCACAATCATCAGCAGCAACAGGACGAACTGGCTGAATACGGGCCAGCTGGCGAAGTCGGCACTGGCGTACCCCGTGCTCGATATCGAGATGGACTGGAACAGGGCCTGCCTCAGAGCGACCAGCGGGGCCAGGTCAGCCTCAGTGGTGCCGAACCTGTAGAGGTTGAACGACATCGCCAGCCATGCCACAATCAGAATCAGGATGTAGGTACGCAGCTCCTCGTCCTTCAAGACCTCCTTCGTGCGGCCTGCGAGCATCAGGTGCAGCAGGCTGAAGTTAATGCAGGTAAGCAGCATGAAGACAATCAGTATCACTTCCACCCGAGCCGAGTCGAAGCCCATTATCCCGCTATCCGAAGTGGTGAAACCGCCTGAAGGAAGGGTGGTCAGGGAATAGTTCACAGAATCGAACAACCCCATCCCGCCGAGGAAGTAAAGCATCCCGAACTCGAGGATCGTCAGTACAACATAAATCAGCCACAGCCTCCTAGCGGTCCACTGCAGGCTTGGACCGAGGCGGGACAGCGAGGGACCTGTGAGCTCGGCCCTAGCTAGAGACATCCCCCCGCCTAGCACACGGGACAGAATCAGCAATCCTAGCATGATCACACCCATTCCGCCGACCCACTGAGTGATCGAGCGCCACAAGATCAGGCTGCTGTTCTGGCTTCCTATGCAGTCGTCGGCCACTGTGAAGGCGGCGCACACAGGGCTGGTCAGGGGATCGATCACAGTGGCTCCGGTGGTGGTGAATCCTGACATGGACTCGAACCACGAATGCAGCAGACCACGAAGCGCTTCCCAGAAGGTGGCTTCACCTGCCATCAACTCCAACGGGCCGTAGAACATGCCACCCAACCAATATGGCAAAGAGCCCACGGCGACGACTGGAATCCAGCCCAGAGCGACGGAGGCGAAGGCCTCACGATCCCTCACTCTGCTAGACGCGTCTGAATTCCGAGCCAAGGATACCAATGACTGACCCACGACCAGAGAGAGGAGGAAGGGAGGGAGATATGTCTTGGCAGCGTATTCAATCCCCTCGGCCTCGAGATAGGTGCTGTATGCAGCCACAACGAGAAGAGGGAGGGCTATCAGTCGAATCGTCCATCCCAGTACGAGGCCGACCACGTCCCAGCGCATCTTCAGTTCTCCAGAGCCTTTTCCACTTTCTTCAGGTCGTCTCTGGCAAGGAAGAGGTAGATTCTGTCACCCACTTCAATGCTGTCGATGGTATGTGGATTAAGTACGGTAGTGGAGCCGGTCTCATCGAGTCTCTCCACCATCACGACTCTAGCACCGAGCCTTTTCTCGGTATCCTTGACGGACTTCCCGGCGAAGGAATGCTCGGAGTGCACTTCGCCGGAAATCGAAATAATAGCAGGGATTGGAGGGATGACCTGATAG
>Ga0208055_1000180_pt1 | contig 16368 bp, 18 predicted proteins | sample DeeseametaMP2159_FD_184174 | JGI IMG/M metagenome (GOLD analysis project Ga0208055, IMG submission 184174) | Marine microbial communities from the Deep Pacific Ocean - MP2159 (SPAdes) | ecosystem: Environmental > Aquatic > Marine > Oceanic | place: Southwest of Acapulco, Mexico, North Pacific...
TTCGTGGCTCTGGTGGTTTTTCAAAAGAAGTTGTAATTGAGAATTCAAATGAAATGCAGATATCTGATTTCAAGTACAGAAACGGCGTGTTAACACTTAAAATAAACTAAAGAGTCTTCGCCTTCCCCAAAATGAGTTATCTGTATACTATTTAATTACAAATAATTACCCAGAATTATAGATTAAATTATGGTATTTGGATGGGGCAAGAAAAAACCAAAAAAACAGGAGACTGAAATAGCTCCTCAAAAAAAACAAATTTTGCTTTCTGCTGTGCCAAATGTTGTTGATGAGATACGTTCAATTCGAGCAAAAACAATAATTGCTGAGACTAGAACATTTAAAAATAAAATTAAATCAAGTTGCGAAACAATTCTACATATTGCTATTGATCTAGAACGTGATACACTAAATGTAGACGATATAGATATTCACTTAAAAAGATTAGTTGAGCGTGGAAAAAAAGAGGTTATATCAATTATCAAGAGGGAATCAATTGTTCAACTACCAGAAATAAGTTCCTATGATGATGTGAAAAATTTTAATGCAATTGCTGGCAGAATGCTAAAGAAAATTGGGGACTCGTTAGGAAGACAATCTAGTGTTATTCATATATTCGCAAAGAAATATGCTGGCAAGTTAAAAGATGATCTTAAGGTAATGACAGATGGGAATGATGAAACTACTACCATAATTACGAATTACTCCGAATTAGAAACTAAAATTGAACAAATTTTGAATACTATGACTAAGATTGAGCAATCAAAAAAATCAATTATTGATTTAGGCGAACAGGAAAAACTGACTATGAAAACCATCGATGATCTAATTGCTACAATTGATAGTGATGAAAAAGAGATTGAGAATATTAAAAACAGCAGTGAATACATAGAATTTCTACAAACTAATGAAAAGCTAGATTCTTTATCTTCTGGAAAAAATAAAATTAGGAATGAGATCGAATTACAGCTTACTAAGATTTCAAGACCGCTAAACAAGTATGTTTATGTTTCCTCACTTGATAAGCCACTAAAAAAATTATTAGCAGATTTAATTACAAATCCATATGATGTATTGGTTGATTCTAACAAACAAGACATTATACAAATATTAGAATCTACACGCAAGGGAATACAATCAGGCTCAGTATCTGTTAAGGATACTGATAAATCATTATTACAAATTGATGAGACACTTTCACTCATTCCCGGATTTATTGAAAAAATTTCTGTTTTTAATCGATCTAAAAGTGATATTGAAAGTAAATTGTTGGGATTTAACAATGGTCAGCTGAAACAAAAAGAATCTGTTCTTAGTATGCATAAAAATGATAAATCATCTTTGGAATCAAAAATTAGATCGATAGAGAAAGAGTTGAAAGATACAACCGAAATCATTCCTAAATTTGTTAAATCTGCAGAATCTATTTTAAATGAAATTTCAGCTATACAATATGTTATAAGAACGGAGTAATGGTTTGCAATTAAAAAAGAAAAAATTTGAGCGTAAGATATCATTGACTAAGGATACAAGAGATGGCATCTTGTCTTTTTGTAAGATGAATCATCCAAACGAAGGTATCTTGATTTTACGCGGAAAAGCAAAACGTGCTGATGTATTTATAGATGGGTTAGTAGTACCACCATTTTCTGAAACAGGAGCAGACTTTGCTGGATTTCCTCACAATCCATTACCACTGGATCCTAGTTATGTTGGCATCGTTCATTCTCATCCTGTTGGTTCAGCTGAACCATCTCTGACTGATTTGAATAATTTTTTTGGTCTTGTTTCAATGATTGTAAAGTCACCTTATGAGGACGATGACATATTTGCTTGGGATAGTGATGGAAAAGAAATTCCATTTGTGGTTGTTTAACATTAATAGATTGTGGAATAAGAACGCAAAAATTCTGACAAACCTTTATAAAGTTTTTTTGCTAATTTTTCTCATAATGATAAATTACAAGGGCTATCTGGTATTTTTGTTCGCATCTTTGGCTGTAAGTATTGGATTGCAATTAGTTCTACCATTTCCGTATGGTTTGGGTGCAGCACTAGCAATCTTTATCGTCTTTCCACTAATTTTGAGAAAGAGAATGATGTCAAGAATGAGAGGTTCTAGTGGATCAGGATCAGGATTTAGTTTTGGAGGACTATTTGGTCAAGGTCAAGGTACTAGTGTAAGATATGCTTGCCTAACTTGTAACCACCGATTCAAGGGTGGAGATTGTCCTCGCTGCGGCTCTAAAATGAAACGTGCTGATTTTTAGGTATACGTGGTTAAATGTCAAATCTTGCATTGGATAATATCCGAAAAAAGGTAGTTTATCAGAACACAGTAGATATCTGGATTGCTATGTGTCAAGAACAGGACACTGATTGGAATAGTACAGAAACATACAGAAAATTCATTGCTTATTTACTAAAAACAAGCTTGACCATGAAAAAATTTCCATTATGCATTAAGGAATCCGGTGGAAATTTTGAACGAGGACATGATAAGACAGAATTTGGTGAGAAACTTTCAGAATCAAACGATGAAAATAGTGCAGTTTACACCATTAAACTAAATGACGTTGCCATGAATATTATCAGGGAATTCAAATTCTAATCAGATAACGTACTTCAGAATAAGCAATTAAAATCAAATTTATTTTCTTAATTTTGGATTTACAATTGCATCTAATGCATTACCAATGAAAACAAACGCAAGACCCGTAATCGCAATCATTATTCCTGGTGGGGCAATCCACCACCATAATCCTCTTGCTGCAGCACCATATGTATTTGCATCATGTAGTATTTGTCCCCATGTGGGAAATGTTGGATCACCAAGACCCAAAAAACTTATGCCAGCTTCTGTTGTAATCGCAGCAGGTACTGAAATTGCAATACTGGCAAAAGCATAAGGCAGTAATTGTGGAATAATATGTTTAAAAACTATTTTTGAGTTTTTTTGTCCCATCATTTGTGATGCCTCTACATATTGCCTAGTTTTGATTTGAAGTGCCATACTGCGTGAAACCTTTGCAACACCAACCCAACCAAAGATCATCAGGAATCCTACTAGCAAAAATATACTATTACTAATAGTCACGGCAAGAATTATCAAAAAAGGTAGTGCTGGAAGTGCATAGATAACGTCGTTAAACCTCATCATAGCTTCGTCTGTTTTTTTTCCCTTAAAGCCAGAATATACACCATAAATTAAACCAGCTGTTACAGAACCAATAGCCACAGAAATACCAATAAACAAAGCAAGTGGGGTTCCCCATAAAAGACCGACCGCAAGATCTCTTCGTAACTCATCCGTTCCCATCATTCCATATGCTTTTCCACCAAGAATTAATTTGGAATCAATAATACTTACTTTTTTATCAATACCATAGATATTTACTAAAAATATATAATCTCCCTTCAACACTTTTCCATCTCTGTCTGCAAAAATCATATCTTCGCTTGATATGTTTTGATTATAGAATTCCATTTCAGAAAAATGAATTTGAATATTTTTTTTAATACTGTTATCAGTTGAAAAAATTCGTTCATGGTGTACAATTTTTGTATCTGAGTGTGGTAATGATCTAGACAAAAGAAGTATTTGTGACTGATCTGGTCTAATTACAGAAATTTGTAACAGTTGTGATCCTGAATACTCAACATTAAACTCGTAAATAAAATCACTTGGAAAATCATCATAGTGATATTGTATACCGAATTGATGCGATGCTAATGATATAATACCATCTTTAGTTATTGCTGTTGGCTTATCCATTATAAGATGCTCTGGGATTTTTTCTGTAGTGAAATAGTTTACCCATGCTGGTACTGCTGTCTTTGGATATGAAATCCAGCTACCCGGATTATTCCATTGCTTGAATGTGTCTATAGGAATTGTGATAACGGCTATCATCGATAATATGATAAGGCTTGCCAAAATTCCAACACCAATAAGACCGATTTTACTCTTAACAAACTCTCGTTTTATTTCCGATGAACTTACACTACTCATTCTGTTTTCACCCTCGGATCAAAATAACCATAAAGTAAATCTGCAACAAGGATACTGATCAAAAATAACACCGTAAGCACATATGTAGCACCAATTATGATTGGCAAGTCCATGACACTGATAGCCTCAAAATAAAGCCGTCCCATTCCTGGCCAATCAAACACTGCTTCTGTAATTATTGCGCCACCGAGTGAACCTGAAAGACTTAGTGCCAGAATTGTAACAATTGGGGGTGCAGCATTTTTTAAAGCATGTTTATAGATAATCTTTTTTTTATCAATGCCGATAGCCTTTTTTGCAGTGATAAAATCTTCCTGTAGTGTTCCTACCATAAAATTGCGCACAAGATATGCCCATGCACCAAATCCAATCATTACAATTGTGATCAGTGGTAATGCCATATGGTAAAGCAATGCAATAATGTAGCCAGGTTCTGTTGGAAGTATTAACGGTGTTGCCCTTGCGGGGAAAATATGATATACAAATGCAAATAGAAAGATCATAAGCATTCCTATCCACCAAACGGGAAAACTACTACTAACTACTGCAAACATCGAAGTGATTCTATCAATAACTGAACCAACTTTGCTTCCTGCTAATGCACCCAAAAATATCCCAATTATGGAAATGATTATGGTTGCTGTAGTGAAGAGTAAAACAGTTCTTGGAATCTTTTCTAATAGTATATCGCCAACATTGGAAGATCCAGAATCACTTGTAAGAAACGTTGCATTTCCAAAATCTAGAATTAATATCTTATACATAGTAAATCCAATTTTCTGAGGAGAATACCACGGATTATCTAGTCCAAGCGTTTTAATTCTCTGATCAATTCGCTCCTGCACAAACTTATCAAATTCTTCAACAGTTGCAAAGCTTTCAGCTATAGCAGGATTTTCTGTAATTTCTGCTCTTACCTGGTAGACTATACCTTGTTTTAAAATAATGTCCATATTGGATCCAACTAATGCTATTGTTAATAGCAGAGTTATCATCAGAACGCCAAACATAGTAATACATCTAGTAGCGATGTATCTTTTCAGACTCAATGGGTAAGTTAAGAAAATTTACCTTATAACTTCTAGCAAAAACTTTTCAAAGGCTAATATCTAAATTATATTCATGATATGTGCTAATTGTGAAAATCACAAACATTTTGAGTGTATTGATTGTTTAAACGATCACAAAACCAATCTTTGCAATTGCGATTGTCATAATACTCAGCATAAACATGATTAATACAAGAAAACCTATGTAGCAATACCAAATCATTTTACCCATATATCACTATTTTGAAATAATCAAGATTCATAAGGTACCAAAACAATTTTCGAGAATCACGAAAGAACAATGAAAACATTTGGAACACTTGAATATGCAATTGACAAGTATTCGGGATCATGGACCTGGAAAATTACTGGCGTTAGAGCTGTAATGATGGTTTCAAAGCTCATACCGGAGTTATGGTATGGTAGTGGTCCTAACGAGGTTATTATTCCTGATAATGAAAATAATGTTAAACAAATCAGACTTATTTTGGAAAGATATCCATTGGAAATATTATCAAAATCTGTTTGGCAACGAAAATCACGTACTAAAATTATTAAAAAACCAACTGAAATAAAAATTGAAAAACTTTCAAAAGCTATACCAAAAAAACAATTTCGTGGAAAACTGTTAAACTTTCAGAAAATGGGTCTAGATTTTCTTTTGAAATCTTCGGGTAACGCATTACTTGCTGATGATATGGGTCTTGGTAAAACTGTACAAACGTTAGCATATATCGCATCAGAAAAACAATCATCACCTGTTCTTGTAGTAGCTCCGCTTGTTACACTAACTAATTGGCAGCGTGAAATAGAAAGATTCATGAAAAAAAAGAGTAGAAATGGTCGTATTGTTGAGGATGGTGTGCCAACCATAACAAGTATACGTTCAGGCAAACAAAAAGAAATTTCTGATTACGATTTTTATCTTATCAATTACGAGTTACTTTATAAACGCCAAATTGATCTGTCAAAATTAAAAATTCGGACACTTGTATGTGATGAAGTACAACATCTTCGTTCTAAAACAACCAAAAAGTATAGAGCAATTAAAAAACTGGCAGGAATGAAATCAATCAAATATAGAGTTGGTCTTTCTGGTACACCAATTTATAATCACGGTTCTGAAATATGGCCAATAGTAGATATCTTAAAACCAGGATTGCTAGGTAGTTTCAAAGAATTTTGTGAATATTTTTGTTATCAGGATGAAAGGGGTAGGGCAATTGTTGTTCCTAGCAAGCGTGATGGTTTACGTCATGTACTACAAAGAGATGTTATGCTTCGCAGAAAAAAATCAGATGTATTAAAAGAATTAAAGGATAAAGTCAGATACAAGGAAACAATTGATGCTGATGAAACTTACTATAAGAATGAATTAAATAAGATTTGGAGCAAACTTGAAGAAGAGCAAAAAAGTGCAGAAACTGAATTTGGCAAAGTTGCTTCATATCAGAGAGCAATTCAAAGTGAGAGACAAGCCGCTGGTGTGGCAAAACTTCACCATGTGATTGATTTTGTGAAAAATATAATGGAAATTGAGGAAAGTGTTGTTGTTTTCTGTCATCATAGATCCATTCATAAATTATTACATGAAAGTTTACAGGAATTCAATCCTGCAGCAATTATTGGTGGTCAAACTGATAAAGTACGACAAGAAAATATAGATAATTTTCAAAATGGAGGTACCAAGTTGATTGTTGTTGGACTGCGTGCTGGTAATCTTGGAATAAATCTAACACGTGCAAAGTATGTTATATTTGCTGAATTGGATTGGAGTCCTGCAATACATCGTCAAGCCGAAGACAGATTACATAGAATTGGACAAAAGAATACTGTTTTTGCTTACTATCTGATTGGTAAGAGAACACTTGATGAGCACGTTGCTAATATTTTAGTTGATAAAAGTTATGAGATAGATGCCATAATGGATGAAAGTCATGATGCGTATGAAAACAAAGAAAAAGCAAAATTAATTCTTGCGCAGATTCATGATAAGATTCACTCTAAATAAGACTACTATACTTACAATTAAAAAAGTGATGAATGTTCCTAATTACTCTTACCTATTCGGAACATCTTTGTGCTACACTCTGGACAAGTACCCTTTGTTGCAGGCTTGCCATTTTTGAGAGTTACAGCAGTTGCACCCTGAATCTCTCTTTTCGTTCTGCACTTCACACAATAACCTGTTGTCATGTGATGAGTAGGTAAACAGAAGTATTAGCATGACTTTGTTAATGAGATTTAACATAATTGTGACTGTGATTAACACAGAATTAACCAATTTTGGCACCAATAAAGAGATCAATTAGCAAATAATCAAATAAAACCTAACTAACTAACTGAAATATCTATGATATACAGAGCAATTCCATATTTTTCCATCATTTTGATCTTGTTGATACCAGCAAATGTGTTTGGTGACTCTGTAAACATTTCAGTGGATCTTCCCATATTCACAGACACTGATAAAATTGTGATCTTTGGTAATGTTTCAACTGAGACCACACTACAAGTAATGATTACTGATCCCGATGAAATAGTTATACTAAATGAAGATATCACGATACCAGCTGGAGATTTTACATATGATATTGTAATTGGTGATTATGATCTAGGTCGAAGTGGGCATTATGACATATCTGTGTCATACAATGAATCAGAAATTATAAAACAGTTCTTCTATGATTCTGGGCATAACGTTAACCCAATGAAAGTAGACGGTGCAATAGAAAGTTTAACAGAATCTGAACAAATGATTGTATTTGCTATTGCAGCTGCTATAATCATCAGTGTGTTAATTTTTCTTGCACGGGGTTCAATATTCAGAAAAAAAAATGAATATGATACTGGTGAGTGGGAATCAAAAAAGAATCGAGATTATGAAAAATATCACTCCGAGTGGATGAGTGATGAAATTAGTTTTGAACGTAAAGGAAAAAACAAACTTAGTGATGAAGATTTTAGAAAATCACTACTAAGCAAGAATATTCCTGACTATTATGCAATTTTACAAATACAAAAAACTGCTAGCCAGAACGAGATAAAAAACCAGTTTAGGAGTCTTGCAAAAAAATGGCATCCAGATAGGAAGCAAAGTGATGATGCTGAGAAGAAAATGGCTCAAATAAACATGGCATATGAAGTTCTCTCAAATACAGAACGTAGAAAGATGTATGACCAACATTTTTCTAAAAAATAGTGATATTTGTACAAAAACAAGAAATTTTTGTTAAAATTTAAGTATATTTTCATCCATTGTATTATGTGAGTTTAGAAAAGACTTTCAATGCAGAACGCCTTTACAATCATATCGTTCATTACTATATAGATAAAAAGGGAGTCTCAAAAGCGGATGCTAATAAAATTGCGCAGAGCGTAATTACACGAGAACTTGAACGTTATGTTTGTAAAGATAGCAGATGTGGTCATCTGTCTTACGATCATATAAAAAATCAGAATACATGCACTATCATTGATTGTCAGTGTGGGAAATTTGTTAAATAGACAATTGACACCATTCAATTCGGAATGAAATTTGGATTCGATTGATGAATTGATTAAGATGGGAAAAAAACAATTAGAAGACGGACAGTATGATGACGCATTAAATTTATTTCAAAAAGCTATATTGCTTAACCGAAATGATCCAGATTTATGGAACTTAAAGGGAATTGCGTTAAGAAGCCTTGGACGATACAATGAAGCGATAGAATGCTTTAACAAATCGCTAGAAATTGATCCTCGTGATAAAAATGCATCATGATAAAATTACAAAAATTCAAGTGATGCGATTCCAAAATAATATCCAATGAAAATCAACGTAATACTCCATCCACAAGAACCTAAAATTGTATATGCAAGAAATTTTGGAAATTTCATTTTAAGCAATCCCGCTGGTACGGAAATCATTTCTCTGAAGACTGGAACCATTCTTCCAAACAAAACTGCTTTATCTCCATATTTTTGAAACCAAGATTCTACTCTCGATAATTTTTTTTCAGAAACTTTCACATATTTTAGATATTTTAACAATACAGTTCTACCTAATTTTAAAGCGATTAAATAAATTACAGTTGAACCAATAGACGCACCAAGTCCTCCTACAATTCCTAACAAAAATAATTCAGGTAGCTCAAGACCGTTCTGTGACGCAATAAATCCTGCAGTTGGAAATACAGCCATTGTTGGTATTGGCGGAATTATTGTTTCAATTAATGCAGCAAGAAATACTCCCGCATATAGATAATCTGTCATTAATGTCGTTATAAATTCAATAAGAGATTCAAGTGGCATAAACACTATCAAATCTATCAAATTTTGGCTTGGTTTATATCTTCTGAAGCTTTTGTCAACTATGAACTAAAGTTAGAATTTATTATCTCAATACACTAGTAACAAACATTGAATCATGAACTATCAAAAATGTTAGAGATTGCTTCTAAATTATGTGAGGATGAAAAATATATACAGGCACTAAAATATTATGAAAATATTTTACAAGTTGAACCTGATAGTATTGGAGTTATTATTGATTATGGAGTTACATTACAAAATTTAGAACGTTATAATCAAGCATTAGCAATGTATGATAAAGCCTTAAATCTTCAACCAAAAAATATGAATGCATTAATTAACAAAGGTTCAGTTCTACATACATTAGAAAAATACTCTGAAGCACTTTCTTGTTATAATATTGCATTAAACATTGACAAAAACAATCCTATTGTTCTTGCGTACAAAGGACTTTGTATTGGAGAGACTGGAAATATTAGATTGGCAATAAAATATTTCAAAAAAGCGTTGTCGATTGATAATGAATGTGAATTGGCAGAAATTAGCCTTGCCACTGCAAAAGGTATTACGAAGTAGTGTCTTTTTCAAATTTAGCAAAAAATTCTTTATGTCTCAATTCTTGATGCTTTTTTAATTCATCCATGTTTTCAAATTGTTCATGGCATAGGTAGCATTTCGGTTTATTTTCATCAATTAATGGGAGAACCAAACTGGCATGCTTTCGGTTATCCACTACTTATCTATTTATTTAGATATAATTTATGGAAAATATGCTGGAAAAACTAATTGGAGAATCTAAGGTATTAGAACGTGCTATTGCTGGTGAGGATCTAAATGCAAAAGATGGAATAGAATTAATGAAATCTGACGATCATTATATGATTGGAGCTGTTGCTGATGCAATACGCAAAAAACTTGTTGGCGACAAAGTCACTTTTACTGCGTCATCATATCTGAATTATACTAATGTTTGTGCTGCCAGCTGTCAAATATGTGCATTTTATAGAAAGGAAAATGATAATGATGCTTATACATTAACACCAGAACAAATTGAGGGCAGGGTGTCAGCTGCAAAGATGATGGGTGCTACTGAAATGCACATTGTTGGTGGATTTCATCCAAAACTATCACTAGATTACTATGAATCAATGATGAAGATTATCAAAAAAAATCATCCTGAATTAAAAATCAAAGCATTTACCGCAGCAGAAATTTTTTTCTTTGCTAAATTAACAAAAAATTCTGTAAAAGAGGTATTATCTAGATTAAAGGATTCTGGACTTGATTCTTTACCTGGCGGTGGTGCAGAATTATTTCATCCAGAAATCAGGGGAAAAATTGCACGTGGAAAATGTAGTGGCGATGAATGGTTAGATACTATGGAACAGGCTCATAATCTTGGAATTAAAAGTAATGCTACAATGCTATATGGACACATTGAGAAGCCGGAACATATTGTTGATCACTTACTAAAGATTAGAAATTTACAGAAAAAAACTGGCGGATTTTTAACATTAATTCCGCTTAAATTTAGTTTGGAAAATACTGAACTTGAACAAAAGAATATGCTAACTCAGGAATGCTCATCAATTTATGATTTGAAGGTAATTGCATTATCACGATTAATGCTGTCTGGTTTTTTGAACAACATTTCTGTTTATTGGGTTGCAGATGGGAAAAAACTTGCACAGGTTGCATTATCTCATGGCGGGAATGATCTTGTAGGTACAGCATTTTCTGAAGAAGTATACCGTGCTGCAGGAAAATCTACCAATTCATCACTATTAGATCTTGTAAATCTAGTCAAAGAAATAAAAAGGAAGCCAGCACAACGTGACACATTTTTTAATATTATTCGAACATTTTGATTTTATTGCGATGGTTTTTTTTCAATCTTTTTAGCACCACCTTTACGTTTTCGCCTTGCACCAAAACTGATTAACACCAATAAAAATCCAAATCCAATTAATATTCCCGACAGTGTTTTATAATCAGCGTTTTCTCGTTCTGCAAGTAGTAGATTTAATTTTTCGTCTTCAGTCATACCAGTTTTACCGATTGGCGTAATTTCTGTAAGATATAATAAAATAACAGTACCGGCAATAATCATAATTATACCAACAATAATCATTCTTTTGTCAATCAACAATATGATTATTTTTCAATATACTATAATATAATTTAGTAAAAATTATTTGTATAAATCAAATTCAGGCTTTCGTTTTTGAATTTTGACTTCTTTAATTATGGCCTGAATTACTTCTGGGTGGTTGTATGTAAGGTGTCGCATAAACTTGGTAGAAATTTCATTCCTTGCAATATCATCTAACAGCAATGAATCCTCACGTGTGAGATCTGCTATGAATGAATTACATTCTTCACATAGTTCAAAATCAAGAAATAATTTCATATACGCAATAATTTGAAATTATTAATAAGTATCTCGATTGAAATGATCTTGTTAAAGATCACTCAGTTAAACTGTCATCAATTATAGATAATAGCCCAGCAAAATCATAGATCGAAGAGTTTTGAAGATCAAGTTTTTGTTCCAATAATGCTTAAACATAGATTTTAGATATAAGCCGCGCGAATAAATTATCCATTTTTGTCTAATGAAAAATTATGCAATTTTTAGATTAAATTTTGGAACTAGGTTTTTTTGTAATGCCATTTCAAATAATCTTCTGATAGATTTTTCCCCATTTTCACCCATGTTAATCGTTACATCATTTACGTACATTTTTACGAATTTCTCAATCAAGTCTCTTGGTTTTCCTCTTCCATATCCCATTGCATATTCTATTGCATCATCATTATGATTAAGACCGAATTGAATAGATTCTTGCAAAAATTTATCAAATTTTCTTATGGTTTCTAAACCAAAACTATCCCTCATGACATTGATTCCTAATGGAACAGGGAGCCCATTAGTTGTTTTATCCCACCATTCACCAACATCCAAAATTTTGATAATACCTTCTTGGGAATATGATAATTGTGTTTCATGTATGACCAAACCAGCATCAACTTTTCCATTTTTTACTGCCATTGGTATGTCACTGAAATTCATTTCAACATAATCAAACTTTCCAATCATTAATTGTAAAAGTAAAAATGCAGATGTCATTTTTCCTGGAATTGCAATTTTTGCATTTTGCAATTCCTTAATTGACATTTCTTTTGTTGCAGTAACAATTGGACCATAACCGATTCCAAAACTTCCACCGCTTCGTAAAATTGTATATCCTGGTATATACGCACAAGCATGAACTGAAATCGCTGTTACATCTAGCTCAGGTGATGTAGCCTTACGGTTGAGATTCTCAATATCTTCAATTACATGTGTTACCGTAAAATCAGGTGAAGTTACTTTTCCTGTAAACATACCATAAAACATGAATGCATCATCTGCATCTGGAGTATGACCAACAGAAAGTTCCATTATTTATCATCAAAAATTCACTATAAATAATATTCAGTTTACATTCTAATATGAGTAAACTGTTTAGGTGTGAAAAGTGTGGAGAGATGATAGAACGTGATAAAGAAAAATCGCACAAGATTTTTTGCTATACTTGGATCAATGAAAAATGATCTAACGGATTTTTTCTCATAAGACTTAATACCAGTTCAAAATGGAATCGCATTATGACGAAGTACAAATCAACTGAACAAGTAATGAAGATCATCAGTGACAAAAACAAGATTAGAAATTTTGGTGTTATTGCTCACGTAGATCATGGAAAAACTACAATGAGTGACAGCCTTTTGGCACATTCTGGAATTATTTCGCCGTCTTCTGCAGGTTCTGCACTCGCGATGGATTCTATGAAAGCTGAGCAAGAAAGAGGAATTACTATTGTTCAAGCAAATGTTACTTTACACTATAAGGAAGGAGAAAATGATTATGTAATTAATATGATTGATACACCTGGACACGTTGACTTTTCTGGTCGTGTAATTAGAAGTCTTAGAGCAATTGATGGCTCTGTAGTAGTATGTGATGCAGTAGAGGGAATTATGACACAGACTGAGACTGTTACTAGAATGTCATTAGAGGAAAGAGTGAGACCTGTGTTATACATTAACAAGATTGACAGGTTGATTAAAGAGTTAAGATTGACACCTGAAAAAATGCAAGAAACTCTTGCAAATGTTGTATCTGACTTTAATGATTTGATTGATACGTACGCTGAAGAAGAATACAAAGAGAAGTGGAAAGTTTCCATTAAGGATGGAAGTGTAACTTTTGGGTCTGCCAAAGATAGATGGGCAATTAATGTTGATATAATGAAGAAAAAAGGTGTAACCTTCAAGGATGTCATTGATGCATATTCAGATTCTGGTAAAGTTGAAGACTTGGTTGAAAAGGCACCACTTGCAGACGCAGTATTGGGAATGGTTGTTAAACATCATCCTCCACCACATGTAGCACAAAAATACAGAGTGCCAAAGATTTGGAAGGGAGACCTAGAGTCAGATATAGGAAAAGCTATTTTGAATTGTGATGATAATGGACCAACTGTAATGATGATTGTAAACATGACAATTGATCCTGCAGCAGGTCCAGTAGCTATAGGTCGCCTGTTTTCTGGAACGATAAAAGATGGGCAAACTATCCATATCATTGACACAAAGCGTGAAGGAAGAGTACAATCAGTAAACTTTTTCATGTCAAACATTAGGGAACAAGTTGGTGAGCTTGGAGCTGGAAATATACCAGCGCTTTTGGGATTAACTGAAGCTCGTGCAGGACAAACAATTTCTAGTGTAAAGGGTATTGCATTGTTTGAGCCATCAAAATATGTTTCTGAACCAGTAATTCAGATGGCAATAGAGCCGAAACATCCAAAGGATCTTCCACAGCTTGTAGAAACATTACGTAAGCTTACAATAGAAGACCCAAATCTTATTATTAAAATTGATGAAGAAACTGGCGAGACAATCATGGCTGGAATGGGCGTATTGCATCTTGACGTCTCAGTAAATTTGATTAAAGATGCTAAAATTGATATCATTACATCTGAACCATTAATCAATTACAGAGAAACCATTCTTGGTTCATCTGAGGTTGTTATGGCAAAATCACCTAACCGTCACAATAAGATTTTCATGAGAGTTGAACCTTTGGAGCCTGAAATTGCTGAAATGTGCAGAGATGGAACACTTAGCGAGATGAAGGATAAGAAGGAAACTACGCAAATCCTTCGTGATCATGGTTGGGAGCCAGACGTTGCAAAAAAAGTAATGAGATTTGATTCTCGTGGAAACGTAATGATTAATGGCACTAAAGGTGTACAGTTTGTAGATGAATCTACAGATTCACTTTTGTCTGGTTTTGATGATTTAATTAATGAAGGTGGACTTGCAAAAGAACAGGTAAGAAACTGCAAATTTACATTCACTCACTTTGTTCCACATGAGGATACTGCACATAGAGGTTTATCTCAATTGGGTCCAGCATCAAGACGAGCATGTTTGGGTGCATTTTTATCAGCCGAGCCAATAATTTTAGAGCCAATGTTAGCAATTGAAGTACGTGTTCCAACTGATCTAGTAGGTAACGTGGCAAGTGTTTTACAAGCTAAACGTGGGAAGGTACTTGATATGCAGCAAAAGGGTGCAGCTAGTATTGTTATTGGAGAAGTTCCTGCTGTTGAAACTTTTGATATATCTGAGAAGATGAGAGGCCAGACTGCAGGCAAAGCGATATGGAACAGTCACTTTAAGGCATGGACACCAGTGCCAAAATCAATTGGTGCAACATTATTACAAGAAATTAGAAAAAGAAAAGGATTGAGTCCTGAACCTCCACAGGCTAGCGAATTTATCGACAAAGAGTAAATCATGTGTAATAGATGATCACTTAACCATCCTTTTTACCAAATCATTAAACTCTAATTCTGATAACGGAGGGATTTTCATTACATCCATGTTTTCTTTAACATGAGACTCCAGCTTATGACCAATTAAAGGAGCAGTTATCCCAGGAGTAGACCTCACAAACTGTAATAGTCGAACAGACGCACTAAAATTTTCAAACTCTGGAATCGTATTTGTCGCTAACAGTTTCCCTTGCATTAACGGCACGCTTGTAAATACGCCAAGATTAAATTTTTGAGCAGCTTCCAATACAGAAACAGTTTTTCCATCTACATTATGATTTTTTGTCATGTATGCTTGGTCTAGCATCAAGTTGAATGGTAATTGTATAAACTGAAATCCATGTTCCTTTCCTCCTGCTTGCATAGCAAGATCCATTACCTCTGCTAGCTGCAAAAACAAAGGATTTTCTGGGGTTGTCCTAAAGCATTCCCACGTTGCCATACCATAAAATCTAATTTTGCCTTCCTTTCGCTTTTTTTCATAAAAATCAAAAACATCTTTTAGATTTTTTAAAAACTGTTCTCTAGGAAGGTGAGTCTGCCCTTCGACAGAGTTGTGTAGATACATAAGATCAACACAATCTAATCCAAGGTTTTTCAGACTTCTTTCAAGTTGATCATTCAGATACGGTATAGTCATACAATGATATCCAGGAGAAATGTCACCCTCTTTGACAATTCCAGTCTTACCATATTCCCTCATCACATATTGCATTAGATCTTCCTTGATGTCACCATCATTTGTGACGTATCCATTTTTTGTACTAACAAAAATCTCTTCCCTTGAAATATCATTATTATCAATCAATTGTGATATTGCATTTCCTACAGAACGTTCCGCTTTTTGTGCACGATAATTAATAGCAGAATCTATAACATTGATCCCACCTAGAATTGATTTTTTAACGGCATCTTGAACAAGATAATCTGTCTCAGTATCTGGGTTTCCAAGATAAGTGCCAATACCAACATTAGATAGCGTGAGATTGTGAATGTTTTTGTAATTTTTTTGTGAAGTTACATGTTGTCTTTCCGCAAACTTTTTTGTTCCTTCAGGTGTAGCATATCCAGTGATCATTTTAATTTAAATATCCTAAGAAAAAAATTCTCATATGAAGGTTGT
>Ga0208055_1000187_pt1 | contig 16033 bp, 15 predicted proteins | sample DeeseametaMP2159_FD_184174 | JGI IMG/M metagenome (GOLD analysis project Ga0208055, IMG submission 184174) | Marine microbial communities from the Deep Pacific Ocean - MP2159 (SPAdes) | ecosystem: Environmental > Aquatic > Marine > Oceanic | place: Southwest of Acapulco, Mexico, North Pacific...
GCTAATAAACCCGCTCTCAGCAATTCTTTGCTAACTTTTGGACCAACATTCTCCACTCGCCTAAAATCAACGGCAGAACCTAAATCTGCAGACAATTTATCATTGATTGATTTGATAAAGTTTTCATCATTAGATTTTGTTATTTCAATTTTTACTAAATAATCATTTTCCTTACCAAATTTTTTTACAGCAACATCCCCTAAATTCATTTGTAAAAACGACTGTCTTATCTCAGCAATAGTCGTTATTGAACTTTCCGTCCTAAGCTCAATTAAAGTTCCTCCTTTAAAGTCAACTCCTAAATTCAGTCCCTTAAATAAAAGAACAAGAATAGAAAAAATAATTAAAATTGATGATAGAATATTTAGCTTTTTGTAAAAATAAGAAAATTTAATATCCTTAGACACTTTGAAAATCATATTATAATTTGTTTATCTTTATTTTTCATTACATAAATTGATGATAGGTGACGAGCAAAGAAATACGCACAAAACAAAGTTGTGCAAATACCAATACCTAAAGTTACCGCAAAACCTTTAACTGGACCCGATCCCAGAAAGAAAAGTATGATCGCTGATATTAAAGTTGTTATATTTGCATCTAAGATTGCTGATTGTGCTTTTTTATAACCCATATCAAAAGCATGAATATTTGATTTTTCAGTTTTCATTTCTTCTTTTATTCTCTCAAAAATTAAGACATTGGCATCAACCGCCATACCTACCGTCAGAATAATTCCAGCAATCCCAGGCAAGGTCAGAGTTGCCTCCAAAATAGTTAAAATTCCGATAAGAAGGATGAGATTAACGATCAAAGATATATCAGCTATAATTCCTAATAGCTTATACTTGAATAGCATGTAGCCTATAACTAGTAAAAAGCCTATGACCAACGAAATAGCTCCGGCCTTGATAGAGTCTTCACCAAGATCAGGACCAACTGTTCGCTCCTCAATAATGTTAAGAGGCGCTGGTAAAGCTCCCGATCTGAGAAGTAAAGCAAAATCGGTTGCTGATTGAAACGTAAAATTTCCTGATATTTGTCCATTACCTCCCAATATTGCGTCTCTAATTACAGGAGCAGAAATAATTTTATTATCCATAATTATAGCTAATTTTTTTCCGATATTTTTTGTAGTTACTCTTCCAAATTTTTTTGCACCTACTCTATCCAAGGTAAAACTGACTACTGTTTCATTGTTGAGATTATCAAATCTTGGTCTAGCATTAGTTAAATTATCACCACTCATTACTACTCTTTTGCTAACTCTTAGTTGAGTTGTATCATCTTCAAAAAATAAAAGTTCTGAACCAAAATCATCCTCTTCTTCTGAAATAAGTCTAAAAGTTAAATTTGCTGTTTTACCCAATAGATTTTTTATTCTATTAGGATCATCTAAACCTGGCAATTCAATCAAAATTCTATCATTGCCTCTCCTAAGAATAGTAGGCTCTTTGGTACCTACTTCATCTACTCTTCTTCTAACTATTTCTAAAGAATCATCTAAGATGGAGTTTTTGAGCTCAATCAATCCAAATTTAGAATATGTAATTGTTACTAAATCTTTTGTGGGAAAGCTGGCTCCCAGATCTGTAGTAAAATAATCCATTTCATAAGATCTGTATCTATTATAATAAGCATTGATGGAATTTTCTTTATTAAGAAAAAAATCATCAAATCTTTGTATATCGTTTTCTGATAATTGAAAATTAATTGTTTCGTTTTGTAACCTTAAATTTTTATATTTTATTTTTTCATTTTTTAAGGCTTTTCTTAAATTAAGAAGCTTATTTTGTAATTTTTGTTTTATTGCCGGTTGTGAATCAACTTCTAATAATAAATAGGATCCACCTTGAAGATCCAGGCCCAAATTAACTTTTTTTGATAATAAAATATTATCTTCGTTATCAACAAAATTTACAAAAGAAAATAATGATAAAAAAACTATTATAAAATATATAGTAACTAATTTAAGTTTTGAAAAATATAACACAAAATATAATTATTTTTTTGTATCAGAATAATTTAATAAACTTTGTATTGTTGATTGAACAACTTGAACAGTCACATTTTCTGAAATTAATAGATCTACTTTATCATTACCCAGAATTCTTTCAACTTTACCTACGATACCTCCTGAAGTAACTACTTCATCTCCTCGCTTTAAAGAAGCAACCATCAATTTATGTTCTTTAGCTTTTTTTTGTTGAGGTCTTATAAGAAAAAAGTAAAAAATAACAAAAATTAAAATTAATGGAATAAATTGGGCAAAACCTGATCCTGACATATTAACTCCTAAATTTGTACTATGATTATACTAAATAAAAAAAATAAACAATAAAAATTACCCTATACGTTCTTCTCCATGCATATAAGATCTCAGAACATCTGGAATTATGACGCTTCCATCTTTCTGTTGATAATTTTCCATAATAGCAATCAATGTTCTTCCAACAGCCAAACCAGATCCGTTTAATGTTCCTAAAAAATCTGATTCATTACTTTCGTTTTTGTACTTGGCATTCATCCTTCTTGCTTGAAACTGGCCGCAAGAAGAGCAGCTTGAAATTTCTCGATACTTATTTTCTGAAGGGATCCAAACTTCCAAATCATAAGTTTTTTCAGCACTAAACCCCATATCTCCAGTGGATAACATAACCACTCTGTAAGGCAGTTTTAGTTTTTCTAGAATTTGCTGAGCACAGTTGGTCATTCTATCTAATTCTTCAAGACATTTTTTTGGTTCAACTATACTAACAAGTTCAACTTTATAAAATTGATGTTGTCTAATCATACCTCTAGTGTCTTTTCCATAACTACCAGCCTCTTTTCTAAAACATGCTGTTGAAGCAACTAACCTTAAAGGCAATTCTTTTTCTTTTAAAAAAGATTCCCTAACTATATTTGTCAGAATAACTTCAGCTGTAGGTATTAAAAATTTTCTAGATTTTTCATCTTCTAATTTAATTTCAAATTGATCACTTTCAAACTTTGGAAGTTGCCCTGTTCCAAACATGGCACTATCTGTAACAATTAATGGAGGTGATATTTCTTGATACTCGAATTCCTTAGTGTGGCAATCAAGCATAAAATTAGAAATAGCTCTTTCAAGCAAAGCTAGTTTACCCTTGAGAAATACAAATCTGGCTCCCGATGTTTTTCTAGCAACATCAAAATCCATTAAATTTAGATTTTTGCCAATTTCGTAATGTGACAATGGTTTAAATTCAAATTTAGGAATTTCACCGATTTTTTTTATTTCTTTATTTGATCTATCATCTTTTCCAATAGGGACATCATTTAAAGCAAGATTAGGTAGCGAACTAAGTATTGCTTCAATTTTATTTTGTATTTTTATTTGAGACTTATTAAATTGTTCAATTTCTTTAGATATTTTTTTTGATCGTGAAAATTGTCTTTTATCTTGTTTTTTAGAAATAATTTTCTTCTCTTGCTCAAGTTTTTCTTTACTTTGAATTAACTCTCTATTTTTCTTGTCTAAATCTAATATACTTTTTAAACCAATATTTGTATTTCTATGACCAAGTTTTTTTAAAAAAAAATCAGGTTCTTTTCTAATTAATTTGATGCTATGCATCTTTTTTCTTTTTTTCTATAATTTTGACTGACAATATAGATAATTCATAAAGAATTAACAAAGGTATTCCTAAACCGATTTGTGTTATTGGATCTGGTGGTGTTAATATTGCTGCTACTGCAAAAATTATTATAATCACATATTTTCTTCTTTTTTTTAAATATTCAGAATCAATAAAACCTACTCGAGCTAAAAGACTTAATATTACTGGTAATTGAAAACTAATACCAAAAGCAAAAATAAGTCTCATAATTAAGGATAGATATTCATTCACCTTAGGTTCTAATTGTATGGCCAAACTATTAATTTGAGCTGATGTTTCAAAGCTCAGAAAAAATTTAATCATCAACGGCATGACTAGATAATAAACCAACATACCTCCCAACAAAAATAAAGTTGGAGTAGCAATTAAATATGGTAATAAAGCTCTTTTTTCATTTTTATATAAACCGGGAGCAACAAATTTCCATATTTGAGTTAATATTATCGGACTTGAGATGAACATCGCTGCAAAAAAAGCAACTTTCAAATAGGTAATAAATGTTTCATGTAAAGCTGTAAAAATAAGTCTTCTATTTACTTCATCGTCTTTAACGGCTTCAGCGTAGGGTGCGACTAAAAAACTATAAATATTTTCTGCAAAAAAATAGCAAATAACAAAAAAAATGAATAAATAAATAACAGATTTTACTAGCCTTGATCTTAGTTCGGTAAGATGCGCGGTAAAACTAGTTTGATTATTTTTTTCATCATTCATCTTTTTGTTTGTCTTTAGTTTGATTTGAGTGATTTTCTTTTATAGAAATTTCATCTTCTACTGCATTTTCCATATCGGTCATATCTTTTTTAATTTCACTAAAATAACTTTTTAGAGAACCCATCCAACCTCCAATTTTTTTCAATACGATTGGAAAGTCCTTGGGGCCAATAATCAATATTGATAAAACCACAATAATTATTATCTCAAACCATCCAATTTGTGGCATTGTAAACTATTTTTTCTCGGAATCTTGATCTTCGTTTGATGTTTTTTCGGATGTTGATGATTCTTCGTTTGATGTTTTTTCGGATGTTGAAGATAATGAACTTGTCTGATCTGGGTTATCGGACATACCCTTTTTAAAACTTTTAATTCCTTTAGCAACGTCTCCCATCAAAGATGATATTTTGCCTCTTCCAAAAAGAAGAACAACCAATACAACGACGATTGCTATTTGCCAAAAACCAATGCTCATACTTGATTTATATACAATTTTTTAAGTTTGTTAAACATATCTTTTATTCTTCTTCTGATTTAAGCGATCGATTTAACATGTCATCAATATTTGAATAAATATTCTCTTTTTTTTCATCATTTTTTTCCTTAAAAAATTTACCAGTTCCAAAAATCGATGAATCCACGTTTCCGCTATCAATTAAACCTGCTGAAGTAAGTTCTTCCACATTGGGCAAATCTGATAATTTTTGAAGGTTAAAATGACTAAGAAATTCATCAGTTGTAACATATTGAATGGGTTTTCCAGGGACATTTTTTCTACCTGATGGTCTCACCCAATTGAGTTCTAATAATTTTTCTAGGGTTCCTGTGGCAAAAGATACTCCTCGAATTTCCTCAATTTCTGATCTTGTAACTGGTTGATGATAAACAATTATTGCTAAAGTTTCTATCGCAGCCTTGGATAGTTTTTTTTGTGTAGATGTCTGAAGGTTCATTAATTTTGAAAGGTTTGATGGTGTTCTAAAAGACCATTTGTTTGCAATGCAAATTAAATTTATTCCTCTATTTTTATACTGGTTTTCAAGTGATTTTAGAATTTTTGGAACGTTAGCTTTTGCCTTCAATCTTGTTTGAATACTTTCTAAATCTAATGGTTCCTCAGCCGCAAATAAAATCGCTTCTACTTGTCTTTCTGCTTCTACTATATTAACTGGAAACTTTAAAATATTTAAATTCTTTTTTTTATTCATTTTCTTTCTTTAATTAACAATTTATCAAAATCTTTTTTTTGCATAATATTTATTAATCCTTCTTTTGCTAATTCAAGAGAAGCAGAAAAAAGTCCTGCCATGCCAGACTTTTTGAGCATTTTTGTTTCTTTAAATTTTTGAGGAATTAACTCAGAAATTTCCTTCCAATCATTCAAGCTTTTAATGTTTTTTTTAATAATTTCAATTCCCTGTTCTGTTGTACAAAAAGGTAATTTAGAAATATTTATTGATATAAAATTTTTTGTCATTATATGATTTGAGTACGATTTCAACAATTCATATAATGAAACGGCATACTTAGAATTTGTAGTTGACCTAATACCTCCTGACATACCTCGCATACGTATATCCGTTCCAAGTCTTTTCTTTTTTAATAGTTCATCTGATAATAGACGTATTAACTCTAGTTTTTTTAATTGAAGCTTTAATTTTTCTGCAACTTCTGAAACCTTAAAATCATCTTCATCGCTCTGCGGTAATAATAGTTTTGATTTAAGGTAAGCCAACCAAGTTGCCATAAGAAGATACTCTGAGGCTAGATCTAAATTTATTTTTTCTACACTATTAATAAATTCTATAAACTGGTCAGCCAATTGAGTTATTGAAATATTTGCTAAATCAACTTTTTGTGACTTGGCTAGATCTAACAAGACTTCTAAAGGACCAGAATAATTATCAATTTTAATTTTTAATGATTCGTGTGTTGCAAACTCCATAAATTGAACTTTATCTTAAAAATTTGTAAAAATGTGATGTTTTTTTTTGAGTAAATTTATCAATTGTGGGTATAATTTTTACTAATTTGCTTACTTCTTTAATATTTCCATTACAATGTAAAATTAAATTACATCCCGCATCTATAGCTTTGATGGCATTATCTTTTAACTCATATTTAAGCGCGTTCATTGAAATATCATCGGAAATTAAAATTCCTTTAAAACCTATGTGTTTTCTTATCACATCATTTATAACAATTTTAGAATGTGTTGCTGTATAGATGGGGTCGTAAATAGTGTAAATTACGTGTGCTGTCATAGCAAAAAGGGATTGGCAACTTCTAAAAGGTTTAAAATCTTTATTAATAAGTTCTGTTTTTTTTGCTTTTATGACTGGAAGATTGTAATGGCTGTCACATTTTGCCAACCCATGACCTGGCATATGTTTAATAACAGTAGCTATCTTATTTTTTTTATATAAATTAATACACAAATTGCCTATTTTTGAGACAATTATAGGATCTGCAGAAAAAGATCGCTTTCCTATTACATTATGGCTTTTCTTTCTTTGAACATCCATAACTGGAACGGTATTTATATTTATACCAACTTTTTTTAAAATATCACAAACTTTATCAATATAGATATTGTAGCGATGGGTAAAAACTTTTTTATCTTGTTTATAAAGTTTTCCAAAATAACCTTGTGAAAATAAACTAAAATCGATAATTTTATTTAGTCTAGAAACGCTCCCGCCTTCTTGATCTATTAATATTGGATAATTTTTATCTTTAATGATCCCTCTTATATCTTTGATAAGATATTTAAGTTGAAAAAGATTTTTAATGTTTCTAGAAAATAAAATTATCCCCCAAGGCATTTCAGTTTTTAGCAGATACCTTTCTTCAGCTGTTAATTTAGTTCCTCTAATTCCAAAAATTATTGCTTTTCGTCTCATTGATTTATTTTCCGATTAAATCCCAAAACGTGTATTTTTTTTTATTTTTTTTATAAACCTCTACATCATTTATATATTTAATAATATTGTTTGTATCATTTTTTAATAAAGGTAGATTCTGTGTATTGTTATTTAGTTTGACAGAATAAAAGGCTCTAGATTTATTAGTTTCTTTTATGTTTTGATCTGAAAAATAAAATCTTGTCGTTAAAATTATAAAAATGAGAAATGATGCTAGGTAAAATATATTTTTAATTTTTTTTAACATTACATACTTTTTGGTGTTGACACTCCTAAAATTGACATCCCATTTCTTATTACTATAAATAAGGCTTGTAACAGAAGTAATCGTGAATTATTCAAGCTGTTGTTTTTCAAAACAAATCGAAATTCTTTCTTTTCTGTTCCTAGATTCCAATATGAATGAAATAAAGTTACAAGATCGTATAAATAAAAAGGTATCCTGTGTGGTTCAAATTTAAAGGATGATATTTCAACACATCTAGGCCATTCAGAAATTTTTTTCAAAATTTCAATTTCATACTGATTGAGGGTAAAATCTTCATTAACTAGCTTAATATCATTCTCAATGTCTAATTTGAGTGCTCTAAAAATTGAATTAATTCTGGCATAGGCATATTGAACATAAAATACAGGATTATCCCTTGATTTTTCAGTCACCTTTTCAAAATCAAAATTTAATTCTACATCATTACTTCTGTTTAACATCATAAATCTAACAGAGTCTCTGCCAACTTCATTTATTAAATCCTCTACTGTAATGTAGTCGCCTTTTCTTTTAGACATTTTAAAAGGTTCGCCTTTTTTAAATAATTTAACTAATTGAGAAACTTTACATACAAGATTTATTTTATTTTTTGAAATTGCTCTCACCGCTGAAGTAATTCTTTTTATATACCCTGCGTGATCAGAACCTAGAATATTTACTAATATATCAAAATTTCTATTAATCTTATGAGCATGGTATGCTATATCACTAGCAAAATAGGTCCATGTTTTGTCTTCTTTTTGTAGAGCTCTATCCGTATCATCGCCAAACTTAGTTGAGTTAAATAACAATTGATCTCGCGTTTTCCAATTTTTTGACAACTCCCCTTTTGGAGGTTCTAATTTTCCTTTATAAACATAATTATCTTTTTGTAATTTTTTAATAGTCTTAGATACAAATTCATTTTTTATTAATTCTGATTCATAGACAAAACTATCGTGTTCTACTCCTAAATTATCTAAATTATTTTTAATTAACTTTATTGAAAATTTTAATGACTCTTTGGCTAACTTTTCATACACTTTATTAAAATTTTTAAAATCTTTGATATTTTTTTCTTCCACAATTTTTTTTGCTATATCAATAATGTAATCTCCTGGATATAAATCTTTATCGAAAGGAAATATCTTTTCTTCAGTAATTTCTAAAATTCTGTGATAAACAGAAAGAACAAAGATCTTTATTTGGTTTCCATAATCATTAACATAATATTCTTTTGTAACTAAATGTCCGTTAAATTTTAACAAATTGGAAAGAGCATCACCTATTATAGCTCCTCTGCAATGACCGACATGTAATGGGCCTGTTGGATTAGCTGAAACAAACTCAATATTATATTTTTGTTGTAAATTTCTATTTGATCCATAATTTGCATCAGATTGAATTATTTTAAACAAATGGTTTTTCCAAAAATCAATTTTAAAATTGATATTTAGAAAACCAGGTTTTGCCACATCAATTTTTTCAAATTCTTTAAAATTTTCTAAAAAATTTTTTTTTAAAATATTAGCTAAATCTAAAGGTGTTTTTTGATTAAACTTAGCTAATATCATTGCGACATTACATGACATATCAGCTTCGTGCCCCTTAGGTGGCAACTCCACTGTCAAACTTTTTAAATTATTGGGAAGATCAATTATTTTTTTCTTTTCCAAGCTTTTTAAATAATGCAAAAACCTTTTTTGATAATTTGAAAATAAATTCATTTTATTTTTTTATGTAAATTAATTGCATAACGATCGGTCATACCAGCTATAAAATCAGCAACCACACGTTCTTTGGGTGCCTTTTTTACTAATTCCTCGTTAATATATTTCTTAGGGTTTTTTGACAAATAATTAAATAGAACTTTTATTATTCTTTTTCCCTTATTAGTATTAATAATTACTTTTTTATGATTATACATGTTGTGTCTTAAAAAATCCTTTATTTGCATATCTACTTTTTTAATTTTATCAGAAAAATCAACTATCAAATGATCTTGTTTATAGATGTCTTTGATTGATTGTGGATTATATTTTTTTAAATTTCTATTCGTTGTATTGATTACATCAACAACCATAACATTAATTAATTCCCTAACAATTTGATTAATAATTATCTCTCTTCTATAATTTTTTGTATTGTTAACATGTTTATTAATCAACTTAGAAACTAAAGGTATTGAATTAAATTTTTCAATTGTAAATAAACCAGCTCTTAGACCATCTTCTAAATCATGGTTATTATATGCAATATCATCTGATATTGCGGCAACTTGGGCTTCTAACGATGGAAATGCATGAAAAACTATTTTGTTCTTAAATAAATTTTTTTTTAAAATTGCATTGTAAAGATTTAGATTTTTGACTGGTCCATTATGTTTAATTAAACCATCTAATGTTTCAATTGTAAGGTTTAAACCTAAAAATTTATAATATTTATTCTCAAGTAAAGTTACTATTCTTAAAGTTTGTATATTATGATTAAATCCCCCATGTCTTTCCATACATTGATTTAAGACTTCTTCTCCAGCATGCCCAAATGGCGTATGACCTAAATCATGTGATAAACTTAACGTTTCGCATAAATCTTCATTTAAACCCAAAGATCTAGCCAACGTCCTTGAGATTTGAGAAACCTCCATTGAATGAGTAAGTCTAGTTCTATAATGATCTCCTTCTGTATTCACAAAAACTTGGGTTTTGTGTTTAAGCCTTCTAAAAGACGACGAGTGAATTATTCTGTCCCTATCTCTTTGATATGGGGATCTTATTGAGTTTTCTTTCTCGTTATATATTCTTCCTTTGCTATTAATCGATTTGATCGCATAAGGTTTTAAATGATTTTCCTTATAATTTTTTTGCATAAACTAATTAAGAGGATTATATTATAATAAAATTGAGTTTAAATGATTAAAGAAATAAATTTTAGCAAAAATGCTGTAGAAAGAATTAATCAGCTAATAGGAAAAAAGCCATCAGGTACATTTTTTAGAATTGCCGTAAAAGGTGGTGGTTGTTCTGGATTCAAATATGATTTTTCATTTGATAAAGAAATTGATGAAAATGATCTTAAGCACGAAAACATTGTTATAGATAAATCTTCATTAGAAATGTTAAAAGGATCTCAAGTTGATTTTGCACAAGAATTAATTGGTAGTTCTTTTAAAATATCTAATCCAAAAACTAAATCATCTTGTGGTTGCGGAGTATCTTTTTCATTTTAATGAAAATTGTTACATGGAATGTAAACTCAATTAGAGCAAGAATTGATAATATCAAAGAATATCTAAAATCTAGTTCTCCTGATATAGCTATGTTGCAGGAAATTAAAACTGAAGAACACAGTTATCCTTTTGATGATTTAAATAAGTTGGGATACATATCCTATGTTAATGGCCAAAAAAGTTACAATGGCGTATCAATTTTATCTAAAAAAAAATTAGATAAAGTTAATAAAGTTTTGCCAGGAGATAAAGTAAAACAATCAAGATTAATTTCAGCTAAGATAAAAATTAAAAATAAGATTATTGATATAATTAATATATATGTGCCAAATGGAAATCCTGTTGATACGGACAAATATACTTATAAATTAAATTGGATTGATCTTTTTATTAAAGAAATTGATAAAAAGTTAAAAAACAATACCCCATTAATAATAGCTGGAGATTTCAATATTATACCTGAAGAAAAAGATGCATATGCACCTGAAAAATATATAAATGATGCTCTTTTTAAGTTGGAAGTTAGAAAAAGATTTAGAAATTTGATAAATTTAGGTCTGCAAGATGTATTTAGAAATTTTTATAAAAAAGAAGGTAATTACACCTTTTGGGATTACCAGAAAGGTTCCTGGCAAAAAAATAACGGTCTAAGAATAGATCATGTATTAGTTTCTAACAATTTGATTGATTTAATTAAAAAAATAGAAATAAAAAAAACTATAAGAAATCAAATAAAACCATCAGATCACGTGCCGGTAGAATGTGTTATTAATTAACCCTACCGTAAACATCCTTATACCTAACAATATCGCTTTCCTTTAAAATTGATCCAGTTTGTACTTCGACAATTTGAACAGGCTTATTAAAAGCATTCTCAATTCTATGGACTGCGCCTTTTGGGATAAAAGCTGTTTCATTTGGATATTTGAAAAATTTTTTTTTATTAATTGTAATTTTTGGTTTACCCGAAATAATTGTCCAACGTTCAGATCGATAAGTATGCTTTTGCAAACTAATCGATGATTTTGGATTAATTACAAGCTCTTTTAACAAAAATCCCTTGCCCGAGAATAAATTAATATATTTGCCCCATGGTCGATAAAAAGTATTTTTTTTAATATTACTTCTTGATTTATGGTTTTTAAAAAACTTCCAAATTTCTTTCCAATTACCTAAATCTGTCAAAGGTATACTTAATTTAATACCGAAAATATTTTTAGATTTTTCTAAAATTGCATAATCAAATGATATCTCCTGTGATTTTTTAAATGATGCTTTATTTAAATAATAAACATTTTTATATAATTTTGATTTGCTAACAGCGTCATTACAATTTTTGAATATTTTGTATTGATGTTTTTTAAAACTTCTAATTATAGAATCTTTCCTTGCAAAAAACATACCTGAATTCATATAGCCCTTTTTTTTTAATATTTCTTTTGCTTTATTTTTGTTAGGTTTTTCAATAAATCTATCTACCTTATTAAGGTTTTTCGAAATTTTTTTGGTTAAAAAATAACCATATTCAGACGACGGTGAAACGGGTTTAATACCAAAAATAAAAATATTATTGTTGCTTAAATATTTTTTGTGTGAATTAATTGATTTGTTAAATTGATTAATTTTTCCAATTAAATTATCTGATGGCAAGAAAATCATAGATTGGTTATAAAGAACTTCTTTTAACAGAGCTGATGACAATATTGCAGGAGCTGTGTTCTTCTTAAATGGCTCCAAAATAATTCTATATTTTTTAATTTTGCATTTTACAAGATATCTTTTTACTAAATTTAAATAAGCAGAATTTGTTGTTATTATAGGATAATCAAATATTGAACTCTTAACTCTTTGAAGAGTTTTTTCAAACAAAGTCCAACCACCCCAATCAATAAATTGCTTTGGTATATTTTTTTTGGAATTAGGCCATAATCTTGTGCCTGCTCCTCCGCACAAGATGACTGGTCTTATTTTCATTTATTTATTATATATCCGCGTAACACTTTTTCTCTTTGGATGCTCCTGGATGTGTGACAGCACCTTTGAAGGCTGGACCAACTGATTGAGAATACTTCCATAATGTACCTGAGGTATATTCTATTTTTTTTGGTTTCCATTTTTTCTTTCTTTTTGCCAATTCTTTACTGGTTAAATGAACCTTTATAAAACCTTTGTCTGCATCTATTTCAATAACATCTCCATTTTTAATTAATCCGATTGGTCCACCAACAGCTGCTTCCGGACCGACATGCCCAATAGAAAATCCATGAGTGCCGCCAGAAAAACGACCATCTGTAATTAGAGCAACTTCTTCTCCTAATCCTTGACCATATATAGCACCAGTAGTTGATAACATTTCTGGCATGCCAGGACTGCCTTTGGGACCTTCATATCTAATAACAATCACGTCTCCTGCTTTTATTTTTTTTTCTAAAACTGAGTTTAGAGCAAATTTTTCACTGTCAAAGCATTTTGCTTTTCCTTTAAATTTTTTTCTTTTCATTCCAGCAACTTTTACAATAGCTCCATCGGGCGCCAAATTTCCTTTTAATCCAACAAAACCACCTGTGGGACTTAATGGTTTAGTGGTTTTGTAAATTATTTTTTGATCAGATGGAAAAACAATATCTTTATGATTTTCTCCAATCGTTTTTCCAGAAACTGTCATACAATCTTCATGTAAAAAACCTCCGTTTAACAATGCTTTGATTAAAACAGGAACACCCCCTATTTCGTATAAATCTTTTGCAACATATTTTCCTGAAGGTTTTAGATCAGCAATATAAGGTGTTTTTTTTGAAATATTTGTAACATCATTTAGAGTAAACTTAATTCCAGCTTCATGTGCAATCGCTGGTAAATGTAAAGCTGCATTTGTAGATCCCCCCGAAGCAGCAACTACAACAGCTGCATTTTCCAATGATTTTCTTGTTACAATATCTCTTGGTCTAATATTTTTTTTTAATAAATTCATTACAGCTTGTCCACTAGAAACAGCAAATTTATCCCGCGTTTCATATATTGCGGGTGTACCTGCAGATCCTGGTAATGCTAAACCTATAGCCTCTGAAACACATGCCATTGTATTAGCTGTAAATTGTCCTCCACATGATCCGGCAGATGGACAAGCAACTCTTTCTAATTCAAATAAATCTTCTTTGGTCATTTTACCTGTTGATTGTTTACCTACACCTTCGAAAACATCAACTATCGTTACATCTTTCCCTTTGTAACTTCCTGGTAATATTGATCCACCATAAATAAATACGGAAGGAACGTTTAATCTTAGCATTACCATCATAAGTCCAGGTAATGATTTATCGCATCCTGCCAAACCAATAAGCGCATCATAACAATGTCCTCTCATAGTTAATTCAACCGAGTCAGCTATAATTTCTCTGCTAATTAATGAAGATTTCATTCCATCGTGACCCATTGCAATTCCATCAGTAACTGTAATAGTTGTGAATTCTCTGGGAGTACCACCAGCAGATTTAACACCTTTTTTAGCTGATTGCGCTTGTCTAGAAAGTGTGATGTTGCAAGGCGCGGATTCATTCCAGGTTGTTACTACACCAACAAAAGGTTTTTCTATATCAGCGCTTTTTAACCCCATAGCATAATACATAGATCGATGAGGAGAACTTTTTACACCAACAGATACGTGTCTGCTTGGTAGTTTTGATTTATTAAATTTCATAATTAATTTTTAATACTATTTAAAATGCTATTCAACTTCTTAAGTTCAATTTTGTAATCTATTAAGGCCTTTTTTTCTTTTTCAACAATTTGTTTTGGTGCATTATTTAAAAAAGATTTATTTTTTAACTTGCCCGTTATTTCAACTATTTTTAGATCTAAATTTATAACTTTTTTGGATATTTTTTGTCTTTGGCCATGTAAATCTAAACTTTGATCAAAATACAGTGTTATGGTTTCTCCTCCGACAATGATTTTTATGCCATTTTTATCTATTTTTGAATCGCAAACATTTGAAATTCTTCCTAGTCTCTTAAATACGTTTAAATTATCCTTAATAATACTTCTTTTATTGGAGTTTAATTCATCAATAGAAATTTCTATAAATGATCCGGGAGATACATCCAAATCTACCTTGGTTGACCTTATGCTGGTTACAAGTTGTATCAACCAATCAATTTTATTATAACTTTTGTTAAAAGTAGGTTGAAGTTTTAAGTCCCAGTTTTTATACATCAAAGGTGACTTAAAATAATTATTGAATTTAAAATCTAGCCAAACTTTTTCAGTAAAAAAAGGTGCAAATGGATGCAATAGAAGTAATATGTTTGATTGAATGTAACTAGCAATATTACGAGACTCCTTAATTTCTTTTTTATGTTTAGTATCAAAAATAGGCTTTAAAAATTCAATATACCAATCACAATAAGAATGCCAAACAAACTGATAAATTGCTTTTGCTGCCTCGTCGAATCTAAATTTTGATATATATGTTTGCACTTCTTTGTTCGTTTTTACTAATTCAAAATAAATCCATTTGTTTACATCTAGGTTAATTTTTTCAATATTAAGTTTTGGAGAAAGTTTGCATTTATTTAATTTTGTAAATTTATTAGCATTCCATATTTTATTTAAAAAATTCCTGTATCCTTTAACTCTATTTTCTGAAAGCTTTATATCTCTTCCTGGTGATGCCATTGAAATTAAAGTAATCCTTAGAGAGTCAGCGCCATATTTATTTATTATATCAAGAGGATCGATAACGTTACCTTTGGACTTGGACATCTTTTGACCTTTTTCATCTCTTACTAGCGCATGAACGTAAACTTTAGAAAAAGGTACTTTTTTAATAAGATGATTTCCCATCATCATCATTCTAGCAACCCAAAAGAAAATTATATCAAATCCAGTTACAAGAACTGATGTGGGGTAAAATTTTTTTAATTCATAAGTTTTTTTTGGCCAGCCTAAAGTTGCAAATGGCCAAAGCGCAGAAGAAAACCAAGTGTCCAAAACATCGTCATCTCTTCTTAGTACAATATTTTTTTTATAATATTTATAAGCTTTTTTTTTTGCTTCTTGTTCATTTTCAGCAACAAAAATTTTTTTATCTTTCGAATACCAAGCTGGAATTCTATGTCCCCACCATAACTGCCTTGAAATGCACCAAGGTTGAATATTATTCATCCATTCGAAATAAGTTTTTGACCAATTATTTGGAAAAAAATTTGTCTTCTTTTTTTTGACAACCTCTATTGCTTTTTTAGCTAAAAATTTTGCATCAGCAAACCATTGTTCT